>Ga0007854_10001058_pt1 | contig 17867 bp, 17 predicted proteins | sample CryBogCBH12Aug08_FD_60382 | JGI IMG/M metagenome (GOLD analysis project Ga0007854, IMG submission 60382) | Freshwater microbial communities from Crystal Bog, Wisconsin, USA - CBH12Aug08 | ecosystem: Environmental > Aquatic > Freshwater > Lake | place: Crystal Bog, Wisconsin, USA | collected...
CGACGCCGAAGCATTCTTAGGTGACACCGTCACAGATGCTGTTATTACCGTCCCTGCATATTTCTCTGATGCAGAGCGTCAAGCAACCAAAGAAGCCGGCGAGATCGCAGGCCTCAACGTTCTTCGTATCGTTAACGAGCCAACCGCTGCAGCACTTGCATACGGTTTGGACAAGGGCGACAAAGAACAAACAATTCTCGTATTCGACTTGGGTGGTGGAACCTTCGACGTTTCACTCCTTGATATCGGCGATGGCGTTGTCGAAGTTAAGGCAACCAATGGTGACAACCACCTTGGTGGCGATGACTGGGATCAAGCAATCGTTGATTATTTGATCAAGACATTCCAGAGCAAGAACGGAATTGATTTAACCAAGGACAAGATGGCGATGCAACGCGTTCGTGAAGCCGCTGAAAAGGCGAAGATCGAACTCTCTGCATCACAGTCAACATCCATCAACCTTCCTTACATCACCGTGGATGCTGAAAAGAATCCATTGTTCATGGACGAGACAATCACTCGTGCCCAGTTCCAGGCGATGACCGCAAGTTTGTTGGAGCGTTGCAAGGTTCCATTCCAGCAAGTATTGAAGGACGCCGGAATTCCAGTGAAGGACATCGATCACGTTGTTCTCGTTGGTGGTTCTACTCGTATGCCAGCTGTTGTGGACTTGGTCCGCGACCTGACTGGTGGCAAGGAGCCAAACAAGGGCGTTAACCCTGACGAAGTTGTTGCAGTAGGTGCAGCGCTTCAAGCAGGTGTCTTGAAGGGTGAAGTGAAGGACGTTCTTCTTCTCGACGTCACACCGTTGTCACTTGGTATCGAAACCAAGGGTGGCGTGATGACCAAGTTGATCGAGCGCAACACCACTATCCCAACCAAGCGTTCTGAAATCTTCACCACCGCTGATGACAATCAGCCAGCAGTGCAGATCGTTGCCTTCCAGGGCGAGCGTGAAATGGCCGCTTACAACAAGCGCCTCGGCATGTTCGAACTGACCGGCATCGCACCAGCACCACGTGGTGTACCACAGATTGAAGTGACCTTCGATATCGACGCAAACGGCATCGTGCACGTATCCGCCAAGGATCTCGGCACTGGCAAGGAGCAGTCGATGACCATCACCGGCGGATCCGCTCTTTCTAAGGAAGAGATCGACCGCATGATGAAGGACGCCGAAGCACACGCTGAGGAAGACAAGGCGCGTCGCGAGGAAGCAGAAGTTCGCAACACCGGCGATGCACTGGTCTACCAGACCGAGAAGTTCTTGAAGGACAACGCGGATAAGTTCGCAGAAGGCGAGAACGCAACAAAGCGTGGCGAAGTTGAAGCCGCGATCACTGAGTTGAAGTCCTCACTCGAAGGCAGCGACTTGTCAGCAATCAAGTCCGCAACCGAGAAGGTTGGCGAATTGTCACAGCAACTAGGAGCGGCGTTGTATGCGGCTAATGCAGCAGCATCCGAAGCACCTAAGTCTGATGATGGCGTTCAAGACGCAGAGGTCGTCGAAGAATAATGACCGAGAACCAGAACACTGGCGCAGAGAGCTCTGATCAAGAGCTCTCTGACGCTGTCGACGAGGCGTTAGCCGAAGCAAGTGTTGTCATCGATGAGGTAAAAGTCCTCACCGAAGATTTACAACGTTTGCAGGCCGATTACTCGAACTATCGCAAGCGCGTCGAAAAAGATTTGGCGGCATCCTTTGCATTCGCGACCGAGAAGGTCATTGCAGAGCTGTTGCCGGTCCTGGATGACATGGATCGTGCGGAACAACACGGCGAGTTGACCGGTGGATTTAAGGCCGTTGCTGATCGTCTAAACGGCATCACAACAAAACTTGGTCTCACCAAGTTTGCCGATGTGAATGTTCCCTTTGATCCCACCATTCACGAAGCGCTGATGCACTCCACATCTCCTGATGTGAAAGAGACAACTGCGACACAGGTTTTGCAACCTGGATATAAGTTCAAAGACAAGGTCATTCGCGTTGCCCAAGTAGCAGTGACCGATCCGGAGAATTAACAATGGCCGCCAATGATTTGTATTCAAAGGATTTGTATCAAATCCTTGGCGTCAAAAAGTCTGATGATGCTGCCCAGATAAAAAAGCAGTATCGAAAGCTGGCGCGCGAACTCCACCCCGATAAGACCAAGGGCGACAAGAAGCTGGAAGAGCGCTTTAAAGCGGTTTCCGAGGCCTACGAAGTCCTGTCGGACGATAAGAAGCGCACCGACTATGACCAGATGCGCGATGCCATCAGCAGTGGTCGCGTTCCGCCCAACATGGGTGGATTCGGCGGCCCTGGTGGCTTCAGCGCGCAGGGCGATTTCAGCGACTTATTCACGGGTGGCAACGGCGCGAATGACATCTTCTCCACGCTCTTTGGTGGTGGGCATCGCGGGCCTCGTCGTGGCCAAGATTTACAGACCGAAACCACAATCTCGTTTCGCAATGCATTCTTTGGGACCGAGATAAACGCCAACGGAACAACAACTCGCATTCCTGCCGGCATTAAAGATGGCGCGAAGATTAAACTCGCGGGTCGTGGCGCGCCCGGCCAAGGCGGCAACGGTGATCTCTACATCATCGTGCACGTCACCAAGCATCCGGTTTTCCGTCGCGAAGAATTGAATCTGCACATGGATTTACCGGTGACATTTACTGAGGCCGCGCTTGGCGCGGATGTAAAGGTCCCAACGATGGATGGCGATGAAGTGACGGTACGCATCGCGCCCGGCACTCCTAACGGCCGCACGCTTCGCGTGAAAGGCCGTGGCGTAAAGACCACAAAGGGCCAGGGTGATTTGCTCGTCACGATTGTCGTCGCGGTCCCACAACGCGTCGATGGCAAAGCGAAAGAAGCTTTGGAACTATTTGCTGAAGCAACAAACGATTTCAATCCGCGCGCGGATCTATCCCAACGAGCCAAGGCATAACTCATGAGCAACATTGAGCACGATGATGACGAAGCGGTCTACGTCATCTCCGTTGCTTCACAGTTGTCGGGCATGCACCCACAAACGCTTCGTCAATACGACAAGCTCGGTTTAGTTTCACCCGGTCGCGCATCGGGCCGTGGTCGTCGCTATTCATTGCGCGATATCGCGTCGCTCCGAAATATTCAACGCCTCGTCGGCGAAGGCATCAACCTTGCAGGTATCAAGCGGATCATTGAACTTGAATCCGCGATGGCCAACATGGCAATCGAAGTTGCGAAATTACGCACCGAGGTCGACGCGCTGCTGGAGGCAAACCCTCCCAAAGGTCTGGTCCGCCGCGAGAAGCAGACCATCGTCGTATACAACGACAAAGATAAAAACTAAGCCTTCGCAAAAACCGGAAGTTTGCTCTTCCAGCCATCAATCACACGAGATTTATCGGTGTTCAATAAATCTTCCAATATCGCGCCATACACATCGCGAAAATCAGTGGTCACCATCAAGTCACCATTGTTGAGCGTCTTGAGTGATGGTTGATCGCCATAGAAGCCGCCTTGGGTGCGACCACCAGCAATAAAGACTGGACCCGCGGTGCCATGGTCGGTGCCCATCGAAGCATTCGCCTTCACGCGGCGACCAAACTCGGAGTAAACCAACACTGTTACATCGCGCGAGCGACCAACCTTCTCCATCTGCGATAAGAATCTGGTGATGGAGTTCGAAACCGTCCCCAGCAAGGTTGTTTGTCCTTGAATCTCATCGGCGTGGGTATCGAATCCGCCAAGTGAGACCGCCCAAACACGGGTGGGCGCATTCACAGCAATCAACTTTGCAACCACATCTAATTGCTGCGACAAAGACGAATCGCCACCGAAATTGCCACCAGCCTGCGTGGGAAGAACATCAGGAACAGGAGCCGACTTCTTTAATACCGGACCAACGTCACCCGACAATTTGAATAGGTCCGCCATTGATTGCGCAGCCAGTGCGACCAATGGCGTATCGGCGCCCGATGGCTTGGATAACTGAGAACATTCTTGCGCGAGGGTTCCGGAAGGAATCACCAATCCACCCAAAGGCAATACCGATCCCACCTGCTTTGATCCGGCGAGCAACGGTGGCAATACCGACCCCAATCCAATCGCGCGCATTGGATCATGTGGCTGCGAATCCAACCATCGCCCAATCCAGCCGGATGAAATATGTTCTTGTGGCGACGCGCTCTGCCAGATGGCCATCGATGAGAAGTGTGAATGATCGGGTTGTGGATACCCGACTCCGCGAACAATCGCTAATTTCTTTTGATCCCACAAACTCTTGAAACCCGTCATTGAACCGTTCAATGCCAGCCCATCTTGCAATGGAATTACCTTGGATGCATCCAGCGAAATCCCCGGACGGCTCGCTTGATAAATTGAATCTTGATACGGCACAACAGTGTTCAACCCATCATTGCCGCCATACAAAGTCACGACCACAACGATTGGTGTGCCGAAGGGCAGTGGATTACTCAGTGCTGCTTGTGCAATCTCTTCGATGCTTAACGAAGCCGCGATGCCCGCGATGGCACCAGCTCCGGTTAACTGGAGGAATTTTCTGCGAGTGACTGTATCCATGGTTTCCTTATGCGTTTACAACATATTCGGGCGAACAAATGGCGAGCACTGCCAATCGGGCCGGATCATTTCCGGCAGCCGCGAAAGCAGACTTCGTACGGAAGCTAAATTCGGAGATACCCAACCAGTTAGCAATTCCTTGGTCCGTCGTATCTTTTGCGAGGTACGAGAGGTCACCCTGCTTCACCAGATATTGCGCGAAGCTCAATCGGAACTGCGCGGATGACGCGCTTAACCAGGCCTCGTCCGCCGGCCAACCACCAACGTTTGGCGGGTTGAACGGGAGTTGCCCCATATTCGTCAAGGTGCTGATCGCATAGCCGACGTTTTGTAGCTTCGATGGCGTGATCGAGAGCGCTCGACAGACCGCGATAAACCACTCCACTGGCGACTTCACTTGCGAATTGCCGACCACGCGCATTTGGCCATGGCGACCAAGCGCTTTCACGAGTGCGTTGATGTCTCGGTTCGCAAACGCTGTGGGTAAATCACTCGGCATCGGATTGGTTGTCGACAGGAACCTGAACCACATGCGCGCCGGTATAAATTGTTCGCACGCGTCCTCGCCCACCAACACGTCACTTATCCCCTGTGCGTCATACGAACCCGTATGTCCCAGAAATGTAATCGGCGTCGAGTCATGAGCCAATGAATTGAATTGTGTTGTTGCGCCTGATCGATAAACCTGCCAACCCGTCAAACCACGTGCAATCTCGCGAACATCCGTCTCCGTGTAGTTTCCTACACCTAATGTGAATAACTCCATCAACTCGCGCGCAAGATTTTCATTAGGAGACTTCTTGGAATTTTGTCCCGCATCCAACCAATAAAGAAGTGCCGGGTCTTGCACCATCGCGCGGGACATCTGCCAAAAATCAGAGAGGGCGTACTGTCGCAATGTGTCGTTTTGAATCTTCATCGGTAGCGCGTACTGCACCTTGTCATACGAGGTCGCCCAGTGCCCGTGCCAAAACCACGTCATGCGTTCAATCAGCGCCTGATCCGCGAGGGCCATTCGATCTAGCCACCACGTATACAAGGCATTGATTTGAAGTTGTCGTGCCAGATTGAAATCCGCAGCCGCTTGCGTCTTTTGGGTGGGAAAGAATCCCAAGTCGGTTAACACCGGCGGAGTAACAGATTCGGCCGCGGCATCAGAAATGGGTGCGGTCAAGATTTTCTTACGAGCGGTATCAATTCCTAGATTCAGTAACTGAGCAAATTCACCGGGCTTGGGCCCAAATCCAAAACGGTGGCTGAGCCTCGAGAGTTCGAGACGATCCAGTAGGTCGGCCATGTCGAGAGCATATGTCGCGCCGCGCTTTTAGATAAGGTGGGCGAATGAACTCACGTGAAAGTCTCAGGGAACAAATCCTCACCAAGGCAGTAGTCCACGGCAAAGTTATTTTGTCATCGGGCAAGGAAGCCGATTACTACGTTGACCTCCGCCGCGTGACTCTTGATTCTGAAGCAGCGCCGCTTGTTGGCGAAGTAATGCTCGACCTCGTGAAGGATTGGGATTTTGACGCGGTTGGTGGATTGACCCTTGGCGCGGATCCAGTCGCCACCGCGATGATGCACGTTGCAGCTCTCAATGGTCGCAAGCTCGATTCATTTGTTGTTCGCAAGGCCGAGAAGGCGCACGGATTGCAACGTCGCATTGAAGGACCAGATGTCAAAGGTCGTCGCGTTCTTGCTGTGGAAGATACGTCGACCACTGGTGGGTCGGTGATGACCGCTGTTGAAGCGCTCAAGGAAGCCGGCGCAATCGTCGTCGGCGTTGCGGTTATCGTCGAGCGCGGAGCCGCTCCATTAATCGAACAGAACGGCCTTGAATATCGCGCGGCGTATCAGCTTTCAGATTTAGGACTGTAAACCCAACTCGCGAATTATTCGAGCAGCATCATCTTCGGGGCTGTCACTCAAATCAATTGTTAGCTGTGCAGCTTCTTTATAAAGTGGATCACGACGAGTGAATCGCTCGGTCGCAACTCTTTCTGCATCCTGTTGTAACGCTTGTCGGCCTATTCCCGAAGTGCCAGCGCGTTCCAAAATCTTCTGCAACGGAATTCGTAAATAAACGGCGGTTGTACTTTTTAACAACGCCATGCTTTCTGGGTAGTCAACGACTGATGCCGCTGCCCCAGAAATAAAAGGCGCTGATCGATCCATGACATCTTTCAGATACTCACCTTCAAGCTTATGAAGTTCCGAAACTGGCAGAGCCGACAGCTCTTCCAGCGTCATGTTATTGAGCGTTTCTAAATCTTTGTCGTTGTCGTAGTACGTCCAGCCAAGAGAGTTAGACATGATTGTTCCTAAGGTGGTTTTCCCCGCCCCCATGGGGCCGATCAGAATTATTTTCTCTGAGCTCATGCTTTTTCTTCGAGCACCGAAAAATCTTGGGGCGTGATTACTCCCTTGATAACCTTGCGGCTTTCAACGTCATCAAAAGCGGTTCTCCAATCATCCAGCGAATAAATCGAGGTAAGCACGCTTGGGTCATACTTACCGGAGGCCATCAGAGCCAGTGCGCGGTCCCAACTGGAATATTCAGAGGAAAGCGATGTGTAGATAGTGAGTGACTTGGTGGTCGCGGCATTGATCGCAAATTGAACAGATGACGTGTTTGCCAACCCGAGTTCGAGAATACGGCCCAATCGGCGAGTGGAGGTTGCACACAGCGATAAGGAATCACCCGCACCGGTTGAATCAATTGCGACGTCAAACCGATCCGCCAAATCTGTCGTAGCCGTCGCTTGGTCGGTTAACAAATACGTTCTGATGCCTAGCTTCTCCGCCAATTCAAGCCGTGGCTTACTTGATGGGCGTCCAACCAAAAGAACTTCGCTGGCACCGGATACAGAGGCGAGCATCGCAGAAATTAAACCAATCGGACCGGGGCCAACCACTAAAACTTTGTCACCCGAATTAATTCCGACTTGATCGATGCCAGTAATACAAATTGCGGTTGGTTCAGTAACGGTCGCGGTTTTGTAGGTAACGCCATCTGGAACTTTGTGCAAGAGATTTGCGGGCAATAAGACAAATTCGGCGAACGCGCCATCTATACCCCAACCAGGGCTTCGCTTGGTCGGGCAGAGGTGAATTGCTCCGCGGCGGCAGGCATCACATGTCATGCACGCTAGCGTGTGTTGTTCACAGACAACTCGGTCGCCCACTTTCCAATTGCCACAATCACTTCCGACTTCGACGATGCGACCCGTGTATTCGTGACCCAGTACAACTGGCGGCCAATTCTTGTGAGTGTCTTCCAAAATATGCACGTCGGTGCCACAGATTCCACAAGCGGCTACTTCGACGAGAACCCAACCAGGCTTTACAACTGGCTTTGGGTAATCACTCAATAATTCGACATGGCCAGGACCTTTAGCGGTTTTCACTAAAGCTTTCATTTATTTCTCCTTAACCCAGTCTTATTTTAATTCTGTATAAAAGAATACACGGTTGGGAAATTCCCAACCGTGTATTCCAACGAAGACTTACTGGTACTAGTTTACGCCCCAGATCTTCTTGTAGATATTGCGGTATCCGTTTTGTGGATCCCATGATGTAGCAGTTCCGATGTTTGACTTTGTGACCAAGTGGGTCGCAGGGACATAACCGGTAGCAGCAACACTGTTGAATGCACGGTTGAACTCATCAACAATCTGCCAGCCCTCTTGGTTAAGAGGCTCTGGAACTGTTACAGACTGGTACTGCCCGCTAGCAATGCGAGAGTACTCGTCGGTTGAACCATCGCCAGCACCTACGTTATGTGGGAAGTCAGTTCCCTTCTTGCCTGCTGCACGAAGTGCAGTTGCAATTGGGGTGACGTACAAGCTTCCATTGATGGAGATTGATTGGGTCCACTTAGAACCGAACTTTGCAAGCAAAGCAGCGGTCTCGGACTGCATCAGTGTCGAAGTGCTGTTTCCGATTGGAATGTTGTCGTACTTCAAGATGTTCATTGAAGAACAGGTCTTCAATTCAGCAACGATTTCATCAGACTTACCCTTTGCGAAAGGAATTGAGAAGTCAGAGAAAACAACTACTCCACCCTTACCGCGAGAATCTGAGATCGCCCAGTCTGCACTGATTTGTGAAACGCTCTTGCGCAGCGTGGTGACGTTGGTGAAGAGGCCAACAGATGGCTGTGGGCCAGCTGTGGCTTCTGCGTGCCAACCAATAACAGGGATGTTCGCGGCCTGTGCAGCCTTGATCGCATCGCTTGTTGTTGCAGGATCAAAACCGCCGACGACGATGCCGTCAGCATGCAATGTCACTGCTTGGTTCATAGCCTGGTCCATACCCTGTTGGGTACCTTGACCATCGAGAACCTTTACGGTCCAACCAATAGCCTTTGCAGCTTCCTCGACGCCAGCTTCTGCACCAGCGACGCCGCCGTTGGTCATTGTTTGAGCGACGTAGTAGATGGTCTTACCGGTGGCAGCCTTAGGGCCAGTCTTAGGACCAGTCCAAGGAGCAGCTGAGTTAGTTGCAAGCTTTGCCGCTGCATCGGCCTTTGCAAGTGCTGCGGTGCATACGCCACCCGCAGCGTTGGCGGTTGAAGCGCCAACCGCGATTGTTGAGCTTGTAACCAATGCGATGACCGCAGAGGTAACAAATGCGCTTTTCTTTGCTTTGTTCACATTTCTCCTTAGTTGTAGTTGATGTGATATTTAGTTTTGGCTTACTTGCTTTCCATACTTTTTCTTGATGCCTCTGCTCCCGCTTTCAGGCGGCGCCTTGTTGAATAGCCAGCAAGACCAACAGCGGCTAACAGAGTTAAACCGTTGAAGAGAGGTGTTACCCAGAATGAAGCGCCTAGCTGCTGGATTCCGGATACTCCGATTGCAAGAATTGCAACAGCGACGAATGTGCCCATCGCATTTGCTCTTCCCAATCGAATAGTTGTTGACCCTAGTAGCGCGCCTACGAAGGCGGGCAATAGGTACTCGGATCCGAGACTTGGGTTACCTATTTGTTGTTGTGCCGCGAGCAAGCATCCTGCGAAGCCGGTGATTGCTGATGCCGCGACGAATGCATAGATTGTGTAGCGGCGCTTAGGAACTCCGACCAATTCCGCCGCGCGCGGATTAGATCCAATTACGTACAAGGCGCGGCCGGCGGGCAAAAGCTCAAGAATTAAGCCAAGCGCAATGACCAAGAAGATGACGTAATAGAAGCCGAGTGGCATTCCGAAAACGTGTAACCCAAAGGTGTCCGTGAAGCTGACCGGTAAACCCTTGAATGGCGGAACGATACGTCCACCACCGGTAATCCATCCGCTGAATGCATAGAGCACACTTCCGGTACCCAAAGTCGCGATAAAAGAGTCAATCTGAGCGAACTCAACCAATAAACCATTTATCAAACCGACGAAAGCGCCACCAACAACCACGAGCAAGAAGATCCATGGCCAAGGAACGTGCTTGTAAGCAAGGAACCACATCATGACGACATGAGCTAAACCAACGCCGTATCCCATCGACAGGTCAAAATTACCTGTAACGATTGGAATCATTGCACCCAAGGCCAAAATTGCTGGGATGGCCTGGTTGGAAAGAATTCCTTGCAAGTTGGAGAAGGTTGGGTACGAATCAGGCAAGGCTATTGAAAAGATAATAAAGAGAATGACCGCGAGAATGGGTAGGCCCCATGTTCCCACCCGCAACGCCCAGCTGGTCTCCGACTTCAACTTCGTTGTTTTAGTAGAACTCGTAGAAGATGACATTGTCATACGCTCACATTCGCTCGAGATGCATAAGTAACCAAGTTTTCAATCGTTATTTCTTTTCGAGAAAGCTCTTTAACAATTTCGCCATTGGAGAAGACCAACGCGCGGTGCGCCATCAGGCTGACCTCTTCAAAATCGGTGGAAACTAATAAAACGGAGAGACCACTCTCTGTTGCCTTGTGAATCAGCTGATAAATCTCAGACTTTGCGCCAACGTCAACGCCTGCGGTTGGCTCTTCGAGAACAATCAGATCGCGTTGCATACTCATCCAACGAGCCAAGATAACTTTTTGTTGGTTTCCGCCAGAGAGCGTTGCAACCGAAAGTTCGGTTGTACGTGGCTTCACATTAAATTCATCGTCGTACTTGTATGCAAGACCACGTTCTTTGCGAGTACTGATTGCCTTAAAAGCACCGAAGCCACGTACCGCCATGTTGGGGAACATGTTCTCGCGAACGGTGATATCTGTAAAAAGGCCTTCTTCAATCCGTGACGACGTTATAAGCGAAATTCCAGCATCAACAGATTGCTCAACATTGCCATTAATCTCTTTTCCATTCAGCGTTATCGACCCACCATAACGCGCAACAGCGCCGGCGATCATCCGCCCAACTTCTCGTTGTCCAGCACCGTTTAGGCCAATGAGACCCAGTACCTCGCCCTTTTTAACCTCGAACGATGAGGTTAAAACGTTCGGACCAGCGAGCTTTTCTACCTTCAATACCGAATCGCCGTGCGTGAAAGCACCGAGTTCGAAGCGGCGGTTCTCGCCACCGACAATCGCGCGGACCAAGGTCTCGGGCGAGAACGATGAAATGTCACCGTCTTCCACCAATTTTCCGTCGCGCAGCACAACAACGCGATTCGCGACTTTGAAGATCTCATCTAACCGGTGTGAAACGTAAATAACAGCGTTTCCTTCATCGCGAAGTGAGCGCAGAACCTTAAACAAGTTTTCACAATCGCTGGCGTGCAAGCTCGCGGTTGGTTCGTCTAAAACGAGCACATCCGAATGATCGTAAAGCGCCCGAGCAATTGCGACTAGTGACCGATCCGCGCGTGAAAGATTTTTGATGCTCTCTTTTGGACTGATGTGTGGCGCGACCCGCTCCAACGCCGCCGTTGCGCGTTGGCGCACACCACGCCAATTAATAAATCCAAATTTGGTTGGGTATGTTGATCCCAACGCGATTGATTCTGCGACCGTCATCCAATCGACCAGACCAAGATCCTGATGGATGAAAGCAAACTTAATTTCTTCCAGCGGGCGATTGTTCGCTCCAGTGACAGTTCCAGAATTGGCAGTGTAAATCTTTGCCAGAATTTTAATAACCGTTGATTTGCCGGCGCCGTTTGCTCCGAGCAATGCGAGCACTTCGCCACTATTAATATCGAAGCTAACATTATCCAGCGCTTGCGTCGCGCCAAACCGTTTGCTCAACTTGCTAAGCGAAACAACAGGTGTGCTTTTGGCAGAACTCACTCCGTGCGGCTCCTCACTAAGTTCTTGACTGAAAGCACGGTAATCTCAAAGAACGTAAAGTGCTATTCATCGTCCAGTCGGCTGGACAGATTTAGCCTGCGTTATCAAACTGTTATAAAAGCCAAACCGTTCTAAAAGTGGACTAGTGCCGACCATCGGATGTCGTTAGGGGATTGGAGAGACCCTTTCCTAACGCGAATAGATCATTAAGGAGCGATTGGCGGAACTCAGGGGTCACGCGTTGGACCAAGGCGGTTGCCGAAACCGCAACGGCACTGGTGTCACCACGGAAGCCCGAGATAGCGATGGCAAAACAAATTACACCGGGGGTCGTCTCCTCGTTGTCGATGGAGTATCCCCGTTCGCGGATCGCGGCCAGGTCTTTGGATAACTCGTCCACCGTGCGGATCGACTTCTCAGTCAACGGAACAAATGCCGATGGGTTCTCTCGATAGCGCTGCTCTGCCTCACCAGGCGGCAATAGGGCCATCAGCGCTTTGCCGGTGGCTGTGCAGATCGCGGGGAAGCGGTCGCCAATATTGGCGGTAAGCCGAATTTGCTGGCGACCTTCGTACTTCCCGAGATACAGAACGTCGGTTCCATCCAAAATCGCGATCCGAGAAGACTCGCGGGACAGGATCGGCAGGCTGGCGCACAAGTCGTAGTACTCACGAAGCGCGTCGATACTTCCCAGGTATTTACCGCCGAGTTCGACCAGTTTTCGGCCAAGTCGGTACCCATTATCACGACGGACCAAATAGCCCAGCGATTCCAATTCCAGACAGATGTTCGCGGTCGAGGACTTGGGAATTCCGAGTTGGCGTGCGATTTCGTTTGAAGGCAAGGGCGCACCGTGCTCACCAAGAAGATCGAGAATTGCGGCGGCGCGGGCGACTGAGGGCACCAACGATGTCCGGTCTACTTCATCATCTAGGCTACTAATTGAGCCATGGATAGAACTATTGATTGAATTCATCTAGGTATCCAACCCTCTGGACGCTACACAGCACCCTGCTAATGTCTGAGGTTAGCAGGGTGAATATCGGTCAACAAGAGAAGAATTCAGAGGATTCCATGTCTTCCACCAATCCAGAAGTTGATAACGGTCCACATATTTCCTTTAGCGAATTTGAATCGCTATTTGAAAAAACAAAGAGTTGGAGCGATTACACCCCCGCAACGCTCGAACGCGGCGCGCTCAATCACATCACGCCTTCGGTTGTTGCGGCCGCAACCGCACTGACAAAGGATGGCGTTGTTGTTCCGATGGCGCTCGCGTGGAATACGGTCTCTGGCCCCGATAACCACAAACCCGCGTTGCATTACATGACCGAGCTCGGTGAAAACGGTTTTGAAGAACCGACTTGCAATAAGGATTTCATCGGTGTGGATTATCACGGCAAAGCATCAAGTCATATGGATGCAATGACGCATATTGCTTACAAAGATCAACTCTTTGGCGGAAAGAAGTCATCTGAAGTCGTAGATTCCAGTGGTTCGGGCTGGGCCAGCATCGACAAGCTTGGACCGATTGTTTCGCGTGGCGTATTACTCGACATCGCCCGCTTCCACGATAAGAAATGGATTGAACCAGGTACAGCGGTTCGCAAGGCCGATGTCCTCGCAATGGAAGAAAGATTCGGATTCAAAATACAACAAGGCGACATTGTTCTTTTGCGCAGCGGTCACTTTGCTCGCAGAGCGGAACTTGGAGTGTGGGATCCGTCTAACTCTTCGGCAGGATTCCACTTTGATGTCATGGAGTTATTTAAAGAGCGCAAGGTCAGCGTGATTGGCGCCGACGGCGATAGCGACGTTCGTCCTTCGCCGGTTACTGATGTTGATTCACCGATCCACGTTCTCGCATTACCGGGATTAGGAATACCGCTGCTCGACAATCTACAACTCGAGCCAGTCGCGTCGAAGGCTGCCGAATTGAAGCGCTGGACTTTCACGATGGTGATTTCACCACTAAATATTCCGCGCGGCACTGGTTCACCAGTTAATCCGATTGCCATTTTCTAATGACATTTAAGGTCGGCTTATCAGCCGATTTATCGAATGGCGCCGGTGGATTTAGCTGGGGCGATATTGCAATCGAAACCCTCGACCCACTCCCGTGGGAATTCACCTCCGATCCAGGTAAAAATTTCACTCCTGAATCTGTCGCGGGTTACCACGGAATAGCTTTCGCTGGACCGGGCGTTGTTCCAGGCTCGTTCGGCGCACCTGAGGATTCGCCGCTGATCATCGCTCGAATGGGCGTCGGTTACGACAATATTGATTTGGCCGAATGCACTCGAGCCGGTGTTGCACTGACTATTACGCCAGATGGTTCAAAGAAGCCGGTTGCGACCGCGGCTTTAACGATGGTCTTATCCACCATGCATCGCCTCAATGCCAAGCAACAGTTAGCACACGAGAACCGTTGGAGTGAACGGCTCAGTAATGGTTTGGGCACAGGATTAAATGGCAAAACCGTAGGCACCGTTGGCTTTGGAAATATCGGTACAGAATTCTTTCGATTGTTATCGCCATTTGACTGCACGCGATTGTCGTTTGATCCCTGGAAAACACAAGACGATGCGACGCCACATAACGTGACGCTCGTAAGTTTGGATGAGTTGATGCAGCGTTGTGACGTTGTTGTGGTGATGGCAACGCTAACTCCTGACACGCACCATCTGATAAACGCCGAGAAGATTGCTCAGATGAAGCCATCCGCATTTTTGATCAACGTCTCGCGCGGACCGATTGTTGATGAAGCCGCGCTCATTGCCGCCCTGCAAAATAAAAAAATTGCTGGGGCTGGCTTGGATGTATTTGAAGCCGAACCACCTCAAGCGAACAACCCACTTCTTTCTATGGAAAATGTTGTTGTGACCCCACACAACATCGCATGGACCGACGAATTGGCATGGGGTATGGGAACCAGCTCGCTCGGATCCATCAAATCAATAAGCCGAGGCGAAATCCCACAATTTGTTGTTAATAAAGAAGTTCTTGAGAATCCTCAATTTCTCGCAAAGCTGGAACGATTTAAAAAATGAGCGAGAAGCAAGTAGCGGTAATTGGCTTGGGCGTCATGGGATTGCCCATGGTGCGAAACCTTGTAAAGGCAGGAATCACCACCGAAGTGTGGAACCGAAGTGAACCGTCGATACTCAAAGCGGTTGAGGCGGGAGCATCACGCGCCGCCAATCTCAGCGTCGTATCCGCACCTATTATTTTGACCGTTCTGCCGGACATTAAAGAGGTTCGCGAAGTAATCGCAAACGGTTTGACGCTCAATCCAGGCACGCTTCTCGTTGTGATGGGTACCGTGTCCCCAGTCGCGATGGTTGATCTCGCGGAGGAGCTATCGGCGAAAGAGATTCGCGTTGTTGACGCGCCTATGAGCGGTGGCGATGTTGGAGCAATTAACGGAACGCTCTCCATCATGGTTGGCGCCGAACAATCCGATTACGAAGAATTGCTCCCCATATTTCAAGCAATCGGCAAAACCATTCGATTGCTTGGTCCAGTCGGGTCAGGTCAATTAACGAAGGCGTGTAATCAGGTTGTTGTCGCCATAACGCTTACCGCGCTCGGTGAAGCGGTCACACTCGCTCGAAAGTCTGGCTTGGATGCCCACGCGGTACTCGACATATTGTCGGGCGGCCTTGCAAATTCGCAGGCCCTTCAGATCAAGCGCGAGAAGATTGAATCGGGAGATTTCACACCGGGCGGATTTTCCAAATTCCAACTTAAAGATTTGAGGTTCGCGTTGGAAAGTGCCATAGCCACTGGCGTCGAGTTGCCAGTGACAAGCGTTGTGACCGAATTGTTTACCGATTTAGTAAAGAATGGCGATGGCGATTTAGACCACAGCGCCATCATCCGTGAAATCGAACGTCGAGTTAAGTAGCAATAGATTGGCGCACACGATGAAATCCTTGAAAATTAACGGAAAGCTCGCGATGGCGATCACGGACGAAGAAGTTCCAGAACCGCAAGCGGGCCAGGTTCGCATCAAGGTTGCCTTTGTAGGAGTGTGCGGTTCTGATCTTCACTATTACTTCGAAGGCGCAAACGGCGCTTTCGTTGTGAGGGAGCCGTTGATTCCTGGTCACGAGCTTTCAGGAACGGTTGATGCTGATCCGAGTGGTGAATTGCAACCCGGAACGCGTGTAGCGATTCATCCCGCGCGTTTTGGTACTCGTTTGTCGGAAATCTCCGACCGACCACATTTATGGCCGCGAGGAAGTTATTTGGGCAGCGCGTCGACCAATCCGCATACCCAAGGCGCAATGACCGAATACATGATCGTTGAACGTTCGATGATTCGCGTCTTGCCGGCATCGATTTCATTAAAAGGCGCGGCGCTGGCGGAGCCGCTAGCCGTTGGAATTCACGCGATCAATATTGCCGGTGGTGTTGAGGGCAAAAAGGTGCTTGTTTCGGGTTCAGGTCCGATTGGACTACTTGCCGCAGCGGCTGCAAAGTTATTAGGCGCGGCCTCTGTTACCGCATCCGATGTCTTAGATGGACCACTGCATCGCGCTCATGGTGTGGGTGCACATGCGACCGTGAAGGTCACGGAAACACCGCTACCGGTTGAAGAATTTGATGTTGTGTTGGAATGCTCAGGCGTTCCACGTGCAATCAGCGCCGCGCTTAACGCAGTGCGCCGTGCAGGCGTAGTTGTTCAGGTGGGAATGTTGCCTGCAGGAGATCAACCAATTGCACTCGCCTCATTAGTTAGCAAAGAAGTCCAGCTTCGCGGCACCTTCCGTTTCAACAACGAGATTGATGACGCGATTGCCCTGCTCGCCAATAATCCATCGCTCGAACAAGTCATTACTCACACATTTAGTATCGACGATGCAATTGCGGGATTTGAAATGGCGAAGAATTCTGAACTTTCTGGCAAAGTGTTGATTGAGCTATGAGCCACGTCGTCTGGTCACAATGGGAAGACCTTAAAGTACCCGAGGGTTTCACTAGTCTCACCCCGAAGTCAACGCCACTAGATTCTTCCGATCTTTCTAATATCTCCTTTTATGTTCCGCAATACATGGGTGGCAAGCAGGCGCTCGAGTATTCGCGCGGAATGAACAACCTTAAATATTTACAAGTACCGAACGCCGGATTTGATGATGCCATCGCTTATCTCAAGCCCGGCGTAGTTTTATGTAACGCACGCGGGGTTCATGATGCGTCGACGGCAGAGTTGGCGATGGGACTTGCGATTGCATCTCGACGGGGCTTTGCCGATTTTGCGAACGCTCAACGTAATGGTGATTGGGCGCACGTTCGCTACCCATCCTTTAATGACAGTGCTATCGGAATTATTGGCGCTGGCTCCATTGCCTCGACATTAAAAAGCTATCTCGAACCATACGACGTTGAAATAACGATGTACTCGCGTAGCGGTTCTAACGGATCACGCACGATTTCCGAACTGGATGCGCACCTTCCCAACACCGATATCGTCTTTCTTGTCTTGCCGCTCAACGATGAATCACGCGGAATGTTTGACGCCCGCCGCCTCGCGTTGATGAAGGATGGCGCCTTGATTGTGAACGTCGCGCGCGGTGGCATTATCAATACCGATGCACTGATCGCGGAATTAAATGCTGATCGCCTCTACGCGGGCTTGGATGTCACCGATCCCGAACCATTACCCTCTGATCATCCGCTCTGGAAGGCGAAAAACTGCATCATCTCGCCCCACGTCGGCGGAGATTCAACCGCTTTTGAGTCTCGCGGCAAAAAACTAGTGGAATCTCAGCTTCGACTTCTGGCGGAAGGCAAGGAACCCATCAACATTGTCGCTCGTGGCTAATCAGCTACGACAAGTGCTTGCGTGAACGCCACTCTTTAAAGATTTCCCACGCCAGCGGCAAAATCGTCAAGACAGCAACCAGCAAAACAATCTTGGTCAGATTGTTCTGAATAAACGAGGCAAAAGTCTTGCCGGCAGCAAAACCAATCCAGACCAATGACTGAGTCCAGATAATCGCACCAATAACGTTCCAATACGCAAAGACCTTGAACGGAATCTTGATCATTCCGCAGGCGGGATTAATCAATCCGCGCACCACCG
>Ga0007854_10001060_pt1 | contig 17845 bp, 15 predicted proteins | sample CryBogCBH12Aug08_FD_60382 | JGI IMG/M metagenome (GOLD analysis project Ga0007854, IMG submission 60382) | Freshwater microbial communities from Crystal Bog, Wisconsin, USA - CBH12Aug08 | ecosystem: Environmental > Aquatic > Freshwater > Lake | place: Crystal Bog, Wisconsin, USA | collected...
CAGGTCAAATACCCGCTTCTGGTGCTGGGTCAGATTCCCCAAATAGACCATCCGCAGGGCCCGTCCCGGCGAAGCATCCCGTGCCGCAACTGATTCCGGAACCGGCACGCCAATCGGGATCGTCCGGACCCGCGCCCGCAGCCCGGGATCCCGCAGCGTCACCTGGGCTGCAATCGCATCGGTGGTCGTTACAATCGAATCCCAATACCTTCCGAGACGCGCCGCATGGTCGTAATGGAGCGGGTCGTCACTGTGCACCACGCCCACAACCCGGACACGGGCGGAAAGCAGGGAACAGACATTCGAATGCCGCCAATCGTGGTTCGGAATGTAGACACACGGAGCATGTTCCTCCAGGTAACGGACCATGGCACCCCAGTGCGCTCCCCAGCTCTCCTCTCCCCGGAGCGGCAGGTGGTCGAAGGGAATGTCCTCCGGCAGAGCCATCATCGGCTCCCGCGTCGTCACCATTCCGGAGTTGCTTTCGGTGAGGAGAATGCGGGCCGGCACGCCCAGCGAATTCAGCCCCCGAACCAGATTTGCCGAGAAGATATTGACGCCGTTCATCGCCCAGTAGGGAGCCCCGACGATCACCTGGAACTTCATCGCTTAGCGGTTCCCCTTCCAGCGCTTCCACTCGAACAGAGCCGCGCCCAGGGCCAGCGTCCCCCAAAAGCGCATGCTCTCCGCCATCGATCCGCCGCCGGAGGGCCGCGCGCTCATTGCGAGTTCCAGTCTGGCGGCCAAAGGCAGGGGCTGCGGCGTCGCCGTTGCCGGATCGTGATTCACTTTGCCGTAGACCGCCTTCTTTTCCAGGTAGTCGCGGATGGACTCGATCTCCAGGTGGCGTACCACTGCTCCCGGCACGTACCGGAGTATCGACGGACCATGCAGTTCCACCGCCCGGCGCAGGAATATGCTGTCCGCACCCCGCATCCGGTGCTCAAAACCGTCCAGTTCGCGCACAATGGACATCCGGACGGCCATGTTGTTCGTGTAGCCGTAATAACTCCGGATACTCTGCGTGCCGAAGATTCGGGCCGCAATCGCCTCCTCGTACGCCGACAGCATCCCGAGCGCTCCCGTATCCGTGGCGAATCTCCGGCCCCCCAGCACGACACCGACTCCCGGCTCCGACAAGGCCCGCTGCATTTGCTCCAGCCAGTCCGTCTCCGGCACACAGTCCGGGTCTGTGAACACGACGATGCCGCCGGAGGCCTCCCGAAGTCCCCGGTTACGGGCTGCGTAGGAACCCTGCTCCGGCTCCTTCAGCAACCGGACGCCCCCAAACCCCTCAATAATCCTGTCGGACCCGTCCGTCGAATTATTGTCGATCATGAGGATTTCGTACTGGTCCCGCGCCAGGGTCTGGCTCAGCAGACCCTCGATGCAGCGGTCCAGATACCGGGCCGCGTTATAGACCGGTATCACTACCGAAATGGCTACGGTCATCTATTTTGAAGCGCCGGCCCCGACCGGTGGCCGCAGCGCCTCATAGAGGCCCAGCGCCCACACCAGGTTCGCAGCCAGACACACGGGCAGGATGAGGACGAACCGCAGGAAATCCGTCAGACGACGGCGAAGTAGAGTAATGCCGATCCAGGGCATCATCGCAAACGGAATGAGAAACACCAGCAGCGGAAGCGACTCGAGCACACGGACGGCACCCGGCGACTCCTGGGAGCGGTAGACATACGCGCCGTTTCCCAGTTTGCGCTGATAGCCGAACACCGTGCGAAAACCCCTTCGATTCAAGTGTACAACCGAAGCGCGGGGCACAAACAGCAGCTTCCGGCCTTCCCGGGCCAGATTGGCGCTGAATTTCATGTCCTCGCCCACCGAAAGGTTCGCATACTTCAGCCCTTCCAGAACGCCGCGCCGGAAGCCGCTGTTGCCTCCCACCAGAAACCGTTCCGCCGCCGGTGCCCCGTCGTAAGCCAGGAAGCGAAAGAACTCAAGATAGAAGCCCGTGGAGCCGGATACACTCCAGGGCGTTCCATTGGCCATGCCTCCACCCACCGCGTCGGCCCCGCCGTCCCGAATCGCCCGGCACATCTGGTCCAGCCAACTGGGACACGGCACTGTGTCGCTGTCGGCGAAGAGAATGATTTCCCCCTTCGCCTCCCCAATTCCGATGTTGCGCGCGGCACCCACCTGACGGCGCTCGGAAAAATGGAAGAGCCGGACCTGCGGAAATTCCTCCGCTACAATCCGGTCCGTGCCGTCGGTCGAAGAATCCACCACGATGATCTCAAACGGAACCGTAGTTTCCTGCCGCATCAGCGACTGCAGGGCAGGTCGGATGTGCCCTGCGGACTGATAGCAGGGAATGATCACGGATGCCAGGGGCCGTTCCGACTGAGTTACCGGCCCATATGAATTGCTTACGGCCATGCAGTAAATTTAGAAGCCAATTTTTGATTATAAGCCTCGGAACACCTTTTTTTGCCCCGCCGCAACCTGAGAAGTTCTGGACCTGCCCTCTTCCCGCATGGGACAATCAAGGGTTATGGGTGTCCAAGGACGATGCCGGTATTAGTTACCGGAGGTGCCGGTTTCATCGGATGTCATTCCGCAAAGCACCTTTCCGAAACGGGAAACGACGTCGTTGTATACGACAATCTGAGAACCGGGCGCCTGAAGAACGTGCGCTGGGGCCCTTTTGTTTCGGGCGACATCGCTGATTTGGCGTTGCTCCGCCAGACGATCCGCCAATACGGCATCACCGCCGTCCTCCATCTCGCCGCCAGCGCGCACGCCGGGGAATCCGTTGCCCACCCCGACGCCTATTACTCCAATAACGTCTTTGGCACAATGTCGGTTTTGGATGCCATGGCCGCCGAAGGTGTCCGCGCCCTGGTGTTCGCCTCCAGTTGCGCCGTATACGGAAATTGCGATTCCGAAAAGGTGGAAGAACAGGAGCCGCTCCGGCCCATCAGCCCCTACGGAGAATCGAAACTGATCGTGGAACGCCTGCTCCCCAAGTACCAGCGGGACTTCGGCCTGCATTGGGCCGCCTTGCGGTATTTCAACGCCGCAGGCGCGGAAGCCGACCTCGGTGAGGACACCGAAACCTCGCTTCGGATCGTGCCCCGCGCCATCCATGCCGGTTGCGTCACCGGCGACCCGTTTCATATCTACGGAACCTGGTATCCCACCGTCGACGGCACAGCAGTTCGGGACTACGTTCACGTGGCCGACATCGCCCGGGCCAATCGACTGGCCCTCGATTACGTTTCCCGGGGCAACCCCGGCGTGGCGCTCAATATCGGCTCCGGCCGCGGGGCCTCGGTCCGCCAAATCGTCGACGCCGTAGGCTGCTTTGGCCGGGAGGTCAAGGTCGCCGAATTCCCCGCCCGGCCCGGCGACCCCGCCAGTGTTGTTTCCGACGCTTCGAAAGCCCGCGAGGTCCTGGGCTGGGTGCCCACGTGCTCCAGTGTCGCCACGATCGTCGAAACGGCAATTGCCTCCCACTACCGGCAGCAACAGGCGGACCGGCACGCCGCCCAAGGGATCGACTCAGCGGCGGGATGAGCAGCCGGTCACATTGGGAGAACATTTACTCCACCAGGGCCCCCAATCAGGTCAGCTGGTTTCGGCCGCACCTGGAGACTTCCCTGGCCCTGGTCCGGCGGTCTGCGGCCGAGTCCGGCGCGGCGATTATTGATGTGGGCGGAGGAGCGTCCAGTCTCGCGGATGACCTTCTGGCGGACGGCTACCGGAACCTTACGGTTCTGGATATTTCACAAGCCGCCCTCGATGTGGCCGGAACCCGGCTGGGCGACCGGGCGCGGCACGTGCACTGGCTCCAGGCGGACATCACCGGCGGACCGATCGGCGTTCGGAAGTACGATGTCTGGCACGACCGGGCAGTGTTTCACTTCCTTACCGGGCGCGATCAGCGGGAAGCGTACGTGCGCAACGCTGCGTTGGCCCTGAAACCCGGCGGCCACATCATTATCGGTACATTCGGCCCCGAGGGGCCGGAAAAATGCAGCGGCCTGGAGATCGTGCGCTACGATGCCGAAGCCCTGCACGGCCAATTCGGGAGCGCATTTCAACTCATCGAAAGTACGCGGGAACTGCACGAAACCCCCTTCGGGACAACGCAGCAGTTCCTGTACTGTTATTGCAGGCTGTCCGCGGAGACCGCTTAGGCCGCGTCCTCGACCCGTGCCACCTTCGGCAACAGAAGGTGGATCGCCGTCAGCGCGATCAAATACGACGCCGCCGCCGCAATAAAGATCGGCCCGTAAGACTTGTGCGAATAATCCAGCCACCACCCGATGGCAGGAGCCACCAGCATTCCGCCGAATGCGCCGCCCATGCCGCCGAAGCCCGCCACTGAGCCCACCGCCGCTTTGTGGAACGTGTCCGAGGGCACCGTAAACAGGTTCGCCGACCAGCCCTGGTGCGCCGCCGCAGCCAGACTGATCAATGCCACCGTGGCCCAAAGATTCCCGCCCGTGTACATGATCAGGCCCACCGGTGTCACCAAAAGGGCGCAAATCAGCATGGCGGTCTTGCGCGCCTTCCAATGCGGCAATCCCGTGGACATCAGCGCCTTGGAAAGATATCCGCCCCCGATTGAGCCCACATCCGTGACCAGGTAAATCACAATCAGCGGCAACCCGGATTGGGCCAGATTCAAACCGTAGTTGTCGTGCAGAAAGCCCGGCACCCAGTACAAATAGAACCACCAGACCGGATCCGTCATGAACTTCCCGATCAGGTACGCCCAGGCACCCCGCTTGCCCAGCAGCGACAAATAACTCGGGGCCGGTCCCTTCGGTGCCTCCGGCTCGTCCGACTCGATCAACCGCCGCTCCCCGTCCGACAGCGACTTGTGCTCCGACGGCTTCCGGTAGAAGCTCAGCCACACCGCCAGCCAGATGATGTCCAGCCCGCCGGTGACAAGGAACGATTTCCTCCACCCGAAATGCAGCGCCACAAAAGGCACCAGAATCGGAGCCAGCACCGCCCCGATATTCGTCCCGCCGTTGAAAATTCCGGTTGCAAATGCCCGTTCCCGTTTCGGAAACCAGTCCGCCACCGTGCGCAGGGCGGCCGGGAAGTTGGCTGCCTCGCCAAATCCCAGCCCGAACCGCGCCATCGCAAATTGAATCGGAGTCCGCGCCAGCGAGTGCGACATCGACGCCACACTCCAAATCAGCACGGCCAGCGCATATCCGACGCGTGTGCCCAGCCAGTCAATGGCCCGCCCGGCAAACGGCATCACGATCGCATACGCAAACTGGAACGTCGCAATGATCCAACCAAAGTCCTTGTCGTTCCACCCCAGCTCCTTTTCGAGCGTTGGCTTCAGAAGACCCAGAACCTGCCGGTCCATGTAGTTGACCGTCGAGGCGAAAAACAGCAGGCCGCACATGGCCCACCGCAGATTGCCGCCAAAAATACTCTTTTTCTCGGACCGGGAGGTATTGGACATTGTGGATCGGGGACCGGGCTAACGACCCAGCACGAAGCTTTCGAAGTTGCCCCGGAACATCCGGGTTATATCACGCCGGATCGCGTCGCGCGTCACCACCCCGCCGTCCTCCGCCAGAGTCTGAAAAGTCCCTGCCAGAATCGGACCGATCGTTCGCCGCGTATTGCGCCATTTGTAGATCACCTGCTCCAGCACACGGGCGTCGGAATGCTGCGGAACAAAGCTCGCGCCCAGCATCTCAATCCGCTCGCGCGTCATCTCCTCCACCACAGACGGATTGTTCAGGAACCACCAGCAGCCAAACGGCAGAAGGTTGGCGAACTTCCGCGCATACACGCACAGCTCGTGCTGGTTTTCCCGGCTCAGCAGGCTGATCAGGAAACGGTTGTCGCCGAAATCCAGCGCCAGCCGCTCCACAGACCGCAGATCGGCCTTGCCCACGCCGTCTCCTGCCAGCTTCAGCGCCGGATTCACAAGATACCGGACCCCGATCATGATCGAAAGCGGGATGTTCCGCTCCCGGCACAACGGCAGAACCGCTTCGCGCAGGAACAGCACCCGCGTGCTGTCTTCCGGATAGGCAAACGTGTCCGGCAGCGACACCGCCATGTAAACCGGATTCATCTTGTCCGCCCACGCCGTCAGGAATCGCCGCACTTCCGATGCCGAATTGCCGGACCCGTCCGCCGCCACGTCGTAGCCCTGCGCCTTCAAGACGTCCCAGTGCTGCGACCACTTGTTCAGAATCCGGTCCAGCCGCAGTACCGCATGAAAGCGCTTGTCGGACGCCGGAGCCGTCTCCCATGCCGGAACCTCGACCGGATCGAGCGGGTCGTTGGTCATCACCGCCTGATCGATGCCCGCCAGCCGGAACACATCGTCAATGTGCTCGTCCAGTTTGCGGCTGGCAAAAAAGGCGCGCGCCTCGCTCAAACTGCCGGAAGTCGGCAGACCGAACGCGTTCAGCACCGCTACGACACCGCGTGTGGCCTCCGAGATCGGCGTGTTGTCAAGGAACAGCGTCTTCCAGATCAGGTCCGCCTGTTCCCGCTTGCCCATCGCAAAATACCGGGCCGGCGTGATCGGGCAGGAGCGGAATAGTTCCGCCTCCAGATAGTGGTACGTGATCAGTTCGTCAATGCCCCAAAGTCCGATCGGTCCAAGGGACGGCTGGAAGAGGTGGGTGTGGATGTCGATGATCGGAAGTGCCTGGAGTTCCTCTTGGACGACGGAACCGATCTCGGACATGCTGAGCGCGGAAGGATTCACAATACTAGGATTGCGGACTAACCGCCCGGAAGCAATGCAATTCCGCTGAACGAATCGTTCTGCAAACATGAGGTAGGAGCGCAAATGGCCTACTCCCACACCCTCGGCGGCATGGTCCACCGGTTTGAGGATCTCAAAACCCTGCTCGCGCGCGCCTCCGCCCCCTGTTCCGGCAATGAACTGGCCGGGATTGCCGCCGCCTCGGCCGAGCAGAGGGTCGCCGCCCGCATGGCCCTCGCCGATCTCCCCCTCAAGGCCTTCCTGGCCGAGCCGCTCGTCGACTACGACGGCGATGAGGTCACCCGCCTCATCCTGGACGAACAGCACCCCGCCGCCTTCGCGCCCGTCTCCCACCTCACAGTCGGCGAACTCCGGGACTGGCTGCTCTCTGAAGAGGCCACCGGCGCGGTGCTCTCCCGCCTCGCGCCCGGATTCACTCCGGAAATGGCCGCCGCTGTCTCCAAGCTGATGCGCGCCCAGGATCTGATTGCGGTGGCTTCGAAAATTCGCGTCGTCACCCGCTTCCGCACCACGGTCGGGCTTCCCGGACGCCTGTCCACCCGCCTCCAGCCCAACCACCCGACCGACGACCCCGCCGCAATCGCCGCCTCCATTGTGGACGGCCTGCTGCTCGAAAGCGGTGACGCCGTCATCGGCATCAATCCGGTCTCCGATTCGGTCGATTCGGTCGTCACGCTCCTGACACTCGTCGACCGCGTGCGCGAGGCCTGGGGGGTTCCCGCCCAGAGTTGCGTTCTGGCCCATCTGACGACCCAGATGGAGGCTCTCCGGCGCGGAGCCCCCGTCGACCTCCTGTTCCAGTCCATCGCCGGCACCGAGGCGGCCAACCGCTCCTTCGGCGTCAATATTTCGCTGCTGGAGGAGGCATGGCAGGCCGCCCGCGAACTCGGCCGCGGCACCATCGGCGACAACGTCATGTACTTTGAGACCGGCCAGGGCAGCGCGCTCTCCGCCAACTCCCACCATGGCCTCGACCAGCAGACCTGTGAAGCCCGTGCCTACGGTCTCGCCCGCCATTTCCGCCCCATGCTCGTCAACACCGTCGTCGGCTTCATCGGCCCCGAGTACCTCTACGACGGCAAACAGATCATCCGGGCAGGCCTCGAAGACCACTTCTGCGGCAAATTGCTCGGCCTCCCCATGGGCTGCGACATCTGCTACACCAACCATGCGGAGGCCGACCAGGACGATATGGACGTGCTCCTCAACCTCCTCGGGACCGCGGGCGTCAATTACATCATGGGCGTGCCCGGCGCTGACGATATCATGCTCAATTACCAGAGCACGTCCTTCCACGACGCGCTCGCCCTCCGCGCGCTGCTGGGACTGCGGCCCGCACCCGAATTCGAAGTCTGGCTTCGCGAGGGCGGCCTTGCCCGCCATCTGGAACTCGCCTCGCCCCTCCAGGCGGTTCTTCCGTGAGCCACCCTGTCGATGTCTGGACCGTTGCGCTCGAGCCTCCCCGCGCTGTCATCCTTTCGGACGATGAGCAGGTCCGCGCCAATCGCTTTGTCTTTGAACGCGACCGCACCGCCTGGGCACAATCCCGGACAATCCTCCGCTGCATTCTGGCCTCCTACGCGGGAGTGCCCCCTGCGGCGCTCGTTTTTGCCTACGGCGAGCACGGAAAGCCATCCCTGCCCGCGCATCCGGACCTGCAGTTCAACCTCTCCCACGCCGGGGGCTTCGCGATGGTGGCTGTGACGGCGGGCTGTTCCGTCGGCGTCGACCTGGAGGCGGTCCGGCCGTCCGTGGACATCGGGAGCCTCCTGCGGCGGCTCGGCGAAACCGGCCTCCCGGAGGACCGCAACGCCCTCTATCAGGTCTGGACACGCCGTGAAGCCCGCACCAAGGCACTCTGCGCGCCGCTCATGAAGGAACCTGTCGGAGATCTCCGGCTTGTCGATCTGCGGGCACCCGCAGGTTTTGCCGCCTCCCTCGCGCTGGTCGGCGCCGACCCCGGGGTCCGCTACCGCTCCTGATCCGGGGCCGTCACCCGCCGCCAGAACGACGAGCTGAACTTCGGGTCGATATACGGAACCAATTCTTCCCACTGCGGATAGAACCGCCGGAAGTGCCGTCCCGCCATCCGGGCGTCTTTGGCCGGATACAGCCGCCCGCCCGCTTCCGCCACCAGTTCGTCCAGCCTCGGCAGGGTCTCGATCACCTGCCTGTCGTACGGAAAATCCAGTGCGATCGTCACGCCCCGGCCCGAAAATGAGAGCAGCCCCGCCGCCGGCAGGTCCCCCATCACCTTCATCACGCTCAGGAACGACGGACCCACCTTCCGAGATTCCGCCAGCAATGCCCCCGCCGCGTCCCGCGAAGGCACCAGCGCCTGCCACTGGATCATCCCTCCGGGTCCGTAGAGCCGGTGGTACTCTCCAATTCCATCAAGGGGATAGAAGAACGGTCCGAGCGCGGTCCGGGCCCGCGCCACCCGCGGCCGCAGCCCCGAATAAGCGGCGTTGAACACCCCCAGCGTCACACGGTTCAGTATGCTGACCGGCAGGACGCCGGGTACCGTGACCTGCGGACCGCTCGGAGCGACCAACTCTGCGTCCGAAGCGTTCCGGTTGTGATTCCCCCGAAAGAACACTCCTGGCGCGCGCCCCCGGGCAGACAGCGTGTTCACCCATGCAACAACGTACTCATGACTGTTGACGGACTCGTCGCTGAGGGCATAAAAATCCGACAACGAACCGTACCGAATATTCTCGGCGTCAAGCCAGGAGTTCCGGATCGGCTTCAGCTGGATCTCCGCCCACGTAATCAGGCCCGTCAGCCCCAGTCCGCCGATGGTTGCCCGGAGCCATTCGGCATTCTCCGTCGGCGAGCAGATCCGTGTCGATCCGTCGCTCCGCCGCAGTGCCAGCCGGAGGACGTGCCGGCCAAACGTCCCCTCGCGGTGGTGGTTCTTGCCGTGGACGTCGTTGCCGATCGCCCCGCCCAGCGTTACAAACCGGGTGCCGGGTGTTACCGGCAGGAACCAGCCATGGGGAATCGCCAGGCGCAGAATGGCATCGAAGGTAATCCCGGCCTCGGCGCGCAGCACACCGCTGGCTGCGTCAAACGAGATCTGCCGGTTCAGGGCTGCGGTCTTCAGGATCGTATTGCCGTCGTTCAGGCAGCTGTCCCCCAGACTGCGTCCCATCCCGTACGGCAGAAAGGATGTCTTGGTTTCGGCAAAGGGGATGGGCTGATCCGTCGTCTGAAGCTCGATCACACGGGATCGGGTGCGCGGGAAGCGTGACCAGCTTGTGGTTTCGACCGTGCCCGGTGCAGGTTTCATGGGCTAAATACCAACCTTGGGAAGCCATGCCAGCAGGATGCAGCCCACCATCAGGATTCCTGCGATGTAGCTGACATGGTCGTGGAACGCAAATACGAGCGGATCGTCGTCCATATTCCCCCGATGAGCCACCAGCCAGGCGCGGGTGATCCAGTAGATGAAGATCGGACACAATCCCCAAAGGAATTCGGGGCGGTGATAGAGAAGACGGGTCTCCGGCGCATTCACATAGAGGGCAAGCACCAGACCCGCGATGAAGCCGGAAGCCACGCCCGCCTGGCTGATGATTTCGAGGTCACCCACCCGGTAGCCCCGGGCGATGGAATCCACCGATTTTTCAAGACGGAACAATTCCGAGTACCGCTTGACAAAAGCCAGGCTCAGGAACAGGAACACCGAGAACTGAATCAGCCACGGGGAGATCCAGGAACTGGCCGCCAGCCCGCCCGCGTACAGGCGGATCGTGTAGAACACAGCCAGTGCGACCACATCGATCACCGGCTTGTTCTTTAGGAAAATGCTATAGAAAACCGTCAACAATCCGTAGAACACCAGGCACGCGAGGAAGCCCCTGCCGATGTGCGCACCCAAGCCGATCCCTACCGCAAAGCACACCAGCGCAATCGCAGCCCCGAGCCGGATGGAAAGAGCCGCCGACGCTATGGGACGGTGGCGTTTCCGGTGGTGCCGGCGGTCGGCATCCATGTCAAAGAGGTCGTTCACGATGTACGTTCCCGATGCGGTCAGCGAGAACGAGAGGAACGCCAAACCGAGCATCTGGAGGATAGCGGGGTTGATGAAGTGGTTCAGAAGCGCTGGGGCGAAGATGAGGAGGTTCTTGACCCACTGCTGGACCCTTAGGGCCCGGAGGACGTCACCGGCGCTCGTAGCCGGTCTGGGAAATGTCGGGCCGGGCAGAGCCCCTTCCGCAAGCGCCGCGGACGGAACCCTCTTCATTCGTCCGGCGGCGTGGGCCACCCGGCTGGACTGCCAAACCGGAATGTCTGCCGGACTGTCCCCCACGTAGTCGAAATTGCCCTTTCCAAACAGGCGGACCAACTCCTCCCGTTTGGCATTGCCCTTCAGGTTCTTGTCGGCCGTTGTGGCGAGAACCAGATCAAAACACCCCAGATACCGGGCAACCGCCTCCGCAACGGTCTGATGAGCCGCCGTCGCAAGCACGGTCCGGCGCCCGCGGCTGTGTTCCTGGCGGACGTATTCGAGCAGCGCGCTGTTATAGGGAAGGTGCTCGGGCGGCAGGCAGACAAGTGCGGCCACCTCCTGCTTGAGCCGCAAACGGCCGCACATCAGCCAGTAGAGGGCGGCCAGGAACTTCGCCGGATGGTGCCGCAGCAGAAAGATTACAGATTCGGCAAGCGTGTCAGTGTGGAGTAGCGTGCCGTCCAGGTCAACCGCAAGTACCACGTCCGGCGCGTCTCTCCTCATGGCAGCCGGCTTTCCAGAAGTCGGGTCCGACGGGACTCCGCGCCCGCTGCTTTCGCGTCGTCACCTGTCAGCCGGTACGCCCGGGCGAGACTCGGAAGCACGTCCCGGTCATCGCCGAGTGCATCCGCCTGCTCCAAAACGCGCAGGGCCTCCGCGGGATGACCCTGGGCCAGCATTGCGCGGCCTTGGAGCATTTGCACTTTTCGCTCATGCACGCGGAACGGATAGAGCTTTTCGGCAAAAATTTCGGTCGGAGTCAGCGTCTCGTTGTTCGGAATGAGTTTCAGCCCGTACTGAACCGCAAACAGGAACCCGAAGAGGGTGCAGAGGCCCGCGGCAAGCTGCGCGCCACGGCGCAGTACCGGCGGACCGGCGCACAGCAGCGCCACCAGTCCCATTGCCGCCAGCGGAGTGTTTGCCAGCATGTAGCGGGAACTGAAGGAGTCATACCCGTGCCAGGCCGTCAAGGCTCCGATAACAAGGAGTTCGAGCGACGCCACCACAATCCAGGGCGCATAGACTTTCCAATCCCGCCGCAGGGCTGCCGTCAGTCCCAGCACCCCCAAAAAGATCAGCGGGGTCCAGAGAAACCAACCGTTCCGGCTGGAAAAAAGCACCAGGAAAACGCTTGCGGGGGGGAACTTCATGAACCCTCCGCCCTGCGGCATGGTCAGAAACTTACCGTAAATCGCCTTCCATTCCGCAATCTGCGGCAGCCAGCAAAGGAACACCGCGAGACCGAAGGCCAGCCGGGCCTTCAGCCACGGGACCGGATTGCGGAACGGTCGTCCGCCGAGAATGTCGTAAAGTATCGGCCCGCCCAGGTACAGCACGTCCTGCCACCTGCAGATGGACAGCCATCCTCCGGCCAGGCCCAGCAGGAACCAGCCGCCTATGCGGTCCTCAGAGCGGACCTTCCACCACTGGCACAGAAACAGGCTGGCAAACAGGAAGGTTCCGGCGTGCGCGATCGGGGCGATGGCGTAATAGCCAATGTTTGTGCCCAGAAAAACCGCCAGCGTCGCCAGAAACGACGTAAGAACCGCCCGGTCTTCCTCTGCTCCCTGGTGGCGCGCCACCTGGAGCAGCAGATCAAACAGAAACCTCAGGCCCAATCCGGTCAGCAGCAGGCTCGTAAGGCGGTACAGGTACAGGGCGAAAGGACCGTAACCGTCCGGCGGCCTCCCTGCGGCCCAGTCCAGTGCGGTCCCCAGCGCCAGCAGGGGAGTCGCCAGAAGGGAATACCCCACGCCCCACGGACTCCCCGGCAACCCCGTAGCCGGGTTCGTCGGCGTCCAGTAGCGGTCGTCCGGCGGCACGTGCTGATACTCGTTATTGAGATCGAAATCGTGGTCAAAGAGGACGGAATGGGCTATCCCGAAATAGTTGACGGTATCAATGCCGGTGACCTTTACCAGCCGGCGTCCGCCCGGTGCAATATAGTTGAGTAAAGCGAAGGAAACTACCAGAAATAGCGTAGCTGCTGCCAGTGCGCGGTGCGCATTTACCGTTGATATTATTTGTGATTGGTTTCGCGGGGTGACCGGCTGCATAGGGATTCTATTCCGGCAATCCGGCGGCGTTCTAACTGGTTGGCCATACATCCGCCGGATGTTGCATCTCTTCACTCACCACTATAACCCCGTTTGAGTTGCAACCGTGTGCGGCTCACCAAACTGTTCTAAACGCTTTCCCGGTCCGGCCCTCCGGCGATGCGCCGCACTAACAGGTACAGGAGCAGGCCCGCCGGCCCGAACAGGAAAGTTAGTAACAGGCACGGCACCACCAGATAGTGCGGAATCCCCCGCGCCCGGGAGTCCCGCACCTCCCAGGAGCCCGTAAACAGATCGAACGTCAGATAGTGAAGCCACCCCGCCAGCAAGGCCCATTTGTTGGCGAACAACCGGGCGACCTCCGCGAGGGTGCCAAACCCTCCCCCGCCTTCGCCCCAGTGCAGGCCCAGAATTACGGCGTAGGCCGTCCCCAGCAGCGCCGGCACAAGCCGCGCCGGAATCAGCAGATGGGCCCATCGCCTGGACGGAAACACCGCCAGCAGCACCCACGCCAGCAGTGCGGCCGTATTGGCTATCGAAAAGATTTGTTCGGGCATCGTCTTAGACTGTCTCCATCTTAGTGCCGGGACGGGCGTCCGCGAGCAGCGCCGCGAGCCCGGCCGCAGCCGTCGCCAGCGCCCACAGGACGAACATGCGCACATCCGCCGCCTCGGGCGCGACCAGGGGAGTCCCCCGCAGCGCCTGCCCCAGCAGCAGGAAATAAAGCGCCAGAAAACTCCCGGACGCGATCCAGACCAGCCGCACCCTCGTCCGCTCCCGGAACCTGCGCCCCAAAAGCAGCGCGAACAACGGGATCGCCTGTAAACCGTGCATCCCCACAAAATGCGGGATTCGCAGGTCCCCGTGCTCCGTGCTCCAGTTGATGCCCGCCAGCCCGGGTCCTCCGTCCGGTCCGCCCACAGTGTGCGCCCCCGTCAACGGAAGCTTCCCCGTCGCCCGCGCCCCCGCCAGCTGCTGCGCGGTCGGCGAGACCATCATCCCTCCCGAGGCCGACCCCAGCACCGCAAGCGCCATGCCGAGCCGCAAAGCGGTGCCCAGAGTGCGGTCTTCGAACCGCTCCCTCCAAAGTGCCGCCGCGATCACTGCCGACGCAACCCACACGATCCCGATCGCCGTCCCCATCAGCCCGAACAGGATCGAGTCCGGCGCGGTGGCCGTGTTGAAGTGGCTCCGCACCCCCCGCGCCGCCTGCCCCGCAATCGCGACCCATTCGAGCGCCAGCAGCCACGCCGACACCGCGCACAGCCGGTCGATAAGCCGCGGCCACACCGTGATCCGCGCCCGTACCCACGCCAGCGACAAAGCATATACGGAAATCGAAACCGCGAACTTCGCGGGCTTCATCCAGACCGGCGCGCCCGCAAGCTGCCTCGGGTCCGCCAGCAGCCCGGCACAGGCAAGCAGGAAAAGAACCGCCATGGCCAGGCCGAGGCGGAAAAGAGAGCGGTCATAGTTTGGATTCATTATGTTGACACCGTTAACATACAGACTACCGAAAGCTGTTGACAGTGTCAACATTTCAATCCCGTACAATGGAATTCGGCTATGAAGCCCTACCACCACGGCAATCTGGAGCAGGCTCTTGTGGCCGCCGCGCTCGAAACCATCCGCACCGAGGGAGCCGACGCCCTCACCCTGCGCGGCGTCGGGGCGAAGGTCGGAGTCTCCCGGACCGCCCTCTACCGCCACTTTGCCGACAAAGCCGCCCTGATGGGCCGTGTCGCCGCCGAGGGCTTCCGCCTCCTCCGCGCGGCCCTGGAAGAGGCTCTCGACTCGCCCGAAGACCTTGCCGCCATGGGGATCGCCTACGTCCGCTTCGCCGTCGCCAACGAGGGCCACTACCGCGCCATGTTTGGACGCCGGGCTGCGGAATGGTGCCGCTATCCGGAGTTGATGGCCGACGGAGGCAGCGCCTTCCTGGTCCTCCAGAACGCTGTTGTCTCCGGCCAGGCGGCGGGTCGGATCATCCCCGGCGACCCCGAACAGATCGCCTGCGTCCTTTGGGCCACCATGCACGGCGTCGCCATGCTGACCATCGACGGCCACCTCCCTCCCGATTCCGACGTCGCCCGCGCCGCCGCCACCTGCATCCGCGAAGGGATCGGCCTCCCTTGAACGAACTCTTTCATCTCGTCGAGCGTCCGCGCGAATGCTCCTATTTGCCCGAAGAGGTGGCTTCCCTCGACTACCAGGTCGTCTCCCACCTCTCCGCCGCCGAATACCGCGACCTCCTCATCCGCGGCTACCGGCGCTTCGGCCGCTACCTCTTCAAGCCCGCCTGCCCCACCTGCCGCGAATGCCGCAGCCTCCGCATACCCGTCCAGCACTTCGACTTTTCCGCATCCCAGCGGCGTGTCCTGCGCGCCAACTCCGGCATCCGCGCCGAACTCCACCCGCTCTATGCCACTGCGGACCACCTCCGAATCTTCAACCGCTACCACGACTTTATGGCCGGTTTTCGCGGCTGGAAGCACAAGACCGTCTCCGCCATCGATTACATCGAGGATTTCGTCGTCGACCCCTTTGACGATGAGGAACAGCCCTGCGCCTTCCAGTGGCTCTACTTCGATGGCGACCGCCTCCTCGGCGTCTCCCTCATGGACGAGGTGCGAATTCCCGGTGCCCCGCCCGCCATTTCGCTCGTCTATTGTTTTTACGACCCTGCGTGGCGTCCCCGTTCTCCCGGAACCTTCGCCATCCTGACCCAGTTGGACTACGCAAAGCGGTCGGGCGCGGACTACGCCTATTTCGGATACTGGGTGGAGGGATGCCAGTCCCTCAGCTACAAGTCGCGCTACGCGCCGGCGGAGGTCCTGGACTGGCCGGTGGACGAAGGAGGCGTCGCGGTATGGCGGGAAAGGTCTTGATGAAACGGAGTCTCTTCTGGCCGGCGGCCTTTGCCGTCTGGGCTTTCGCAACCGCCCTGTGCGCCCAATCCAGGCCCGGCCTGCAGCTGCACGTCCAGGATCCCTCCGGAACCGTCATGAAGGCATCGGGCAAGCTCTCCGGGCCCTCCGTCCTGAGCTTTGACACCGACGCGAATGGGAGCTACTCGGCCACAAACCTCGCGCCGGGCAGGTACCTTCTGGAACTTTCCGCGCCCGGCTTCCTCACCCGGACTCTGGATCTGGACATCCCCCCGGACACCCCGGTCACCCGAACCGTAACTCTCGCCCTGGCCGCCACACGCGCCCAAATTGAAGTCGTCGCCACCATGCCCCTGCCGGGCCTCGATCTGGCTCCCGAACAGGTCGCTGCCCCGCTTCAGACTGCCGGAGCAATTGAGATCGCCCGCAGCGGCGCGCTCGACCTCACGGGTTTCCTCAACCAGAGCTTCGCCGGCGTCTACCTCAATGAGATGCAGGGCAACCCCTTCCAGCCGGACCTCAACTACCGCGGCTACACCGCCTCCCCCCTGCTCGGCACCCCGCAGGGCATTTCCGTGTACCTCGACGGCGTCCGCCAGAACCAGCCCTTCGGCGACGTCGTGAGCTGGGATCTGATTCCGAAGAACGCCATTGCCGAAGCCACTCTCGTTCCCGGGTCCGATCCCCTGTTCGGCCTTAACACCCTCGGCGGCGCACTCTCGCTCCAAACCAAGGACGGCCTTTCCGCGCCGGGTCCCGCCGGCGGCGTGACCTACGGCAGCAGCGGACGCAAGGCCGTCCACGGAGAATACGGCGGAGGCGGGCCCACCGGCTTCAACTGGTTCCTTGCCGGTTACGGCTTCCACGAGTCCGGCTGGCGGGTCCATTCCATTTCCGACGTCCGGCAGGGCTTCGTCCGTCTCGGCTGGCGGACCGCCAAAACCGACTACGGCTTCACCACCAACTACGCCTACAACACGCTCCAGGGCAACGGAACCCAGGAATACCGCCTGCTCAACCTGGCCTGGGACGGTGCCTTCACGCTTCCCGACGTGATCTCCAACCGGTCTCCCGCTTTCAACTTCACGTTCCGCCACCAGGTCTCCGGTTCGCTAACGCTTTCCGGCAATGCCCACTACCGCAACATCCGCTCCGACGGCATCAACGGCAATCTCAACACCAACTCTCTGGATCAGTCCGTCTACCAGCCGAGTGCCGCCGATATCACAGCCCTGAAGAATGCCGGGTTCTCGGGTTACCCCGCCAGCGGAGCAAGCTCCGCCAACACGCCGTTCCCCTACTGGCGGTGTATCGCGCAGGCCCTCCAGCTGGCCTCGCCCGCGCAAAAATGCGACGCCGTGATCGTCTATTCGCGGAACGTTCAGAACGCCTATGGTTTCGCCGGCCAGCTGACGTGGCTGAAATCGGCCGCCGGCCTGCGGCATCAGCTCGCCGCCGGTGCGGCAGTCAACCGGGGCTCCGTCGATTTCACCCAGAACACCCAGTTCGGCTACATCAACCCCGACCGCACCATCACCGGAGTCCGCGCCTGGCAGGACGGCTCCACCACAGACAGCGGCGACCCCGTCGATTCGCGCGTCAACCTCCACGGCACAGCCCCCAGCTGGAGCCTCTACGCCACTGACACCATCGCCATCGGCCACACCTGGAATGTGACCCTTTCCGGCCGCTTCAACCGCAGCGGCATCCGGGACACGGACCGCCTCAATCCGGCCGGCACCCTCGGCACCCTCAACGGCAACGACACCTTCAACCGATTCAACCCTGCCGCGGGCGTCACCTGGAGTCCCTTCGGACAGGCCAATTTCTACGCGAGCTACACCGAGGGCAGCCGGGCACCCACCGTGATCGAACTCGGCTGCGCCGACCCCCAGGACCCCTGCAACCTCCCCAACGCCCTAGTCAG
>Ga0007854_10001066_pt1 | contig 17754 bp, 16 predicted proteins | sample CryBogCBH12Aug08_FD_60382 | JGI IMG/M metagenome (GOLD analysis project Ga0007854, IMG submission 60382) | Freshwater microbial communities from Crystal Bog, Wisconsin, USA - CBH12Aug08 | ecosystem: Environmental > Aquatic > Freshwater > Lake | place: Crystal Bog, Wisconsin, USA | collected...
CCAGCGCCGTCTTGATCCAACGTTCCAAGCGGGGCGTTGTCGAATCGTTAGAAATCACCAACGCCAGCGCCAGAAAAACCATGCTGAACGCATCCAGTTGGCCGGACACCCCCCAACAGGCGGTTGAGAAATAAGCGGAGTTTAAGGCGGTCGCCAATGCGCCCATGGTGCAGGCGAACTGGGAAAGTTTGAGCTGATAAAACAAAACCCACGCGCTCATGCCGAGAATCAGTAGAGTGACCGGCGCGAAAAATTTGGCGTAGCCCAGCGGTCCCAAAATCCACCGGCAAATGCCGTTGATGTCAATCGGCCACGCACCGCCGCCGCCGCCGACGTCATTCAAATCATCCCAGACACCGGAGAAAGCCGCCGGCAACTGGCACCAGGCGGCATTTTGCGTGCCCAGCGGACCGTCGTTGGAAAAATGCACATAATCCGGTAGAAAGCTCCGGTAAAACAAGGCGGTCAGGATGACCGCCAGCAGCAGCAGGATTTTCATCACTGACGCGCGAGCGGATGTAGCAAAGGGCATAGTAAAAGTTTCTGAAAAAAAGTGTCTGCGTTATTGTCTTTAATGTGGCCCACTATTTCCTATGACCCGCCGTTAGCGTATCTGTTCAAAAGCGCTCGGCCGCAGCCTTTAAAATAAAAGTGGCTGGATAATTTGGACGAAAACGGAAAATCCGCAATCCTTTTGCGCCTGCCGGCCACATTTTCCTTTTCGCCAGCGGCGCTATCGGCTTAAATCCGCGTTCCATTCATAATGAAAAGCCATGAGATTCAACTGCTGTTGAGCGAAAGTAATAAGGATTGGGTGCTGGCCAATCCGGGCACCGTCAGCCCGCGAATCGTCAAAGCCCGGCAGATTTTTTCGCGGATGAATCCCGGGCAGGTCATATTGGACGTGGGCTGTGCCGACGGCGGCATCCTCAAACCGTTGGTGGGTCCCCACGAAATTCACGGGGTCGAGATTACGCCTTGGTTGGTTGAATTGGCGCTTAAAAATGGTGTGAAGGCTGTCCGCCACAACATCGAGGCCGAGCCGTTGCCATATGCAAACGCACGTTTTGACGCCGTTTTTTGCGGCGAAACCATTGAGCATCAGGTGGACACCGACTGGCTGATGTTCGAGATTAACCGCGTGCTCAAACCCGGTGGCAAACTCGTGTTGACCTTTCCCAATATCCGCACTTTATTGGGTTTGGCCATGATGCTGTTCTTTGATCTGCCGCCGATGTATGCCGCGCGCTACCGTTCGGCGCATTTCCGTGATTTCACCCTGCGCCTCATCAAGGTGGTGCTCGCGGCGCACGGTTTCCGGGTGGAACGCACACAGGGCAGCGCGTTTTATCTGCCCAAGCTGAACGAATTCTGGTCGCCCGTTGCCACCTATTTTCCCTCCTGGTCGCACACGGTCATTGTTGAGGCAGTCAAGGAATCAGAATCTGTTTATTCCAAGGAATCCGTGCTGCCCGTGCGGCTCTACTGACATGGGAATTGACATCAATTCTGCAAAGTTCCTGGTTTCGACGCGTAAACGCGGCGTAAATTTCGGAGATGTTCTGATGATTGGTCGTCAGGACTTGAACGTCTATCCCGCCAAAATGCGCGGATTGCTGGCTGCGGCCGGTTTCTCCGGTGAGCTTTTCGCGCCCGGCGCAGCGGACAGCGGATTTGGTGAGCCGGTCTTCAAAGCTTTGGGAGCGCGAAGTATTTCCTCGCTGGACGCCTCTGCATTTGAAGGCGCGGAATATGTCCACGACCTCAACCAGCCGGTTGACGACCAGCTCAAGCAGAAATTCGACCTCGTGTTCGATGGCGGCACTCTGGAACACGTATTCAATTTCCCGGTGGCGTTGCAAAACTGCATGGAAATGCTGCGTCCCGGCGGTAGCTTTATCACCCACACCTGTGCAAACAACTGGTGCGGCCACGGCTTCTACCAGTTCAGCCCGGAACTTTTTTACAATGTTTTGAGCGCGGAGAACGGCTTTGTCGTCGAGCGTATGATTCTTCACGTCGTCGGCCCTTACAACCGCTGGTATGAAGTCGCCAGCCCGCAATCCATCCGGTCGCGCGTGGAACTATTCAACAGTTTCCCGTTGCAGCTTTTGGTTCACGCTCGGCGCACGCAAGTCGTCCCGCTCTTCGCCAAAACCCCGCAGCAGGGCGATTACACGGTGCGCTGGGCCGGGCAAAAGGCCGGCGAAGGCAAGGCGCTCGCGGCCACGCGCCCCGCGCTTGCCAAGGTGCTACCCGGCGTGGCTCGGCTGGGCAACGTGCTCAAGAACGGCTGGGCCATGTGGCACGGCAACTCACTCGGCAACCGGAAAAAATTCCGGCCCGTCTCGAAAGATTGACCTTCAAGGATTAATTTTCCCATGCATCACGGCCACCAAATTGTCGCCGGTTTGAAATGAGCGAAAAGCGTTCAGCCATTGTCACCGTGGCGTTCGGTCACTCCACCGAACATCTTGACCACACGTTCTCCAGCTTTGCCATCAACCGTGGCGTGCCGCTGCACGCGTTCATCATCGGCACGGAGTTGCCGAAGCGACGGCTGGAAAACATTGAATATCACCTCGTCGCGCCCGTGCCGGATTTTTCGCATCCGCTCCGCGAAATCTATTTCCGCCGGCTGGAACTCATTGACCGGCTCGACGTGGATTTTGCGTTGACGGTGGATTCCTACGATGTGCTGTGCCTCCAGCCGCTGCCGCCGTTTGAAAACCTGCTGGGCGACGCCGATGTGGCCGCGTGCGTAGAGCATCAGGGCAGCCGCTACATTTTGGGCCAGGGCTACACGGCCAATTTCCTTAACGGCGGCGTATTCTTATGGAACGTTCCGCGCAGCCGCGACATCCGCGCAGAAATCGTCGCCCGTGGCCGCGCGCATTTCCGCACCATCGCCGACGACCAACATTGCCTTAACGAAGTCATCCAGACGAAGCACATTGACCGGCTGCGCATTTTGCCCTGCCAGTATAATTACCGCTGCCACCTTGCACCGGTTCGTCAACGTGGATGTGCCACGGTTCCGCATTTGGATGGCGTAAAAATTTTCCACAATGCGGCCTGCATGGAAGCAGCCAAAAAACTCTGGTCGGTAAAGGCTGTCGCCGCGCTTCCGGCGTTGCCGGTGGATGCGCGACCGCTGACTCCCCGCGAACAGTTTTGGCGCAGGCTGCGGAACCGTTTCCAGCCGTGGATTGTCAAATGATCAATAATCAAAGCCTGCCGCCATCTGAATATGAATAAATACGCCCACGCAATGAAGCACGGCATGGCCAGTCTGGTTGGCTGGTTTCGGTTTCGCTCCGTCCATCCTGAATTTGCCGGCGAGTTGCTCCGGCGGCGCTGGCGTTATTTTGCGCGCCGTGAATTTATTCCGGGGTTGGTCACACCCGACGGTTTTGTTTTGCAGACGCCCGACACGCTGATTGCCTATTGGTCCATGTTTGTTGAGCGCGAACTGTTTGGCCGCGAGTGGATCAAGGCATTGCAATCCGCCGATAAGCCGTTGGTGTTGGATGTGGGCGCCAATGCCGGATTGTTTTCGCATCTGGCATTCTGTTTCAACCCGCGCGCCGAAATCATCGCGTTTGAACCGCTGCCGGTGATGGTTGAGCGTGTCAATGGGCAGAAGCAGCGCAACCAAATGAATCTCACCTGTGTCGCGAAAGCCGTCGGGCGCAGCCCTGGCACCGCCACGCTGGAAAGCCCGCACGGTTACGACGGCACCTCGCGCATCTGTGTTTCCGGCAAACCGTCCGGCCAAACCTTCCAAGTCGAAGTCACCACGCTTGATCAGGAATTGAAAGGACGTTCCGTGCTGGTGATGAAAATTGACGTGGAAGGTTTCGAGGATGAAGTCATTGCCGGTGGCACCGAAACCTTGTCCCGCACGAAGTTTCTCATCATTGAAGCGCACGACCAGGCCCGTCGCGACCAGCTAACGCGTCTGTTGGGTCCCGGTTGGCGTCGGCAGAAGCTGGGTTCCAGCGATTACCTCTTCTCGCGGGTCTGACAACGCCTGGAAACCACCGGCAGCCAGTGTTTAATTATTTTTGTTAAACCGGAAAACTTAATCCTGCCAAGCGGGGGGTGAAATTCTCAACTTCCCCGGCCAAACACCTGACCTAATTCCCCCGCCACTGGAACCGAGGATGGCAATCCCAGAGCCGGGGATTGTAATTCCAGCCTCATGTATTGGCCGGTTGCAGCCTGAAAATGCAATTCCCAAGCCTTGTTTTCAATTATTATTTACTAGTCGCCGTTGATTCCGCCACCGAATCTCGCATTATAGAAAGGCGACATCCCTGGCGCTGGTGTGGGCGGCGGCGGCGGCTGCCCGCCATTTTGGTCAGTGCAGACGGATCTGATTTCGTCAGCGGTAAGCGCGCGATTGTAAATGGCCAACTCATCCATCAGCCCGAAAAAGAACCGGTTGGAAGTCCAGTCGCCGGGATTGCCTGGGCGGTAGCTTGAAAGCAGACCTTTGGTGAGCGGGGAAAAGCTGCCCCACTGCCGTTGCGCCACAATGCTTCCGTTCACATACAAAATCAGAAGGCCGCTGTGCTTGTCGTAAGTGACGGCGATATGTTGCCATGCGTTCACGATCAGCGTGCCGCGCGGCGAGGCGATTTGGACATAATGATTTTCGCTGCTGTCCCTGCCGCTGTTGTCCATGAAAAAACCGCACAAAACTCCCTGGCTTCCCGGATTTTGACCGATCCAAAATTGAACTCCGCCGGGCTGCCATTCCAGAATCGGATGCAGACCGGTTACATCCGACGGTTTAATCCACGCCGAAATGGTCATCCCATCGCCTTCGCCCACATTCAAAGCCGCGTTCTCTTGAATTTCAAAGTGCGGTGTGGTGCCGCTGAACGAAAACGCCTGACCCACTTTGCCGTCCGCAAAGGTGATGTCGGTCAAGGTCGCGTCGTTGCCGCCCACCGAATCGTGACCGTCGCCTTCGGCGGACCACAGCGCCACCAAGCCGGCGGGCAGCTTGCCCGGAGCGCTGGTCGCAGACACCGTCAGATGCCGGATGGAATTCACCGCCAGCTCCACTTTGCCGAAACCGGTTTTTACGCGCAGCGTCTCGCTGTCAAACCAGCCGGTTAGCACATCGCCGCTCGTGGTCGTGAGCTTGGCCGAATTGGTGGTGCCGCATTCAATGCAGCGGATGTCCTTCACCGCCAGCTTCAAAGTGCCGAGCAACGCCGAATCAAATTTAAGCTGGTCTTCCACGCTTTGGCCCACCACGCGGGAGCCGTCGCGCAGCTCAACCGTCAGGCGCGGCGACGAATTGTCCGCGGCGGCGGGTTCTGCGTTGGCAATACCAGAAAGCATCAGGGTGGCGATGAGAAGCAGCAGGAAGCGCAGAAGATTTTTCATGGTATAAACGAATCTGGGTTTTGTGCCGGTAGCCGTCAAGTGTTTTAAGGACGCAAATTATTTCTGCGCGGCGGCTAGCAGCTTCTGGAAATTTTCCTGCGCCGTTTCCCAACTCAATTCTTTTTTTAATTTCTCCCCGTCCAGCGCGGCCAGATAATTTTCCCCTGCGCGCTGTTTACGGATTTCGTCCTCGACCGTTTGCTTAAAAACTTCGGCATCGAACGGCGGCACATACCGCACCGCGTCGCCGAAGACCGGTGGATAGCAGTCCAGCTTGTAGGCCACCACCGGCACGCCCGCCACGAGCGCCTCGCCCACGACGATGCCCCAGCTTTCGTAATAGCTCGGCATCGCGAACACGCGGCTGCTTTTGAGTAGACGAAATTTTTCCTCCTCGTTGACAAGCCCGCTGAAAGTCACCTGCTCCGTCAAGCCCAGATCGCGGACGACTGATTCGAGCGCGTCCTTGCTTTTGCCAATGATCACGGCGCGAAAATCCGGCAGCCGCGCTTTCAGCCAAGTTAGCGTCGCGAGCAAATCTGCGATGCCTTTTTGCGGATGCACGCGGCCAACCCAGGCGAGATCGAATTTTTTCGGCTGCGCCGGCACGCGGTTGGCGGTGGCGGTGTCGCTGCCGTTTGGCACGTAACAAAGTTGTTTCGCGTCGTAGCCGAATTTCAGCAAATAATCGCGCATCTCCGGATGACTGTAAGTGACAAAGCCGTTTTTACATTTGCGAAACTGACGCAGCGAAAACTGCTGGCTCATCCAATAATAAAGCGACGCCAGCCGCGTCGGCGTCACGTCCGCGCGGCTCTTGAATAAAACCTGTCGCAGCGTCGGCGCAATCATGCCGAGATACAATATTTTCACGCGCGCGCGGCAGCGCATCAGCGGAATCGTGTCGAACCAATAATCCGACATCGCATAGGCGAAATCATCGGGTTTTACTTCGTCAAGCTGCGCCATCGCGCCGGCTTGCCGCCGCCGAAAATCTGCCAGCAGGCGGAATTGCCCGGCCAGGCTGCCAACGTCGCCGAGCTTGCCCATGCCGTCGTCCGTCAAAGTCAGGTTCAGCGGGAACTGGTTTTTTTCCAGATACCGCTTCAGCGCGTGGCCGCCAAAAAAATGAATTGGATAACCCGCCGCCAGCACCGCGCGGGCGATAAAATAGAAATAAACATCGCCGCCGCCGATGCCCTCGCCGAAAATCCCGTTGACGAAACACACGACACGCGGAGGTTTTGCGGCGGAAGTTGGAGTGGTGGGTATTTCCATATTAGCGTTCGGATTTGAGGTTTTGTTCCACCTGTAATTCCGCGATGAGCGACTTGTCCTGCCCGCGACGTTTGTAAGTCCACACGCCCCACGCATTGCCGAGGACGCTCGCCGGACACGCCAGCAGATGCCAGAGCCAGCGGAAATCTTGGTCGCGAATAATTCCGCGCGCCGTGTGAAAGACGGGGCCAAAAAATGTGACGCAATAAACCGCCGCCAGCCACAGCGGCACCGGCGGTTTTTCCTTCATCCAGTTCACCGGCATTTCTTCCTGCACGCGGAGAAAATGCACCGTGGCACGCCGGCGTTTCTGCACAAATTTCCAGAGCGTTTGAATGTAGTAATGATGCACGCCGCGCCCGCGCAGCCGCAGCCATTCGCGCTGGCCGTTTTTCATCAGGAACAGCGCGATGTGCGTGTCCTGAAATTTTTCGTTCGCCTGCACCGATTGCAAGTCAGCGCGGCGGAAGACGAAGCCGTTTGCGCCGAGCGGATAGGAAAAAGTATGGGGCGGCAGCATCCAGCGTTCCGCCTCGCCGTCGCGCGCGACGAGGAGCGGATTGGAACTCATTAGCCAGCAAACTGGGTCGCTGATGTGCAGCAATGCGGTAAGATAGGCGCAGAAGGAAGTCATTTTGGGCGATGCTAAATAATACGCCTCCAGGCCGAGCGCCTGCGGATTTTTGGCGAGCGATTCGACGGCGAGCGCAAAATAATCCGCGTGCGTGATTTCATTGTCGGCATCCACAAAAACGACGTATTCGCCGGTGGTGTGCTGGAGCGCGAGGCGTTTGCCTTCCTCCATATTTTTGCCGTTGTCGTCAAGGATTGTCGCGCCGAATTCTTTTGCGATGTCGCGCGTGCTGTCGGTGGAGTGCGCGTCGGCGAGGATGATTTCAATTTGTTCGCGCGGATAATTTTGCCGCGCGATGGAGGCGAGGCAATTTTCCAAAATTGCCGCCGCGTTCAGCGTCGGGATGACGACGCTGATGCGGGGAAATTTTTTGGAGCCGGACGGCATGGGACAAGTCTGGCGCAAACGGCGGGCAAATTCAAACCAGCTTTATTCGATTGGTTTGTGCCGGCGCAGGACATCAAGCCAGATAAGAAATAAAACGGTGAACGCCATGCCGGTGGCAACCGGCATGATGGCCAGCAGCGCGGCCGGTGTTTTACCCATGGCCAGCAAGGCCAGCCAGTAGGTCAGACCCAGCGCGCCAAAGCACAGGGAAACCTTCGTCCAGCGGCTTGCCAGCGCCCAGGTGCCAACGGCCTGTAGCAGTCCGACAAACACCATGGTGGTGGCGAGCGAGCGGAGCATCTCGGCGGCTTCCGGTGTGTCTTTGCCGAGCAACCGCAGACAGAAATGCCGCAGCAGGAGCAGGCAGATAGCGCCACCGATGAGGGTGCCCGCAAAAAGCACGAGCAATTTTATCTGTTCCCGCAGGGCAGCGGCGGAGTGGGCCACGGAGCGGGAGGTAAACAAAACCGTCAGCAGCGGGCCGACGGTCAGCGGCAGTGACACCGCCAGCCGTTCGGCGGCGGCGTAGGCGTCGCTGTCATTGTTGGAAAAGTAGCGCTGCATCACCATCAAGTCGCCTTGGGAAAAACAGTAGTTGCCTACGGCGAACGCGCCGCTCACGGTCAGATACAAAATAAATTCATGATTCCAAGGTGACACGGGCGCCAGCTGGCTGCACGGCATCAGATCTTTTTTCCACAGCAATAAAACCAGATACGCAAACAGGGCGACCGTTGACGCCATAACAGCGGTTTCGGGGGACGGCCAAGTGAGCGTGACAAAATAACCGAACGTTACGCGTAGCACCATGGATAGAAATCCAATCAGCGCGAGTCGCTTGAACCAAGCGAGACCCTGGCACAGGGCCGTCGCTAGTGAAGCCCACAGGCTGACCAGCGTGCAGATGAGCGTGATCAGCATCAATCCGGAATCGTAATGGAAGAACAGACTCAATGGCTTGACGATAATCACCGCGAGCAGCGAGCCGACAATGGTCAAGTGGAAGAGAAGCCGGCGACAGCCGGCAATCAGTCCCTGCAATCGTGCAGTATCACCGATGGCATTGAAATGCGCGATGTAATGCGTGATGGCCATGACGGCGACGGAGGGCAGCAGGCCGAGCAGCGGGATGAAGCCGTTGATGGCGCTGTTGGCATGTGCGTATTGGCCCGACTCCTTGAGGTGGTGGCCCATGACGCTTTGAAACGCCAGGTTGCCAAGGCCGGTCAGGAAATTGACCGCTGAAAAGATGAGGCCGCTTTGCAGGATGCTTCCAATGCCGTTTTTTTTCATTGGTGGGCAATAGGGCAGCTTTGGCTCATTGGCATCTTCATACGCTTTGCTGATCTGGCGGTGACAGTTAGCGATTTTGGGGCGGGAGTGGTTTGCGCGCCTTTAGCATCAGGTAGTGGCCGCGGTTCCTGATGAACATTTCAAGCTGCTGGCTCAAGCCATCCGGCAAGGGTAGGATGCTGACAGAACGTGCTTCAACCACCTGGAACCCAACCAGTTCAAAAAGTTCCTTTGCCTGTCGCACCGTGAGCACGCGCACGTGGCCGCCGATGCCTGAAAACGCGGGGTGATCGATCGGCACGGATTCCTCATGGGGTTCCATGTAGTGAAGGCCAAGCGGGTTGCCGAGGTATCGGCCGCAGGTTTGCATCAGCGAAAATGGCGTATAGCCGAGAGATAGCGCGCACCAGTTGAGCAGGCTGCAAAGATTTTCCGTGGCGATGATGGTTGTGCCGCCGGGCTTGAGCACGCGGAAGGCTTCGGCGGCAAACAGCCGAGTATTATGCAAATGCTCAATGACTTGGTTGCCGAACACCACGTCAAACTGGCCATCTTCATAAGGCCAGCGACCATTCAGGTCAAAACTGGCAACTTTGAGCCCGCGCGCCTCAGCTTTGAGTTTCAACTCCGGTGCACCTTCGACGCCGTGAAAGTTGCGCGGTTGATTTTTAAGGTGTCGGAACAGCAGGCTGCCGTCGCCACAGCCAACATCAAGCAAGCTATCGGGATTCAGGTTTGCCACCTGTTGGCCAGCCCAGGCGTCGCAGCGGTTGATACCCGCCTGCCGTGACCGAGCCACAGTGGCTTTGAGTTGATTGAGGATGAAATTAGCCATTTAACCCTGACTAATTATCAAGAAAAAGTCGGCACGGCAAATCCGAACAAAACAACTTTTCAAAAAAGTTGGCAAGCCCAGCGTTACAGACTAAACTTCATACTCTCAAAATGAGTAAGATTTTCATCACCGGTGCCGCCGGATTCATCGGCAGCACGCTAGCTGATCGCCTGCTTGCTGACGGCAAAACCGTCGTCGGCTGGGATAATTTTTCCACCGGCCAGCGGAAGTTTCTGGCCGGCGCGCTGAAGCACAAAAACTTCCAGCTCATCGAAGGCGATAATCTGGATTTGCCCGCGCTCTCGAAAGCGATGACCGGCTGCGACACCGTCTTCCACCTTGCTGCCAACGCCGACGTGCGCTTCGGACTCGAACATCCCTCAAAAGATTTACAGCAAAACACAGTCGCCACATTCAACGTGCTCGAAGCCATGCGCGCCAATGGGATCAAGCGCATCGCCTTCAGCTCCACCGGCAGCGTTTATGGCGAAGCGGCAGTGATTCCCACCCCGGAGGACGCGCCGTTTCCGATTCAGACCTCGCTTTACGCCGCGTCCAAAGTTTCTGGCGAAGGCATGATTTCCTCCTACTGCGAAGGTTTCAAATTCGAGGGCTACATTTTTCGCTTCGTCTCAATTCTCGGCGAACGCTACACCCACGGCCACGTTTTCGATTTTTACAAACAACTGCTCGAACATCCCGACCGGCTAAAAGTGCTCGGCGACGGCTCGCAGCGGAAAAGTTATCTCTACGTCCAGGACTGCGTCAGCGCCATGCTGCATGTCATCGGTCAAGGCACGGCGAAGAAAGCCAGGCACGGCGTGGAAATTTACAATCTCGGCTGCGACGAATATGTCCAGGTCAACAATTCCATCGGCTACATCTGCGGCGCGCTTGGCTTGAAGCCGAAGCTGGAATACACCGGCGGTGCGCGCGGCTGGGTGGGCGACAACCCGTTCATTTTCCTCGCCACCAAAAAAATCCAAAGCACCGGCTGGAAAACCTCGCTGACCATCGAGCAGGGCATCAAGCGCACGTTGGAATGGCTCCAACAAAACCAGTGGGTTTACGAGACGCGCAAATGAACGTCACCGTCCTCGGCCTCTGGCATCTCGGCAGCGTTACGGCGGCGTGCTGCGCGAAACATTTTTCCGTGGTCGGACTCGATTTTGATGCCGCGAACGTGGCGAAATTAAATTCAGGTCAAGCGCCATTGCTTGAACCCGGCCTGAACGAACTCATTGCCGCCGGATTGGCGGCGAAAAAACTTTCGTTCACAACGGATCCGAAAATTGCCTGTGCTGGTGCCGACATGCTCTGGCTGACATACGACACGCCGGTCAACGACCAAGACGAATCGGATGTGGAATCTGTCCTCGGCAATTTGCGGCGCGCATTACCGAATTTGCCAAACGGCGCGCTCGTTCTGATTTCCGCACAACTGCCGGTTGGCACGTGCGCAAAATTAGAAAAAGAATATCCGCAGTTTCACTTCGCCAGCTCCCCGGAAAATCTGCGGCTCGGCAAAGCCATTGATTCGTTTGAAAAGGCCGAGCGCGCCATCGTCGGCATCCGCACCGATGCGAAGAAAGATTTACTGGAACAACTCTTCAAGCCATTCGCCGCGCAGACGATTTTCATGCGCACTGAGTCGGCGGAGATGGTCAAGCACGCGCTGAATTCCTTTCTCGCGCTCTCCATCACCTTTATCAACGAAGTCGCGCGTCTTTGCGAATATACCGGCGCGGATGCGAAGGAAGTTTCGATCGGTCTCAAAAGTGAAGCGCGCATCGGGCCGAAGGCTTATCTTGGACCGGGCGGACCTTTCGCCGGCGGCACGCTGGCGCGCGATGTGGTGACTTTGTCCAAACTGGCCGAGGCAAACGGCGAAAAAATTTCCGTCATTCCGGCCATCAAGCAAAGCAACGACCTGCATCGCGGCTGGGCTTTTCGCCGGCTGCAATCGCGCTTAGGCGATTTGCGCGGTAAAAGGATTTCCATCCTTGGACTTACTTACACCACGAATACCGATACACTCCGCCGGAGCGCCGCCGTGGAATTATGCCAGCAGCTTCTTGCTGCCGGCGCGAAGGTTTCCGCATTTGATCCCGCGGTGAAAAATCTGCCCGAAGATCTTTCCAAAATTGAACTCGCTTCAGAAATCTCCGCCGCGGTGTCCGGCGCGGAAGCCGTCGCCGTCTGCACCGAGTGGCCGCAGTTCCGGCAGGCGGACTGGGCGAAAATGATTTCGACCATGCGCTTGCCAGTTTTTGTGGATGCAAATCGCTTTTTGGAAAAGGAATTAAAAACCATCACTGGCGTCGAGCATCTTTCCGTCGGTCGTGCCTGACATGAAACTCAAGAATCTCAACGCGCTCATCACCGGCGGTAGCCAGGGCCTCGGCAAAACCATTGCCGAACATTTTCTGCGCGAAGGTGCGAACGTCGTGCTATGCGCCCGCAGCGAAAAAGAATTGTCGGCCACTCGCGACGAACTCGCCAAACAATTTCCCGCCCAAAAAGTTTCCACGAAAACCTGTGACGTCGCTAATGAAACACAGGTCAACGAGCTCGTTGCGTTCGCGCTGCGCGAACTTGGCGCGCTGGACGCGCTCGTTTTGAACGCAGGCATTTACGGGCCGATGGGGCCGACGGAATCTGTTTCGCTCGACGAATGGCGGCGCGCAATTGATATCAATTTGTTCGGTGTTTTGTTGCCGAGCCGAGCGGTGATTCCGCATTTCAAAAAAGCCGGTCGCGGCAAAATCGTCGTCTTGAGCGGCGGCGGCGCGACGAATCCGCTGCCGAACATTAGTTCCTATGCGGCGTCGAAAGCCGCCGTGGTTCGGCTTGGCGAAACCTTGGCCGAGGAATTAAAGCCGTTTCATGTGGATGTAAACATGATTGCGCCCGGCGCGCTCGCGACGCGGCTGGTGGATGAAGTTTTGGCCGCCGGCCCGGAAAAAGTCGGCGCGGCATTTTTCGAGAAGAACAAAGGCTGGAAGGAAAAAGGCGCGGTGCCGCTGGAACTTGGCGCGAGTCTTGCAGTTTATCTCGCGAGCGCGGAAAGTGACGGCATCACCGGCAAACTGATCAGCGCGCAGTGGGATCCGTGGAAGGATTTGCAGAAACATTGCGACGAGCTGGCGAAGTCGGATATTTATTGCCTGCGCCGCATTGTGCCGGAAGATCGCGGCAAGAAATGGAATTAATATGAGCTTACGCGTCGCACTCATCGGTTGTGGCTTGATTGGGCAAAAGCGGTTAAACCTGCTTCCGCCGGGCAGCGTCACCGTCGCGTGCGATACGCAGCTTGAGCGCGCTAAAAAAATTGCCGCACAAAGCCCCGGTTGTATTGCCACGGAATCGTTCGAGCAGGCTGTTGGTTCCCCGAATGTGGACGTGGTGATGATTGCCACAATCAATTCTGCGCTCGCGCCCATTGCGCTGGCGGCGGTGAAAAATGGCAAACATGTTCTCGTCGAAAAGCCGGCTGGCATCAGCGTGGCCGAACTTGAAGAACTTGAAGCCGCTGCAAAAAAATCCGGCGCGCTCGTCCGTGTCGGCTACAACCACCGGTATCATCCGGCATGCCTGAAGGCCTTGGAGATATTTCGCAGCGGTGCGCTGGGGCCGATGATGTTCGTGCGCGGGCGTTACGGCCAGGGCGGTCGCGTTGGCTACGAAAAGGAATGGCGCGCGGATGCCAAACTTTCCGGCGGCGGCGAGCTGATTGACCAGGGCGTCCACCTGATTGACCTCGCGGGGATTTTCCTCGGCGAATTCACGACCGTTGAAGGCCATGCCACGACCTATTTTTGGAAGATGCCGGTGGACGACAATGCTTTTCTTTCGCTTCGCAATTCAGCTGGCAACACCGCGTGGCTCCACGTCAGTTGCAGCGAATGGAAAAACTTGTTCAGCCTGGAAATCTACGGTCGCGATGCGAAGCTGCATTGGGAAGGGCTTGGCGGCAGCTATGGCATTGAACGGTTGACGTATTTTAAAATGCTTCCGCAGATGGGCCCGCCGGAGACGACGATTTACGAATTTCCGCGCGGCGACGAATCGTGGAAAATCGAAATGGCGGAATTTTTCGAGGATATAAAATTGAAACGCACGCCGGTGCCGGGCTTGAAGGAAGCAAAAGCGGCGCTGGCGGTTGTTGAAGAAATTTACCAGCTGAAATAAATTCCCGCCGGTCTTTGCCGGCACATGATTTAACTCCCTGCCTTCGCGAACCATGCCCAGTGTCTTTATCAAAACCTATGGCTGCCAGATGAACGAGCGCGACAGCGAAGCCGTTGCCGCGCAGCTAGTCGCCAAAGGCTATTCACTGGCGAATTCGGAAGCCGTCGCTGACGTGGTGTTGCTCAACACCTGTAGTGTGCGCGACTTCGCCGAACAGAAGGCCATCAACAAAATGCGCAACGTCATCGGCACTGCGCGCAGCGAGAAGCGCGAGCAGATTGTCGGCTTCATGGGCTGCATGGCACAGAGTCGGGGCAAGGAACTTGTCGAAAAATTGCCTGACGTGGATTTGGTGCTCGGCACGCAGAAATTCCATCGCGCGGCGGAATACCTCGATGAACTGCTCGCCGGCAAGCGCACAAAGATTGTGGACACGGACGCCGAGGCGAAAAGCGAAGCCGCCATCCGCGAGCATTTGCTGAACGGCAGCGCCAAGACTTCCGTCAGCGCGTTCGTCAGCATCATGCAAGGCTGCAACCAGCATTGCACCTTCTGCATCGTGCCCAGCACGCGTGGCGAAGAGCGCAGCCGCACGATTGATGACATCGTCGCTGAGTGCCGTGAACTCGTTTCGCGCGGCGTGAAGGAAATCACCTTGCTCGGCCAGATTGTGACGAGTTTCGGTAAACGTGATTATCCTGCGCTGGATGGCAAATCCGCTTTCGTCCAACTGCTTGATGCCGTGCACGAAATCAAGGGTTTGGAACGCATCCGTTTCACCTCACCACACCCAAAGGGTTATGGCGATGATCTCGTTGAGGCTTACGCGCGGTTGCCGAGGCTCTGCGAAAGTGCGCACATTCCGCTGCAAAGCGGCAGCGACCGCATCCTGAAGCTGATGCACCGCGGCTACACGCGGGAGAAATTTCTCGGCATCATCCAAAAACTGCGCGCCGCCAAGCCGAACATCGGCATTTACACCGACATCATCGTCGGCTTTCCCGGCGAGACGGAGGAGGATTTCGAACAGACGATGTCGCTCTGCCGCGAAGTGCAATTCGACAACGCCTACATTTTCAAATACTCCGAGCGCCGCGACACGCCGGCGGCGACGATGTCCGACCAGTTGCCGCAAGCCGTCCGCGAGGAGCGCAACGAACGCCTGCTGAATCTCGTCAACGAAATCGCCGCGAAGAAATACGACGCCTTCATCGGGCAACAAGTTCAGATTCTAGTCGAGGGGCCAAGCAAAAAAAACGCCGCGCGCTACACTGGCCGCACGCGTTGCAACCGCATCGTGTTGTTCGACGGTAGCGCCCGCCATCAGGGGCAGCTCATGGACGTGAAGATTGAGCGCACCGGCTCCTTCACGCTCTACGGCGACCCGGCGGTGGTGAATTTGTAAAAGCGTTGCCATTCTTGCCGGCGCGGGCAAAATGGTGGCATGAATTTCCGCGACAAGCTTATCGCGTGGGACCAGTTGCCGGCGTGGCGAAATAAAATTCGCGCCTGCGGCAAAAAGCTCGTTGTCACCAACGGCTGCTTTGACCTGCTGCACCTCGGCCACGTCACCTATCTGGAGAATGCCCGCAATTTCGGCGACGCCCTACTTCTCGGCGTGAACAGCGATGTCGCTGTGCGCGGCTTGAAAGGCGCAGGCCGGCCGGTGAATTCCGAAACTGACCGCGCGTCGGTGCTGGCCGCATTGCAAAGTGTGGACGGCGTCTGCATCTTCACCGACACGACCGCCACGAAATTTCTCGCTGCCGCGCAGCCGGACATTTACGTCAAGGGCGGCGATTATACTTTGGAAACCTTGAACCAGGACGAGCGGCGCGCGGTGGAAGCGGCGGGCGGGAAAATTGTGCTCGTGCCGTTCGTGCCCGGCAAATCCACAACGGGCCTGCTGGAAAAGATTTCGCGGTTGTGAAGATTCTTGTCATTTCCATGGCCGGCATCGGCGACACGCTGATCGCCACGCCGCTCATCCACGAGCTGCGCGCAAATTTTCCCGGCGCGGTGATTGATGTGCTGGCGATGTGGCCGGGGTCGAAGGATTTGCTGGAGAACAATCCGCACGTCAACCGCGTCTTCCAGAAAAATTTGATGAAGTGCGGCAAGCTGGAGGCGGTGCGGTTCCTGTCATCGCTGCGGCGCGAGCGTTATCAGCTTTCCATTAACACACATCCGCAGAGCCGCGTTCATTATCGCATCGCGGCGTGGATCGCCGGCGCGGAAGTGCGTCTGAGTCACGAATACGAATGCTTCGGCTGGCTCGACCGCGGACTGGTCACCGGCACGCTGTCGCAGGATTACACGCGGCATTCCATCGAGAACAATTTTGATTTTCTGCCGCTCATCGGCGCGCAAAAAAAACTGCCGGCGCACGCGATGGAGATTTTCCTGTCGGCGGCCGAGGAACGGTTTGCGGACGATTTTTTGGTGAAACAAAAATGGTTCGGCCAGAAAATCCTCGGCCTGCACGTCGGTTCGGGCGGCACCAAGAATCTGCCGCTCAAACGCTGGCCGGTGAAAAATTACGCCGGGCTGGTGCGGCAGTTGAACAAGGAACGCCCAGACCTCCGGGTTTTGCTTTTCGGCGGACCGGAAGAGACGAAGGATCACGAAATCGTGCTGGCGCAGGCGAACCGCGAACTGACACGCGAGGCGAAAACGAAAAATTTGCGCGAGACGGCGGCGCTGATGAAGCGGTGCGGCGCGTTCCTGAGCGTGGACACGGCGCTGATGCATATGGCGGCGGCGTTGAAGGTGCCGAATCAAATCGTCATTGAAGCGCCGACGCTGAACGTGACCAACTGGCCTTACGGAAACAATTTCACGCTGGTGAAAAACCCCGTGGTTAACGGGCGCAATCTGGATTATTACCGCTACGACGGCGGCGATATCAAGGGCACACGCGAGCAACTCCTCGCCGCGATGGAGTCGGTGACGGTTGCGAACGTGTTCGCAACCGTGACGAAGCTGGTTTGATTAGAGCTTGAATCCCGCCGCCTGCGCGTCCACGGAAAACATCTTCACCGTGTCCAGCGAGAGCGCCGTCAAATCCATGCCGGTCATTTTCTGCGCTTTCGCGAGGATGTCGTGCGGCACGGTGACGATGTGACAGCCGCAGTCGTCGGCTTGGAAAATGTTCAGCACTTCGCGCACGCTGGCCCAGAGCAGTTCCGCGTGCGGCAGACCGGCGAGCGCCTTTTTGGATTCGGTCATGATGCTGATAGGATCAACGCCTGTATCGGCGATGCGGCCAGCAAAAACCGAGACAATTGCCGGCACCTTGGGATTCAAAGCCGCAGCGACGCCCTTGACTTGTTCCACCGTGAGCAACGCGGTCACGTTGAGTTTCACACCTTCGGCGGCCAGTTCCTTGATGAGCGGCAGCGATGATTCGCCGCGTGAATTCGTGATGGGAATCTTGACGTAAACATTTTTGCCCCAGCCGTTGATTTTCAGCCCTTGGCGCTTCATCTCGGGAAATTCATCCGAGAAAACTTCCAGCGAAAGCGATTTGACCGTGATGCTCTGCAGGATGTCGCGCGCGAATGCCTCAAAATCCGTGATGCCCGCCTTGCGCATGAGCGAAGGGTTGGTGGTCAGGCCGCGAATGAGCGGGTTGGCGTTCAAGTCCAGCATGCCTTTTTTGTCCGCGCCGTCGGCGTAAAGCTGCACCTTGAGGTCTTTGAGCGATTTTTTCATAAATTTATTTTTGGTTTGC
>Ga0007854_10001068_pt1 | contig 17741 bp, 15 predicted proteins | sample CryBogCBH12Aug08_FD_60382 | JGI IMG/M metagenome (GOLD analysis project Ga0007854, IMG submission 60382) | Freshwater microbial communities from Crystal Bog, Wisconsin, USA - CBH12Aug08 | ecosystem: Environmental > Aquatic > Freshwater > Lake | place: Crystal Bog, Wisconsin, USA | collected...
GGCTGAGTCAGGAGAAGGATCTTCAGGCCGTTGAGAGCATAGCCGAAGCTTTTGACTCTGGATTGGAGGTACTGGAGGAGCATGGGTTTCTTAGACCAAGGATTCGGCAGCCTCCTCTTGTCACTCTTCCGTGGAGGGAAGTGAAGCCGAGAGTTTCTCCCACTCCTCCATCACCGAGATGAGGCGTTCCTGCAGATCGGCCAGTTCGCGATTCAACTCAAAGGCTTTTCCACCCGAGTTTTCGAGTTCCAGGACCAGTTCACGCTGGCGATTCTCCAGTCTCGTGATCTCTTCTTCTGCAGCTTTGAGGCGGGCCTGCTGTTCACGGATGATTTTATTGGCAGCTTTTCTGGCCTCGGCTTCGGCTCGTCGCTGTTCCTTGATCTCCTTGAGTCCCATCTTCACACGAGGAGCGGCCTCCTGGGGTCCGGAGGCCTCCGGTCGGCAATCCCCCGGAGCGACAAGTGCCGCCCGCTCGGAGAGTGATCCTGATTTGTCGAGGTAGTACTGGTAATCCCCCGCATAGGGTGAGATCTTACCGGCACTGATATGCAGGACCGTGGTGGCAAGGGCCCTGATGAAGTGCACGTCATGGCTTACGAAGAGGAGTGTTCCCTCGTACTGGCTCAGGGCGCCGATTAGGGCGTCGATGCTCGGCATGTCGAGGTGTGTGGTCGGTTCGTCCAGGAGCAGTAGATTGGGGGGATTGAGCAGCAGTTTCACCAAGGCAAGACGGCTTTTCTCCCCTCCGCTGAGCACACCCACCGGCTTGAAGACATCATCTCCACGGAACAGGAAAGACCCCAAAATGGTACGGACGGTCTGTTCCGGAACCGGAGTCTGCGTCTCCATCGCCTCAGCAAGGACGGTCCTCTTCACGTCAAGCATCTCGGTCCGGTGCTGGGCGAAGTAGCCGATCGAGAGGTTGTGACCCGGGGTGACTGTTCCGGCTTCCAGCGGGAGCATTCCGGCCAGGATCTTGAGCATGGTCGATTTTCCTGCGCCGTTCGGTCCGACAAGGACGGTGCGCTGACCCTTCTCCACTTCCAGATCGAGGTGGGAATAGACCACGTGGGAGCCATAGGCCTGCTTCACTCCCTCAAGGGTGATCACGCGCTGGCCGCTTCGCTTGGGCTGAGGAAACGAGAAGTGCACAGTCGCCTCGTCGCGCTCGGGAGGTTCGATTTTCTCCATGCGATCAAGTTGTTTGATGCGATCCTGGGCTTGGGAAGCCTTGCTTGCCTTGGCGCGGAAGCGGTCGATGAAGCGCTGGAGTTCCGCGATCTCTCGCTGCTGGTTTTTGTAGGCGGCCCAGTGCTGTTCCTCGCGGGCGGCCTTCTGGGCCAGGTAGTCGTCGTAGTTGCCCCGGTATCGGTTCAACTTGCGATTGCGGATTTCAAGGATGCCAACACAGATCGCATTCAGGAACTCGCGGTCGTGCGAGATGGCCAGAATGGCCCCGGAATATTTCGAAAGATAACTCTGAAACCATCCGAGGGATTCAAGATCAAGATGATTGGTCGGCTCATCGAGCATCAGGATATCGGGTTCCATCACCAGGAGGCGGGCCAGATGTGCGCGCATGATCCACCCACCGCTGAGTGTGCGCGCAGGCTTGTTCACATCCCCCTCGCGGAAGGCCAGACCGCTGAGGATTCGCTTCGCCTTCACCTGAAGGGAGTGGCCGTCGAGTTCGGCAAAACGTCCCGCTCCCTCATGGTGCAGGGGATCCTCCTCGGAGTGCTTCCTCATCTGTCGCTGGGCCTCCTCCATGTCGGTGGAAATATTGGTGGCCAACTCCAGGACGGTTTCCTCGCCCGAGGGAGCGCTCTCCTGCGGGAGGAAGCCGATTGTGATACTCCTCTCCAGGGCCACGGTTCCGGAGTCCGGTGAGGCCTCTTTGAGGATCAGGGAGAAGAGGGTAGATTTTCCGGCTCCATTGGCACCGATCAGTCCAATGCGGTCTCCGCGGTTAATCTGGAGCGAGGCCTCCTCAAAGAGGGCTCGTCCGCCGTAGGATTTGGAAAGACCGGAAGCTGTCAGCATGATGATGGATAAAAAATAGAGGCGCGAAACGATGCCCTCAGATTGCCTTGATCAAAAGAAGATTCGGTGGGCTAAAGAGGGGATATCGGGTCGCCATGCCTTCCGAATTTCTGCTAGGTTTAGTAAATGTCTTGGATTGAAACGGTTTCCCTGCTGGTTGCTGCCTGTGCTGCGGGAATGATCAATGCGGTTGCCGGAGGAGGCACGCTCATCACTTTTCCTGTCCTGATCCTCTTCGGCATGAATCCCGTGGAGGCAAATGCAACAAGCACACTTTCGCTAGTGATCGGCACTTCGGGCAGTATCTACGGTTTCAGGAAACATCTCGAAGATGTCAGGCCCTGGCTCACCTCCTTTATTCCGGTCAGTATTTTCGGCGGATTGCTTGGCAGTTTTCTACTGACTTACGGAAGCGAAAGCTTTTTTGCCCGACTGGTGCCATATCTTGTGCTCTTCGCAACATTGCTTTTCATGATCCAAGGAGTGGTGAGGAGGAAGGTCGCCCATCAACTCACGAGGGAGTCGTTGCATACGCAGCTTGTTCTCTCAGGAAAAAGGCACCTGATGATCGCCATGACCTTTCAGTTTCTTGTTTCCGTCTACGGAGGATACTTCGGGGCGGGGATAGGGATCCTGATGTTGGCGGCGCTCGGATTTCTCGGTTTTTCCAACATTCATCAGATGAACACGCTTAAGAATGTCCTGGGCTCCCTGATCAATCTGGTTGCGGCGATCTGGTTCACGGCAAATGGTTTGATCGACTGGCCCCGCATGGCCGTGATGACGGTGGGGGCGGTTGCCGGATATTATGTCGGCGCGACCTATTCCCAGAAACTGTCTCAGGAGAAGGTGCGCATTCTGATCACGGGGATAGGGCTGATCATCACGGCCGTGATGTTCTGGAAACTCCGTTAAAAATACCCTGTCAAACGCCCAGCGACTCATTTCTCACCAAGAGTCGGGATACGAGGATATTGAACCCCTTGATGAGGTAGAAGATCACGATGACCGCCACCAGAAAGAGAAAGGTCGTCTCTTCCGGTTTTAACATGATGATGTCGTGGAGTCCCTGGTTCACTAGGCGCTCGGGATCCGTGACGACATCCCAACTGTTGAGCCTGTCGATACGTCCCAGATAAATTCCGAACGCACTGAGCGACATGATCAACAGTTCCAATGGAATGATAAGCAAGCCGCGGTGATGCCTCCGAAGCATCCTTTCCCAGAGCATCAACGGGATCACAAAGCACTCCATTCCGATCAGGAAATAGAAAAAGTATTCTGCTAGAAGGAGGCTCATTGCCCAGATCGGCAGGGGTGGCGTGACTCGAACCTTGGCGACGAAGTGGATCACATCCGTCAGGACATAGGGGGCGTTCGGCAGGAAGAGAACCATGATACCCAGTAGAGGCCACCAGAACAGTGCGGGGATCCTGCTTTTCTCTCGGAAGATCAGCAGTGCAATCACCAGGGGAATGATCGCGAGAATGAGATCAAGCCCCATGTGAAAATTCGGGCGAACGATTGCTATGGCCTGCTCGAACGTCTGCTGCAGTACGGTATCGACTTTATGGAGAGGCAGAGCGATGGAGTCTGTTATCATGCCCGACAAGAGTAACGGGGGTAGTTTTAGAGATCCAGGTGTTCCACAAAGGACTTGGGTCTCTGATCGTAGAACGACGTGGCGGAGGTCATCGTGGCCTGTCTCAATTTGGGAAGCTCCTCCTCAAGCATGGTGATCAAGCTCTGCGAGGCCTTGTTTGCCGGCCCTTGGCGGAGTGTTCCGGCAAGAAGGGTGAAATCCCGTTCCTTGCCGGCCAGTTCCCCCATGAGGCCGAGTTCTTGGATGAGATCCGCGCCCTCCTCAGGCCAGAACCGTGAGGTGATGCGGATGGAGTACCAGAGTTGTTTCACTGTCTTGCGGAAGGCATGGAATTCGTCCGCATCATCGCTGATCTGACAGAGTTCCAGCAGGGATCTGCCCCTTCGGTAGATGCGTCGGACACGACGATTCACATCTTTTCCCTGAAGCGGCTCCAGAGGCCAGGAATCCACGGCCCTGAGGCCCTCCTCGAGGAATCTTCTCACTCTGGGGATCTGACGGACATCGTTCACCCGTCGCTGTTTCGCGATATCGGCAAGGCCGCTTCTCAGGGAGGAAAAATCCTCCGGTGTCAGGCCGTCTGCCTCAAGAATGTGATCGAGCGTCTGGACCTGCACCTCCGAGTCCCTCAGTGGAGCCAGTCGTATCGCCGCATCATGGAGCAACTCCGAGATGAGATTCCGACGAACGCTACCCAGGGCAGGGGAGGCGAGTTGGATGACAGCGCGGACTTTTTTGATCGATGTCCGAGCCTCATGAACCGGCTCCGGAGAGACATTGTTCCCGGAAAGTTCGTCGAGAGCCTTCTCGAGATGGAGTTGTGCGATGGTCTTGAGTTCCTTGCCGATCGGTTCTCCACGCCTGAGATGAAAACGCGGTTTTCTCTCCTTTGCGGTTGTTGAAACCTTGAGGGGATTCTTCCGGGCTCGGGGAGTTTTTTTTGCGGAACTCATGTTTCGGTTTCCTTGTCGCGAAACTGCCAAGTTCCCCGGGTAAGGGGGAATCAATCCCCGTCGCTGATCAGGAAGTTCTTGAACTGCCAGGGATCCTCATGATCGAGCTTTGGATCATTGTATCCCGGGAATGCGTTCTTGTAATGCTTGAGTGGTGTCCAGTCCGAGGGAAGGGAGAGGAAGTCTCCGAGCCATGGTTTGGCAATGCCGAGCACATACTCGTGGGGAAGGTCGTCGGGCAGAAGAACTCCCTTGTCAGGGTTTTCGATTATGTACATGCAGGCGGCCACCACGGAAATCGCAACCTGGATGGTGGTCGCATTCTGATGGGGTACCAGGCGGCGTGATTCCTCGATCGACATGTCCGAGCCGCACCACCATGCACCGAGCGGATGTCCCATCAGGAAGGCGCCGAGGATGTCGGCACCGCTGATGATCTCGTCCGTCATGATCCGGACACGGGACTGGAGCTGGTAGTCGGTGCCACGGAGTTCGTGGAGGCTGGCGATGGCTGAGTCACACGGGCAGTAGGCGTAGTGGACGGTCGGACGGTAGATGGTCTTGTCTCCTTCCCTCACCGTGAGCTTTTCCGTGATGCTGAAGGCCTCTCCGTGGCGTACCACCATGCCGACGATCCGGTGATTCGGAGGAACCCAGCTGTTCACAAAGGTGTTCATTCCCATGCGTGCCAGGCAGATCTGGCTCTTGGTTCCATCGGTGTGCTCGATCGCGAAGGGAGGTAGTTCCTTCTCGTGGGTTCCCCAGCCGAGTTCCGCCGTGGTGGTTCCCTCTTCCCGGAATCCCTCGACGCTCCAGGTATTGACGAACTCGTCGACTTCCTTCGGTTTATCGGTGATCTGCGTGTCGCGTTCACTGCAATGGATGACCTTCACCCCCAGCTCATGGGCCAGGTGGTTGAAGCTCTGGTTGCGGACGTGCGTAACGATCCTCTCCGCCGCCTCGCCCGTGAATTTTTTCTCCTCAAGACAGCGGGCTGCAATGTCGAGCAACCCTTGCTTGGTGAAGTGGCTGATGAGTCCGGGGTTCGCCCCGTGCTCAAGGACGGCCGTCGGACCGGGTTGAGCCCAACCGGCCTTCATGCGGCGAAGGTTCATATGCCGCCAGTAGAGGGTCAGTTCTGTCGGATGCGCGCCCTTGGAGTGCTCATAGGGATCCCAGAGTTCGACTGAAGTATTCACATAGCGGACCCCGTGATCGTGGCACCAGGTGACGATCTCGCAGCAGTCGATGTTCCAGGCGAGATCGATCAGGAGATCGCCGGAAGAGAGATGTTCGCCGAGAACGCTTGCCAGATTGTCGGGGGTGATCCGGATCTTGCGGAAGTGGATTCCCTGAGTGGTCCATGGCTTAAGGGCCTCCTCATTGGGCTCAAAGTCGAGGATTGTGATCTTCTCCGTCGGCACTTCGATGTGCTTGAGTAGAACAGGCAGTGTGCAACGAGCAACTGCACCGAAGCCGAGGAAAACGATACGATTATTGAAAGGGAGTCTGTTTTGCATTTTTTGTCTCTTGGATCGTTAAAGTAAGCCGTGTTTTGCGAAAGTCCAACGGGATGAGCATGACGATTTCGTCACGGAGTGGATTTTGCTGGGATCAGGAAGCACGATTTTCTTCCCATTCCCGATAGGGATGACGCGAGAGGGAGGAATTGTAGTAGCGCGGATCACCGGTCACTTCGCTGCCGACCCATCCCGGAAGGGAAACCGCCTCCCCCTCGTCCTTGAGTTCGATCTCAGCGACAATCAGACCCTCGTTCTGACCGTGAAAGACATCGACTTCCCAGACGTGTCCCTCGTGGGGAATGAGGTGGCGTGTTTTTTCGACGAGTGGGCCGTCGCACAATGGGAGCATTGCCCGCGCATCCTCGAGGGGAACGGCATATTCGAATTCCGCCCGGGAGATTCCCTGAACCTCCCCCTTGATGGTGATGAATGCTTTTGGTCCTGCAATGCGAATGCGTACCGTGCGTCCGTGCTCCCGTGAGAGGTATCCCTGAACATAGGGTGTGCCGATCACATCGCCCCGCCATTGATTCCCGGAACCCGCGCGGATGAGGAACTTGCGTTCTATTTCAATGCCCATTCCGCTAGACTTGTCCCGTTCTTTGAGAAAAGGCAAGGGGGAGCGCCATCGGGGAGAGTTCCCGTTTGAGGAATGGGACGATCGGTGCCATCGTTTTGGTTCTTTCATCGTTACCATGTGGATCATCTATGCCGTTGCCGCCTCCGTCTGCTGGGGCATGAGTTATGCCGCCAGTTCGGAGATCCTGAAAAAGGGATTCAGTCCGTTGCTCTTTTTCTTCGGTTACTCGCTCTTCTGCACCCTCGGGGCTTCGGTCTCCCTGCTTACCTCAGGAACTCTCCCCAATGTCTGGAAGCATGCCGATCTTGATCGCTCCGACATGGGGTGGTTTCTCTTCTCCATCGGGATCGGTGCGCTCGGTGCCTATCTCACCTATGCCGCGATGTCGGCCAGAAATCCCACGCTGGCTTCCCTGATCGAGATCTCCTACCCGTTCTTTGTGGTTCTCTTCACCTGGGTTTTTTTCCGACAGTGCCAGCTTACGATTACCACCATGATCGGCGGGTTGCTTCTGCTTGCCGGTGTAACCATCATCATTCTGGGGGAGCGCTGATGCTCTTGTGACGGAACCGTCACATGCATACTCCTACCTTATTCTGGATTTTGGTATTGGTTTTGGAGCAACATGATCGCTCATGTCTGAAGAATCGATTGTTCATGTCAGTGATCTCCGTAAGAGCTTCGGTGATGTCCAGATCCTGAAAGGGGTTGGCTTCGACATGGAAGAGGGGGATCTCGTCTCCATCATCGGGCCCAGTGGATGCGGGAAGTCGACCCTGCTTCGCTGCCTCAATGCCCTCGAGACCATGGACTCCGGGATCATTTCGATGGCAGGAGTGACCTTGAAGCGCTCCGAGGGTGAAACGCGCGTTGATCCGAGATTTCATGATCTCGCCCATGAACTCCGACAGCGCGTAGGCATGGTCTTCCAGCAGTTCAATCTCTTCCCCAACAAGACCATCCTGGAAAATGTGATGCTGGCCCCGTTGGTGGTGAAGGAGGAACCGCGTGAGGTTGCTGAGGAGAATGCCCTGCGGCAGCTGGAGAAGGTTGGACTGGCCGGGTTTGCCAAGCGCTTCCCGGCCCAGCTTTCCGGAGGCCAGCAGCAGCGCGCGGCCATCGCTCGCGCCCTGGCGATGAACCCCAAGGTTATGCTTTACGACGAGCCTACCTCGGCCCTCGATCCGATGCTCGTCGATGAGGTGCTCGCAGTCATGAAGACTCTTGATGCCGAGGGTATGACCCAGATCGTCGTGACCCATGAGATCCGCTATGCAAGGGATGCCTCCGATTACATCATCTACATGGAAGCCGGCGAGATCGTGGAGATCTCCGACGAGGATGAGATCTTCACCAACCCCAAGGATGAGCGCACACGTCGCTTCCTGCATCGCTTCCTCTAATGAAAACACGGATGAAGAAACGGTTTTTAGCCCTGCTGTTGTGCCTTGCTCCGTCACTGCTGGTGGGCGCGGAGAAGCAACCCGACTCCACCGGGGCTCCACTTCTGCGTTGGGCCTCCCAGATCACCAGTAACGCCCCTTTTTCCTTTTATGACCGGAATAACAGGCTGACCGGATTCGAATATGAGATTATCTGCGGAATCGCCCGTCATATGGGTCGTGAGCCCAAGCTCGTACAAAACAGCTGGGATGGTCTGATTCCAGGGCTCGGGCGCGGTCTCTATGATTGCGTGATCTGCGGTATCGAGATCACCGCCGACAAGGGGCAGGAGGTTCTTTTCAGCAGCCCCTATTACACTACCTTCGAGCAGCTCGTGGTGGCTAAGGGAACCCCGCCAGTTGAGTCCCTCAACGAGCTTTCCGGGCGCAAGATCGGCACCATCGACCAGACCGCCGCGCTCAAGATGCTGCAGTCCACCCCGAATGTCATCGTCAAGACCTACATTGACGAGGTCCATGCCTATGATGATGTGGTGAATGGTCGCAACTACGGGGTCCTGCTGGATTTTCCGATCGCGAAATATTACGCCGCACCGAATCCTAAACTCGAGTTCACTGGCCCTCCTTTCGGGAAGATCACTTACGGCATCGCGGTTTCACGAAGCCGTCCCGAACTGGTGCAACAGATCAATGTGGCGATCAAGGAAATGGTCGATTCCGGCGAGATGCGCGACATTCTTTCCCGTTGGGGGCTCTGGACACCCGTGATGGCTGCCGCCTACAACCAGTCCTCCGAACCCTCCCTTCCCGATACCGAATACAAGGCCTTCGCCGCCCAATTTGATGCGCAAAGCGGTCTTCTCGCGAGGTTCCAGCGCATCATGAATTACTGGCCCATCCTGTTGCAGGGATCGATCCTGACGCTTGAAATTTCCATCCTGGGCATGGTGATCGCCATCGTTCTGGGATTTCTGCTGGCCTTGATGCGGGTCTACGGACCCTTTCCCCTCAGACAGATCTCCACCCTCTACATCGAGGTGATCCGCGGAACCCCGCTTCTGATCCAACTTTTCATCATCTTTTACGGACTTCCGAATATCGGCATCAAACTCCAACCATTCATCGCCGGACTTCTCGGGTTGGGACTGAACTACGCGGCCTACGAGGCCGAGAACTACCGTGCCGGACTTCTTGCAATCCCGAAGGGTCAGATGGAGGCGGCACGGGCATTGGGAATGACCCATCATCAGGGCCTGCGGCATGTGATCATTCCCCAGGCGTTCCGGCTCGTGTTGCCGCCGGTCACCAATGACTTCATTTCCCTGCTCAAGGATTCCTCACTTGTTTCCGCTGTCACCCTGATCGACCTGACCGGTGCCTACAACAGGATCTCCACGCAGACGTTTGACTATTTCGGCACCGGCATCACGGTTGCCGCTCTTTACCTCTTGATCGGCCTCCCGTTTGTGCGATTGGCAGGTATGATGGAATCACGACTCACAACCGACAGGCGCACCCCCGAGCAAAAACCATCCTTCTGGCTGGGACTCGGCGCCTGAGATGTCCCTCGTCGATCAACGCTCCCTGTGGGGTCGCCGTGACTTTGTCACCGGCCTTGGAGCTTTTTTTGCCTCCCAGCTTCTACTGCCGAGGGTTCTCCGGGGCGTCGAGTTGTCGTCGGAATTAAAGCCGATTCGTCTCGGTTTTCTGACCGATTGCCACGCCATGGATGAGCATGAAGCACCTGCCTGGCTCGGGCGTACGGCGGAATTGATGAACTCCCTCCAGGCTGATCTCATCATCGGGGGAGGGGATTTTGTCCATGGGGGATTCCACTCATCGGGAAAGGAGATGGAGCATCGCTGGGGAATCGCCAACACCTTCCTTAAGAAGCTTAAGACAAGGCTTGAGCCGCTTATTGGCAATCATGACTTCTACGAACCGCTTCAAGCTGATGGCACACCTTCTTCCGGAGATCCCCGCCGGAGATGGCGCCAGTATTTCGGGTTGGAGCATACCTATCGCTCCTTTGAGTGGAACGGTTACCGTTTCCTCATGCTCGACTCGGTCAAGGTGGTGGGGGGTAAGGATCCTTATCAGGGATGGATCGACGACGAGCAGTTGGCCTGGCTCGATCATGAACTCGCCACGATTCCCTCAAGCGAGCCAATCATCCTCTGCACACATATTCCTTTTCATACTTGGGTTTCCGGATCCTTAGGTGGCCTTATTGGCCCTCCGCCTGGACGGGTCAGTGTGCTGAATGCGAAGCTCGTGATGGAGAAACTTCACGACCGACCAGTCGTGGCGATTCTCCAAGGCCATGTTCATGTCAATGAGCGTCTTGAACTGGACGGTGTTCCCTGCATCACCGGAGGCGCTGTTTGTGGCAAGTGGTGGCAGGGGCCGAACATGAATACCTATCCGGGATTGGGCATGATCGAAATTATCCCGAATGGCACTCCGAAGAGTGCTCCGAACCGCAAGATCACTTGGAACTATCACAATACCTTGGCACCACAGAGCGACGCGCCCAAGGCTCCGCCTGTTGTTCAGACGGTGTGATGCAGGAGGGCGATTGCGATCTCGATCACGATCAGCACGACGATCGCCACTTCAAGAAGTTCCCCGCGCGAACCCGATGCCTCCGCATAAAGGGCTGCATAGGTGTCCCTGACAATGGAGAGTTTTCTGTCCACGGCGGCGCTCACCGTCGGCACGCGGAAGATCTCCAGGGCAGCCAGATAGATGCGTGCCAGATAGACATCCTCGGTCACCTGAAGCACGTTATCGGCCTTCTCGGTAAGTTCCGTCACCTCCGCAACCAGGGTGTAGAGCTTGCGGGCGAGATCGGCAAAGCGTCGCGGTGCCAGGAGATTGGTGGCTCGCCGAGCCTGCTTCACGAGTTCGTACATCCGGGGCAGTTCGTCGTCGAGTAGTTCGTCGTAATAGCGGAACTCAAGCAACTGGGCGTTGGCCACTTCGAGGATGTCGGAGACATCGGAATCGCTGCGCGGTTCGTAGATGAAGGCCCTGTCCCATGTGACCACCACAAGATCGTCCTCGTAGTAGGAGAAGCGTTGTTTCATCAGATCCTTGCGCGTCTTCTCGGAGAGCGGGCGGTTCTCACCCGAGAGGATGGGGACAAGGTCGATCATTTCAGGAAGATCGGCGCCGATGACCGGCCTGTCCCATTTCTGAACGATGGCGACTAGGTGATCCTCCTCCAGTGTCGACTCGTTCGGACGAAGCATTGCAGGAAAAAGGGATGATTTGATCTGCCCGAGCAACTCCTTCCAAAGTTTTCCCTCGGCCTTGGGGCCGATTGCCCTGTCCACGGCATCGCAGAGCCCCGAGTAAGCTTCCCAGCTCAGGTCAGTCGCCGGAACCCGCACGGAGAGGGCGACGACACCGAAGTCATAGAGGCGAGCCGAAACCGAAGCCTGATGATTGACCCCTGCGATCTCCAGCATCACGGGATTCATCGTGAGCAGGACGGGGGGGACATCGAAGGTCAGCGCTTTCGGCGGTGTCGAACTCAGGCGACTGCGAATGGATGATCTTCCGCTTCCCTGGGACCAGAGATCCTCGACCCTCTTCAGGTCGATCGAATAGGCGATGTCAAAAAGGCGGAGCGCAATGACGGCGCCGGATTGGACCCTGAGATCACTCATGGTACGAGGATAGGCCCGTTAATCCCATCCCGCAACACTCGTGGGTTTCGTCCGGGACAATAAGGCACCGGTTCTTAGATCCTGTCTTCCTTCTGGCCACAAGGGCCATTAAGACTTCAAGCCCTTTGGTCCAATGGAGCAACGGTCTTGCCTACGGCCGGTCCAACATACTCGCTCAACGGGCGGTAGAGACGGTTGTCGACGAGTTGCTCCAGGATGTGCGCGGTCCAACCCGAGGTGCGTGAGATCGCGAAGATCGGGGTGAACATATCGGTTGGTAGTCCGAGGGAATAGTAAACTGTGGCCGAGTAAAAATCGACATTGGCGTTCAGTCCCTTGCGCTCCCTCATGAGTTCGGCAATCCGCTCGGACATGCGGATCCACTTGCCTTCGCCAAGCTGCTCGCAGAGTTGCACGGCCATGGAGCGGAGGTGCGGGGCGCGTGGGTCGAGGGTCTTGTAGACGCGGTGACCGATACCCATGACTTTTTTCTTGGTGGCGAGTGCCTGCTCGACCCAGCCGTCGACCTTAGTCTCGTCGCCGATCTCCTGGAGCATGTGAATGACACCCTCATTGGCTCCGCCATGGAGGGGTCCCTTGAGTGTTCCGATTGCCGAGGTAACCGCCGAGTAGATGTCGCTCAGGGTTGCGATCGTGACGCGGGCGGAGAACGTGGAAGCGTTCATGCCGTGGTCGGCATGGAGCACGTAGGCCACGTCGAGAGTCTTGGCAGCCTCGGCGGTCGGTTCGATGCCGTTCAGAAGGTAGAGGAAGTGAGCGGCCTCGCCGAGATCCTTACGAACAGGAGGGAGATCCTGGCCAAGACGGGTCCTATGGTAATAGGCGGCGATTACGCCGACTTTGGCGGTGATCGAGGCGGCGCGGTGACGGTTCCTGGCGGGGTCGATGTCGCCATTCGGGACCTTGTCGTAGAGACCGAGCATGGAGACACCCGTGCGGATCACATCCATGGGATTGGCATCTTTCGGGGTGGACTTGATGAAGTCAATGACGCCCTGCGGGAGTTCGCGCAGTGATCCCAGTTCCTCGTGGAGGCCAGCTAGCTGGGCCTTGTTCGGGAGCTCGCCGTACCATAGCAGGTAGACAACCTCTTCGTAGCTGACCTTGCCAGCCAGTTCATCGATATTGTATCCGGCGTAGATGAGAATGCCTTCCTCACCCCGCACATCGCTGAGGGCGGTTGAGTTGGCGACGATACCTTCGAGTCCTTTGGCAATGACAGGCATGGGAGTGGGCTTTTGGGTGTTGGATGATTGGGTGTGGGAAAGTGACTTCTAGCGCTTCATCCGACGGATGAGGGCATCTGCCATATCGGATGGGGTTTCAGCAATTTCGATTCCAGCTGCACGGAGGGCTGCAATCTTGCCGGCGGCGGTTCCCTGCCCCCCGCTGACGATGGCACCCGCGTGGCCCATGCGGCGTCCCTCGGGAGCAGTTGCTCCGGCAATGAATCCGGCGATCGGCTTGGTGCAATGTTTGGCGGCCCAGGCAGCGGCCTCTTCTTCGGCAGTTCCGCCAATTTCGCCGATCATGATGATCGCCTCGGTCTCCGGGTCCTCGTTGAACATCTTCAGGATATCGAGGTGAGAGGTGCCGTTGATGGGATCGCCACCGATTCCGACGCAGGTGCTCTGGCCGTAGCCGCGGGTTGTGAGTTGCCAGACGGCCTCATAGGTGAGGGTTCCGGAGCGGGAGACAACGCCGACATTACCCTTCTTATGGATGTAGCCGGGAGCGATGCCGATGCGGCATCCGCCATGGGACTTATCTCCGGTGCCAGGCGAGACGAGACCCGGGCAGTTCGGTCCTATGAGACGGGTCTTGGAGCCCCTCATGGCTTCCTTAACTCTCATCATGTCGATGACGGGAATTCCTTCTGTGATCGCTACGACGAGGTCGAGTCCTGCGGCAACACCCTCCAGGATGGCATCAGCCGCGAAGGGTGGGGGAACGAAGATTGCGGAGACCGTGGCTCCGGTTTCGCGGACAGCCTGATCAACGGTATCGAAGATAGGCACCTGACTCTCGAAGAGTTGGCCACCTTTACCCGGGGTGACGCCTGCAACGACTTTCGTGCCGTAGTCGAGACTAAGCTTGGCATGACGAGCGCCGAAGCTGCCGGTGATGCCCTGAATGAGGACCTTGGTGTCGGGAGTGACGAGAATGGACATGGGAAAATGAGGTGAAAGTTAAAGTTTTAAGAAAGATCAGGCGGCGGCTTTCACGGCGGCGACGATTCTGTTCGCGGCATCGAGGATGTTCTCGCCGCTCTCAAGTTTCAGTCCGCTCTCGGAGAGGGTCTTCTTGCCGGCCTCGACATTGTTGCCCTCGAGCCGGACGACCAAGGGAATCGAGAGTCCCGTCTCCTTAGCGGCCTCGACGATGCCGTTGGCGATGACGTCACAATCCATGATGCCTCCGAAGATATTGACCAGGATTCCCTTCACTCGGGAATCCGCGAGGATGATGCGGAAGGCCGAGGCGACCTGTTCACGGGTGGCCCCACCGCCGACATCGAGAAAGTTTGCGGGACTTCCGCCGGCATGCTGGATGATATCCATGGTGGCCATGGCGAGACCGGCGCCATTGACGAGGCAGGCAATATTACCATCAAGACCGATGTAATTGAGGCTGTGCTTGGAGGCCTCGACTTCGCGTGGATCCTCCTCGGTGACATCACGCATGGCTATGATCGAGGGCTGGCGGTAGAGAGCGTTATCGTCAAAGTTGAACTTCGCATCGAGTGCCATCAGACGGCCATCCGTGGTGACGACGAGGGGATTTACCTCGACCATCGAGCAATCACGTTCGATGAAGAGTCGGTAGAGATTGGTGAAGAGCTTTGAGGCCTGGTTCATCAGAGGACCTGTAAGGCCTAGGGAAGCGGCTATCAGACGGGTCTGATAGGGCATGATCCCGAGGAAAGGATTGATCGAGAGGCGGAGAATCTTTTCAGGGGTCTTCTCAGCGACGGTTTCGATATCGACACCACCCTCGGTACTGGCAATGACAACTGGAACCGATGTGGCGCGGTCGATGAGGATTGCAAAATAGAGCTCACGGGCGATATCGACGGCCTCACCCACGAAGATTTTGCCGACTTCTTTCCCCTCGGGCCCGGTCTGGTGGGTGACGAGAACTTGACCGAGCATCTTAGTCGCCAGATCTTTCGCCTCGGAAGGGGTATCGCAGAGATGGACACCCCCCTTGAATCCGTTCTTGAACGTTCCCTTGCCGCGTCCACCCGCGTGAATCTGTGCCTTGATGACAAGCTTACCCTGATTGAGTCCCGTGGCTACTGTCTCGGCTTCGGTCGGGGTGCTGGCAACACTTCCGGGTTGGGTGGCGACGCCGAATTCGGCAAAAAGTTCTCGGGCCTGGAATTCATGGATATTCATAAAGAAAAAGGGATAAGCCAAACTAATACACAGCACCCCATGGAAGGAAAAGAACTCCCTGTCAGAAGCGTGAAAAAAATGCCGAAAAGGCATTTTTTTGGGAAATCCAGACAACCTATTCCCGATTGCCTATTCCCTAAGGCAGTGGTCCTGCCGCAAAGTGATCCGCCGCGTGTGATTTCATCACATCCACCCAGATCGGCAAGGCCAGTTCCGCCCCATATCCCCCGTGCATGATGGTCTTTGGACGATCAAAACCCACCCAGACGCCGCAGGTGAGTCCCTGAGTGTATCCCAGAAACCAAGCATCCACGAAGTGATCGGTCGTTCCTGTCTTCCCTGCAGCTGGTTTGTTGAGCCCCAAGGCAGAGGATGTCGCGGCAGTGCCACGTGTCATCACCTCCGTGAGGACGGCTGTGGTGGTTCTGGTGGCCGAGGGGTCGAGTACGGAGATCCGGCCATGGGTCGCCCGGTAGAGGAGGGTTCCCTCGGAGTCGGTGACCTGCTCGATCAAATGCGGTTGAAGCTTTTTTCCTCCCGTGGCCAGCGCCGTATACGCAGTGGTGAGGTTCCTCAGCGTTGACTCGAAGCTGCCGAGGCAGATCGAGGGATAGTGCGGCACATGTTCAGCAAGCCCAAGTCGTTCCATGGTGGTGGCAATATCCCCTAGTCCAGTCTTCATCCCGACCCGGACGCTCATGGTGTTCCGGGAATGAACAAGCCCCTCCTTGGCGGGTAGTTCCCCGCCGAATGTCCCGTCGCTATTCTGGGGGTGATAGGCGGCAGAACGGGGTGGAAGATCGGCCGGAGTGATGCGCGCATCACTGATCGGCGTTTCCGGGGTGATCACACCTCTGTGGAAGGCCTCCTCGTAGACAAAAGGCTTGGCCGAGGAGCCGATCTGTCGCATGGCGACGAGGGCCCGGTTGTAGTTGCTTCTGGCAAAATCCCTCCCTCCTACAATCGCCGTGATGCCGCCATTGGCATTGTCGATGGCGATGAGTGCTCCCTGGAGGGATTCAGCAGGCTCCGCCCTCTTGACGATATGATGCTGCTGACGGAAGTCGGGTCGCTGTTCGACCTCGGCGAGGCGCTTGGCGACTGCATTCTCAGCCGACTGCTGGAGCCCGGCATCGATCGTGGTGTCGATACGCAGGCCTCCGGAGTCGATCCTGTCGAGCGGAACCACCTGCTCCAGTTCGTGGAGGATGGCGTCAACGGCCCAGCTGTTCATGGGGTTGATGAGCCTTTGCTGGCCGGGGTTTATCGGTTCTGCCTCCGCCTTCTCAAGCTGAGCATGCGTGATGAAGCCGAGGTTCTCCATGCGTCCCAAGACGACATTGCGCTGACCGAGCGACGCATCGATATTGTTGAGGGGGGAGAATTTATTGGGACTACGGATCAGTCCGGCAAGCAAGGCTCCTTCCGAGAGATCCATGTCGGAGGCCGGTTTTCCGAAGTAGGCCTGACTCGCAGCCTCGACTCCGTAGAGGCCCGAGCCGAAGTAAATGCGGTTCATGTAGAGCTCCAGGATCTTCTCCTTGCTCATTTCCATCTCGATGCGAAAAGCCATGCCTGCTTCCAGGAACTTGCGGTTGAAGTCCTTTCTGCCCCCTAGCTTGAAGCTGTTTCGAGCCAACTGCTGGGTGATGGTGCTCGCTCCCTCCTTCATGCCTCCGAAGAGCAGATTGCGAAAGGCTGCGCGGGCGATCCCAAGGGGGTCGATGCCATGGTGATCGTAGAAGCGCGAGTCCTCGCGGCTGATCAAAGCGTTCACAAAATTCATGGAGACCTTTTCATAGGGAACCAAGACACGGTTCTCTATGGCCGTACGACTGTAAAACGTCCCGTTGCGGTCATAGATCTCGGAGCGCTGAAGCATCTGCCCGATGGTCGAGATATCGAAGGTGAGCGCCCAAAGATAGTAGAATAATCCTATCAATACCCAGACCAGCAGCGCCGAAAACCCCAGTTTGACGAACATCAAAAACCGTCCAGCATAGCGGCGTAACGACTTCTTCCTGCCGGTTGATTTGGAGGGTGGTTGACGTTTCTTCACGATATGCGGAACTGAATGACGAAGACTACAGCACGATGAAGCTTGATGACGAGCCGCCGTTCATCGGACGATCGAGAAGTCGCATGATTGAGATTCAGATCCTGACCCCACTCCCCTCCATTGCCGAGGGGGTTCTAAAAGAAAGCATTCTCGGTCGCGCCCAGGAGGCAGGGCTCGTCAAACTGGAGGCGGTGGACCTTCGTCGCTGGACGCATGACCGCCACCGGACGGTCGATGATGCCCCCTATGGGGGAGGTCCGGGCATGGTCATGAAGATCGAACCGATTGCCGAAGCTTTGTCCGAACTGCGGAGACCTGAGACCAGAGTGATCTTCCTCACCCCACAGGGGAAGAGGCTTGCGCAACCGATTGTGCGGGAGCACGCCAAGGCTGGGCATCTGATTCTGCTATGCGGCCATTACGAGGGAGTCGATCAGCGAGTTGCTGACCACTTGGTCGACGATGAGATCTCGATCGGCGA
>Ga0007854_10001070_pt1 | contig 17708 bp, 15 predicted proteins | sample CryBogCBH12Aug08_FD_60382 | JGI IMG/M metagenome (GOLD analysis project Ga0007854, IMG submission 60382) | Freshwater microbial communities from Crystal Bog, Wisconsin, USA - CBH12Aug08 | ecosystem: Environmental > Aquatic > Freshwater > Lake | place: Crystal Bog, Wisconsin, USA | collected...
GGAGTTTCTAAGCCTAATATTATTAATGCTGACATCCTACAAACCATGGGTAAAGATCCGATTATATTCGCTATGGCAAATCCAATACCTGAGATAATGCCAGATATAGCGCTCAATGCAGGTGCAGCAATTGTAGCTACAGGTAGGAGTGATTTTCCTAATCAAATTAATAATGCCTTGGTTTTTCCTGGTATTTTTAGGGGCGCATTAGATAATAATGTTAGAAAAATAACTACTGAACACAAACTGAAGACTGCAGAAGTTATTGCCTCATTGGTAGAAAAACCGACTCGGGATGAAATAATACCCCCAATAGATCATCCCCGGTTAGTTTCTAGTATTTCAAAAGTTATAATCTAGTAATCTACGACTCTGTAAACTTCTTCGATAGATGTAATTCCTGCACAAACCTTCAATATCCCATCTTGCAACATTGTAAGCATTCCATCTTCAATTGCCTTCTCTTCAATGAGCTCGGTCGTGATTTGCGAAGGATCCATTTTTAACACTTGCTGAACACTTTTAGTCATTCTTAATTGCTCTCTTAAAGCTAGTTGACCACTGTAGCCAAATGGATTCTCAGGCGATTGTCCTGCCCTATATAGAGTAATATTGTCTATATCTGGTTTCGGGTAGCCATCAGGAATCTTCGAAACAATCAACTTTAAATGAGCTTTCATATTTTCATCTGGCTTATAAGCAACCTTCGATCTGTCATCAAGTCTTCTAATTAGTCTCTGAGCCATTATGAGCCTTATAGCAGATGCAAATAGAGGATTTATACCTATCATATCCACCATTCTAGTTAATGCTGCAGATGAGGAAGATGCATGGAACGTACTCATTACTAAATGACCAGTTAGAGCTGCCTGAAGAGCAGTTTTAGCTGTATCTTGATCTCTTATCTCTCCAACCATAATTACATCAGGGTCGAGTCTCAGAACGGCCCTTAACTTATCTGCGAAACCAGACTTCGATTGGTCACCAGCAACAGGAATCTGGACAATGCCGTTAATCAAATACTCAATAGGATCTTCAAGAGTCAATATTTTACGCTCATCGTTATTTAATGTGTTTATGAGCGAGTATAGGGTTGTTGTTTTACCCGAACCGGTCGGTCCAACAACTAGCACTAAACCGGTAGGATGCCGAATAATATCATCAACAACTGACCTTTCTTTGTCAGATAGACCAAGTTTGTTTAGATCGAGCATTTCCATAGTAGTATTAAATACTCTCATCACTACATCTTGACCGTATGCGGTAGGCACAACTTCGACCCTTAAATTAACATTGACTGTTTCTCCAGTAGCCAAAGTATAAGTCCTATTAATGTGACCGGATTGTGGCTCTGGATCCTGAGTTGATACATTAGCTGCTATTGCTATAGAGCTAATAACCTGCCTGTATTTTTCAGTAGACAGATTGGCAATTGAATGCAACACACCATCAACTCTGAATCTAATTCTAAGACCATCCTTTTGATTCTCAAGATGTATATCAGAAGCCTTGAGTGTATATGCTTGCTGAACAAGATAAGCAAGAATGTCATCAGATTTAACAGTACTTAAAGTAGCTGAGATTGTCTGCACTAGTTGTTGAGTATTTTCTGAGCTTAATTTTATATCTTGGTACACTATCTTCTTCTCAGGAAAATACAATTTGTAATAATCTCTGTATCCTGCATCTGAAATTATGGCAAAAGATACTCTTTGATCTGTAAAACGATTAGTAAGGTCAGTCAGGGTCTGTTTAGATGTTGAAGTGGTGATGCCAAATAAAATATTGCTTTTGTCGACTCTTATTGGAATGATTTTCAGATTTTTTATTTCATCAGGCGATAAAACTTCGGGATATAATGGTTTTTCATCTAGTAAAGATGTATCAATATATTGCATTCCTATAAGACGGGAACGTTTCTCTGTCTGCTGCTCTTCGTCTCTTCTAAAATCATCACTCATGGATTTTATTATACATTAGCGTTATGACTTTAGCTTGCCTTATTCTATAGTATTCGATTATGAGAAAGATAATTTTAATAATAAATGATATTAGAAGCAGTCATAACGTAGGCGCACTATTGAGAACCGCAGATGCTATGGGTGTTGAGAAGCTTATTTTCAGTGGATACTCACCTTATCCAAGGATAGCTGGCGATACTAGACTACCTCACATTGTAAACAAATTAACTAAGTCCATAAGTAAAACTGCACTTGGCGCGGAAGATTATCTTGATCTTGAATATTCTAGTGACATTTTAGCAAAGCTAAAAAAATTAAAGACTGATGGTTATTCAATTATTTCACTTGAACAATCAAAAGAATCCATAGATATAAATGAATTCTTGCCGACTAATAAATGCGTATTAGTTATTGGTAATGAACTTGATGGGGTTGCTAAGAGCATATTGAATATCTCGGATACCATTATAGAAATACCCATGATCGGGAAAAAAGAATCTCTTAATGTGGCATCGGCAACAGCTATAGCCCTGCATCTTATGAGATATAAAAAATAATACTGTTTATGCTACAATAATATTATTATGGCTAAAGCCAGTAAACATAAAAAAACACCAACTAAACATAAAAGAAAAGGTTTACATCAAAAAAGAACCAATTCTTTTATGAAAACTTATTGGCCATATTTACCAATGATTGGAATCATAGGCATTGGACTTGCGATTAATTTTTTCATTAGCAAACCAAATAATTCAGTCTTAGGTTCACATTCATCAATAGACTCTAGTCAGTTACTAGTACAAACGAATAAAGCTAGAGAAGCTAATAATGTAAAAAGCCTCGAATTAAACTCTGATCTTAATAAGGCTGCGGCTGAAAAAGCAAATGATATTGTCAAAAACAACTACTGGACTCATGTATCTAAGGACGGCACCACACCTTGGCAATTAATATCTTCAACTGGCTTAAAGTATGGCGAAGCAGGTGAAAATTTAGCATACGGCTTCAGCACAAGTAACAACGTGATAATTGGCTGGATGAATAGTAAGGAACATAGAGATAACCTCTTGAACAAAACATTTACTATGACAGGAATAGGTATAGCTACGAGCGATAATTTCATGGGTAAAGGAAAACAAACTATTGTCGTTGAACTTTATGCCTCACCAAGTAATGGCCAATCAGTGACAGCCGGTGGACAGTCCACAAGTGGAACTTTTTACAAGTCTGACATCAACAATATATCAATGAGTAATATATCCCAAAGCATTTCCAGAATTCAGGTCATAACAAAAGGTGGAGCCCCTTGGAGTCTTTATTACGGAACAATAATAGCTACGATTCTGGCAACGATCTTTGTTATTAAGCACGGTAAATCTTGGCACAAAGCTTTAGTTAAAAGTGAAGCTTTCATAATTAAGCACCCTATGCTGGATAGCGTAGCTGTTGGTTTAATTATGATAGATTTTGTACTATCGCATTCAATCGGAACAATTCTTTAATCTATTTAACAGCGATATTTTCTTCGCCAACCAATGTTCTTAGTCTGCCCAATATCTCATCTGATCCGTGTACCTTAACTGGAAGTCTTATAGCCTTACGTCCCTCGCCCTCTCCAATCACTATAACAACTTCTGTATCTCCAGAATTGTCATCAATTACATCTTTTAATTGCTGTAGCTTTTTAGCATCAGATGAATCCGTAAACTTTATGTATAAAGATTTGGTTGTATTGTCCACAATTTTTTCTTCTCTTATATATTCACTATCCTTAGGTATATTTGCAGCCTTATCCACGGAAAATTTAAGTTCACCATTTCTACTATTAACTTTGCCAGTGACCTTAACTACCTTATCTTTAACCCAAAATGACTCAGTGTCTTTGAGGGTTTTCGGAAACAAAACTAATTCTATAGATCCGGTTAAATCTTCGAGAATAACAAAAGCCATTTTCGATCCATTGCGAGTGTTTATTTTCCTTATATCAGCAATCATTCCTCCAATAACGACATCCTTGTCTGGATTTTCCTCTAATTTAGAAATTGGAACAGTTTTATCTTCTAAATAATTTTTAAAGTCATCAAGTGGGTGTTGCGTCAGATAAATACCTAGTAATTCTCGTTCCCAAGCTAATTGATTTGACGGATTTGGAGTGTAATTTAATTTATCCAATCTTAGAGTAGAGGTTGATGAGTTAATTTCAGTACCAAATAAATCGATTTGACCATTTTCTTGTTCTTTTCTAGATCTAACTGCAAATGCCATTAGATTATCTATGTTATGAAGAAGAAGCTCTCTCGATTCAAATTTATCAAATGCACCAGCCTTAATTAAGCTTTCGACATTCTTTCTGTTTATGGCTCTCGGGTTTATTTTTCCAAAAAAATCATCTAACGTTTCAAAATTACCATTTTCTTCTCGCAATTTTAAAATCTCTTCAACGGCGTTTGATCCAACATTTTTTATTGCCAGCATTCCGAATCTAATTTTGTCCTTATCTCCCTTAACTATTGCGAATTCAAGAAAGGACTCATTGATGTCAGGTTGTAATACTTCTATTCCCATTTTCTGACATTCACTAATTTCAATACTTAGCCTGTCGGTGTCATCATAATCACTTGTCATTAAAGCCGCCATGAATGCTGCGGGATAATGAGCCTTAAGGTAAGCTGTTTGGTAAGCTATAAGTCCGTAACAGGCAGCATGGCTCTTATTGAAACAGTAGGCCGCAAAGTCCTCGAGTTGCTTCCAGAATTTCTCCATGAACTTTTTATCTATCCCGGAAGTCTTGAGTGCGCCATCAATCATTTTGTCTTTCATCTGTGCCATAAGTTTTGCGTTCTTCTTACCTATGGCTTTTCTCAATGTATCGGCATCTCCACCGCTGAAACCAGCGACTTCCTTGGAAATCTGCATGACCTGCTCCTGATAAACAAGCACACCGTATGTATTCTTTAATGCGCTTTCCATTTTCGAATGAGGGTATGCAATTTTCTTTTTGCCGTGCTTTCTATCGATGAAATCATCAATGAATTGCATTGGACCAGGCCTATATAGCGCAACCATGGCTACAATATCTTCGAATTCCGATGGCACTAATTCTTTGAGATACCTCTTCATTCCGGCAGATTCAAATTGGAATACACCTGTCGTATCTCCTCTAGCCAGTAGTTCAAAAGTTTCTTTATCATCCAAGGGAATATGATCGATATTTATAATGTCTCCGTAGACTTTCTTAATTGTTCTAAGAGCATTATTTATGATTGTTAAGTTAGATAGGCCAAGAAAATCCATTTTTAATAGGCCTAATTCTTCAATTGGATTCATAGAATATTGTGTAGCTATAACCCCTTTTTGTGCCATTTCTAGAGGAGAGTATTTAACGATATCTTCAGGAGCTATAACTACTCCTGCGGCATGCACCCCATGGCTTCTTATAGTACCCTCTAATTGAACTGCCAAATCAAATATTTTCTTTGTATTTTTATTGTGGTCATACTCATTTTTAAGCTCTGCATTCTCAACTAGATGGACTGCGAGTGGAGTGTGTCTACCTTGAACTGGCGGTGGTATCATTTTAGCCAATCTATCTGCTTCTGCGTAGGGAATCTCAAGAACACGTGATACATCTCTAATTGCATTTCTAGCAGCCATCCTACCAAAAGTAACAATATTGGCCACTCTATCTTTTCCATACTTCTTTACACAATATTGAATAACTTCATCTCTTCTGGAATCCTGAATATCTATATCGATATCTGGCATCGAGATTCTATCTGGGTTTAAGAATCTTTCAAACAGTAAATCATATCTCAATGGGTCAAGCTCAGTAATTTTCAGAGCAAAGGCAATTATTGAACCTGCTGCACTTCCTCTTCCTGGGCCAAAAACTATACCCTCATTTTTACCCCAATTAATAAAATCTGCGATAATCAGGAAATATCCATTGAATCCCATCGAATCTATTACTCCAAGCTCGTACTCCGCTCTCTCACTTGCGGCCTTAGGAAGTGATTTTTTGGCCTGTTCAACCGTTAACTTAGATGATTCAGATTCTGTTTTGCCACCATAACGATATGCAAGTCCTCGGTATACATTTTCTATTAAGTAACTTTTCTCAGTTTTACCTTCTGGGACATCAAATTTAGGAATCAATATATCCCCAAGTTTAATCTCTACCGAACAACGATCTGCAATTTTTTTAGTATTAGAAATAAGTTCTGGATAATCCTCTCCCCATCGATCGATTACTTCCAAGGGATCCGTAACATTCAATTCGAAATCTTTTAGCGACATTCTCTTTTCATCACTCAAAAAACTACCCGTCTGAACACAAAGCAATATTTCATGAGCGGTTTCATCCTTTTTCCTCAAATAGTGGGCATCACTAGTTAGAACGCATTCTATATTTAATTCATTGGCAAGTTTTAGGGCATGTTTTGTTACTTCCACCTGCTCATCCCACTTGGCTGGGTGATTTGGGTGGCCATGGTCTTGTATTTCAATATAATACCGATCGCCGAATATTTTCTTATACCAAGCTGCAATTTCCTTAGCTTGATCATATTGATTCTGTCTCAATAAATCTCCGACTTCACCACCAATACAGCCACTAAGAACTATGAGTCCTTCGCTATATTTCTCTAATAGGTCATGGTCAATTCTTGGCTTGTAATAAAAACCATCTAGGTTTGCGATAGTAGATAATCGCATTAGGTTTTCATAACCCTTATTATTCATAGCCAAAAGTATTAAGTGAAAGTTGGGCTTATCTATCAGAGCTTCTTTATCAAGATGTGTTCTGGCGGCAATGTATGTTTCCATTCCTATGATTGGTTTGATACCTTTTGCTGAAGCTTCTTTATAAAATTCAATTGCACCAGATAGAGTACCATGATCAGTAATAGCAACTGCTGTCATGGTTTTCTCTTCAATGTATTCCATCAAAGCAGGGACTTTGGTCAACCCATCCAATAAGCTATATTGAGTATGATTATGCAAATGAACATAATCAGAAGCTTTCAATTTCACAAAAAAAGACCCTCTTTGTTTATATTGTTAGATATTATTATAGGTCAAATTGACCAATAAATTAACCTTAATTATCTTTTTCTACAAAGTTTTTAAGCTTTTTAATAGATTCATCAGCTTCAGTTATTGCGTCCTCTAAATCAACATCAATCTTATCGCCTTTTTGAAGCGCGTTAATCGCTAGATTAATTCTGTGTCTAGCTTCAACGGCAACATCTAACAACTTATCTAGTTCAGTTTTAGCCTTACCACGATAATTCATGCCTGTAATTTTTGCCTCAGCGAGTAGCTGGGTGAGTTCATTATGATAATTTTTCAATCTTTGTTCTACTTTTTTTGAATAATTTTGAGCCGCAACTCTCACATCATCTCTAGTCTCTTTACCGCTTTTTGGAGCAGTTAAAATTCCGATCCCGTAACCTATAGCACCAGCAATTAATGCGCTGATTGCTATTTTTCCCTTAGAGTTTGACATATTAGCCCTCCTTTTTATTTATTAGTGAACTGAAAAAATTCTTAATAGCACTGGTATAAGTTGCCGCTGTTCCGATTTTTTCCAAAGAACTTCCAAATTTTTCTGCAGATTCAGCAAAAGTATTTATTTTGTCTGTAATAATTTCTATTTTTTTATATAAGCCATTAAGTCTGACTAAAGCTACTATACCTAGAGATAAAAATACGACTAAAACTAGTGAATTTATAATTACCAACGCCTCTGTAGCAGTATTCATAATAAATACTATTACATTATTTTGTATCTATTGCAATAAATCTATCAAATATTGTCTGAATTCATCTTTGATGTCATCACGTTTGAGAGCGAAGTCTACCACTGTTTTTAGGTATTCAAGTTTATTGCCAGCATCGTAGTATGTACCATTCTCAATTTCTTTACCAATAATTTGCTTACCATCAGCTACCATGAGATCGAGAGCTAGGTTTGTAAATAATTCTTTTCCTGGCTCCAATTCTTGCTCGGCTTTATGTAGATATTTAAAAATATCAGGTGTTAATAGAAATCCTGAATTTGTAGCGAGGTCTGAAGGAGATTGAGCTTTTCCAGGCTTTTCGACAATTCTGTCTACATCTATAATTCCAGGTCTAATTTCTTTACCTCCAGCGAATCCATAGCGATCATAGTCTTCATCGTTTTTGGCTTTAACCATAGACAAAATCGGGCAATTAAATTCATTATAAGCATCAATCATCTGCTGAAATCTTAAAGGCTCAGACACAATAAAATCATCACTCCAAGTATAGATGAAAGGTTCATCTCCAATAATATGTTCTGCATTTAAAAGTGGCGTACCAGATCCATAAACACCCTTCTGTCGAATGTAGATAAAATTAGCTAATTCAGAAATTTCCTCTACTTCTTCGAGAAGATGTTTTTTACTTTCCCCGCCCTGCTTCAGATTGTTAATAAGATCTTGGCTTGGTCTATCGAAATGATCTTCGATACTTCTCTTACTATATCCAGTTACGATAACGATATCTTCTATGCCGACCTTAACGAGTTCTTCTACTACATATTGAATAATAGGCTTATCTATTAATGGGAGCATTTCTTTAGGCATTGCTTTAGTTTGTGGCAAGAAACGGGTTCCAAACCCAGCTGCTGCAATTACTGCTTTTGTGACTTTTTTCATGCTTATATTATAGCGAACTTATTTGATCACGAATAATTTTCTGTGCAATTCCGGGGTTTGCTTTCCCATTGCTCGCCTTCATTACTTGCCCCACTAAGAAACCAATAGCCTTTACTTCACCGGCCTTAAAATCTTCGACTGCTTTCATGTTGTTGGCAATAATTTCAGAAATAATTTCAGATAATTCATCTTGATTTGAATTCTGCGATAAACCTTTTTCAGATGCGTATTTTGGTATATCGATAATTTCATTTTCTGAAGTCAAAATAGCGGTTATTAGATCTTGGGCACCGTTAGAGCTCAAGCTTCCTGCTTCTACTAATTTATATACTTCTGTATATTGTGAAGCTCTTTTTGAATCATCTAAAACTTTTATGTCATGCTTATTTTTTCTTAATGGTATCTCAATATTAATTATCCAGTTGGAAATTTTTTTGAGCTTATCGGGACTATCTATAAAATGATTAATTACAGATAGGTAGCTTACAGTGGGGCTTTCAACTTCACTTTCGAGCAATAATTCAATTTGTGCATGGTCAAGCCTAGCCTTATTAAGACTGGTTCGCCAAACCCCTGGCATTTTTGGCATTGATGCTTCAATAGAATTTATATATTCATCGCTCAATGTTACTGGCGGTAAATCTGGCTCAGGGAAATAACGATAATCATTTGCATCCTCTTTAGTTCTTTGAGAGAAGGTTCTCTGCTTGGCATCATCAAAGCCTCTTGTCTCCTGAACAACTTTCTCTCCTTTTTCGAGTAACTCAACCTGTCGTTTGATTTCATACTCAACAGCTTTTTCAACACTTCTGAAACTGTTCAAGTTTTTAGTTTCACTTCGAGTGCCAAGCTTATCATTTTTAGAAACGCTAACATTTACATCGAAACGCATATTGCCATAGTAAAGATTTGCGTCAGATACATCAGCAAATAGCATAAGTAAATGAAGTTCACTCGCATATGCTTTAGCTTCAGCCGCACTGTGTAAATCCGGTTCAGAAACTATTTCAAGTAATGGCGTGCCTGCACGATTCAAGTCCACTACAGAATAGTCCTTGCCTGCCTCATGAGAACTCTTACCGGCGTCCTCTTCTAGGTGGGCTCTTGTTATACCTATATCTTTAGTTTCACCATCAACTGAAATACTCACTTTTCCCCCCAAGATAATAGGCGCTTCAAACTGAGTTATCTGATATCCCTTTGGTAGATCTGGGTAAAAATAATGTTTTCTATCAAAATGTGAATTATTTTGAGGCCTTGAATTAAGGGCAAAGCCTGCTCTTGAAGCTAATACTAATGCTTCGGAATTGAGCACTGGCAAAGAACCAGGAAGGCCAAAGCAAATGTGACTTACTAGAGTGTTTGGCGCAGCATCACGAGCATCATTATCGACTGCTGCGAATAGTTTTGTCTTTGTCTTGAGCTGTACATGACATTCTATACCAATTGTTGGCAAGTAACCCTTGTACATATATTTATTTGCTTTTGTCATTTGGCAATGCTCCTAAATCCTGAAGTGCTTTTTTGAAACTAGTTAATGCAGATAAAGTATCTTTCTTATTGAGCCTAGACTTTGGATTGCTATCTAATTTATTGCTTAATTTGTGAGCAAACCATAGTCCATCATTATCTTTGATATACCTTTGTGCTGAAACCATTCTCTCACCCATAGACTTGCCTTTAAAATGTCTTTTTTTGAGCGCTTCATCAAACAGCTCATCTGCGTCGGTAATTGATTTAATCCATGTTGATTTATCGGCAAGTAATTTTTGCAATTCTTTCCATTCCTGATAAAAATATTTTTTATTAATTCTTATAGGTTTGAATCTCCAGCCTATAAATAAAGCAACAATAATCAATAGGGCAATTCCAGCATATTCAAATATACTCATTGTGATAATTCCTCAATCTTCTTAGCGGCACCGAGCAATGGTCTATCTTGTTTTTGTGCAGCCATAAGCTGAACAGCTACTGGCAAATTATTTTTCTCATCAATCGGTATGGTTATCGAGGGGATTCCAGCTAAGTTAGGAGCTACAGTCATTACATCAGATAGATACATTGCGAGTGGATCATTGGATTTCTCTCCAATTTTGAAAGCTTGAGTCGGGGCAACAGGACCTAATAAGAAATCTACCGATTTAAATGCTTTTTCGAAATCTTTTACAATTTTAGTTCTTACAAGCTGGGCTTTTTTATAGTATGCATCATAGTAACCGCTACTAAGTACATAAGTTCCAATAATAATTCTTCGCTTAGCTTCTTTTCCAAAACCACGAGCACGACTTTCTGAATAACTCTCATTTAAATCGTTGGCCTTATCAAAACTGTAACCAAACCTCTGTCCATCATATCGAGATAAGTTAGAACTGACTTCTGCAGGACACAAAATATAGTACACGGCTAATGCAGATGGCAGGATTGGCAAGCTAATTTCTACAATCTCTGCACCAGCAGTTTTTAGCTTATCAATTAGCTCATCTATTGATTCTTTTATACTTTTGTCCAAGCTATCATCAAAATATTCTTTCACTAATCCAATCTTTTTACCTTTAAGATCAGCGTCTAGGCTTACATAGCCCAAAGAATCTTTTTCAATTGTTGTTGAATCAAGTGGGTCTCGGCCCGACATAACATCTAATATAAGACTGGCTTCTCCAACAGTTTTCGTCATTGGACCTATACAATCAAGACTGCTAGCCATTGCGACTACTCCGCTTCTAGAAACTAGTCCATATGTAGGCTTGAGACCAACACAGCCGCTAAAAGATGCCGGTTGCCTAATTGAACCGCCCGTATCTGTTCCGAGTGAAAATGGTGCAAGGCCTAAAACTACAGATGCAGCAGATCCGCCAGAACTACCACCAGGAACTCTTGTTTTGTCATGTGGATTTTTAGTAACCATAAAATCACTATTTTCGGTTGAAGCTCCGTGAGCAAAGGCGTCTAGATTTGCTTTTGCTACACATATCGCTCCTTCAGCTTCTAGCTTCACAATTGCGCTTGCCTGATAGGGCGCGTTAAAGCCTTTAAGAATATTACTTGCAGCGGTAGTTTCAGAACCAAATGTCAAAAAGTTATCTTTGGCAATAAATGGTACTCCGGCAAGTCTTCCCATGTTTTTTCCGGATTTAACGCCGTCATCAATTAGCTTAGCTCTTTCAATGGCTCGTTCTTTCGTTGTTGATATAATTGCACTGTATTCTTTAGCGCCTTCTATTCTAGACAATGATTCATTAACTAATTCTAATGCAGATGTTTTACCATCGTTCACCGAAAGAGCTATCTTTGTAATGTTATCCCAGGACTTCATTATCCGATCATCCTTTTAACTTTAATCTGCCCATCTTGACTATCCGGCAAATTAGACATCAAAAGGTCTTTATCTACTTCGTAATCTATTTTAACGTCATCACGTGTTACGTTCTTCAGTCCAGTTACCTGATATGTCGGCTCAAGTCCTTCAACATCGACTTTATCTAACTGGCTAACATAATCCAAAATAGTACTGAGCTCAGATGAAAATTCAGTTAATTCTTCTTTTGAAAGCTTAAGTTGAGCCAAGTTGGCCAATTTTAATATTTCTTCTTGTGAAATTTTTACCATATTTTATATAAATATATCAGAGAATTGCTAATCTGTTTAGCCCTTAGATTTAATATCTTCTATTATGTCTCTTAACTCAGCCGCCTTCTCAAATTCCAAATTGGCTGAGGCGAGCTCCATCTGTCCTGTAAGATCTTTAATTATTGACCCATACTCATCCTTAGGAATTTTTTTCAAATTCAATAGGACTGTCTTTGCCTCTTCAGGAAGATCTGGTCTCATTCCCTTATCTATTTCCTTCAAAATTCCTTCAGGGGTAATATTATGATCAGTATTATACTTGGTTTGTATCTCTCTTCTTCTGTTAGTCTCTCCAATGGCCTTCTCCATACTTCCAGTTATATTATCGGCAAACATAATAACCCTACCCTCAACATGTCTTGCAGCTCTACCAATTGTTTGAATTAAAGCCTGAGAACTTCGCAAGAATCCCTCTTTATCTGCATCCATAATTGCAACAAGTGCAACCTCTGGTAAATCTAATCCTTCCCTAAGCAAATTAATGCCAACAAGCACATCATAAACACCTAGTCTCAAATCCCTTAAAATGTCAGTTCTATTTAGTGTCTCTATATCACTATGAATATATGCGACCTTGATTCCTAAATTCTTAAGATACTCACTCAAGTCTTCACTCATCCTTTTTGTAAGAGTCGTAACTAAAACTCTTTGATGCTTTGCAATAGTCTTATTGATTTCATCTACAAGTACGTCTATCTGCCCTGCAATTGGCTTAATTTCAATTAATGGATCAATTAGTCCAGTCGGCCTAATAACTTGCTGGGCAGGCTCAGGGCTCCTTGAAAGTTCGTATTCTCCAGGAGTTGCACTTACGTAAACTACTCTGTTAACGTGTCTCTCAAATTCCGTAAAAGTAAGAGGCCTATTATCTAGCGCTGAAGGGAGCCTAAATCCATGCTCTACTAATGTTTCTTTACGGGCTCTATCGCCATTATACATCCCTCGTAATTGAGGTAAGGTCATATGTGATTCATCGATCATCATCAAAAAATCATCAGGGAAATAATCAAGAAGTGTTGCTGGCTGCTCGCCCGGTTCACGATTTGTTAAATACCTAGAATAATTCTCAATACCTTTAACAAATCCAGTTTCGGCTAACATCTCTAAATCAAATCGAGTTCTCTGAGCTAACCTTTGAGCTTCAACAAGTTTATTCTCTTTTTTGAACTGTGAAACCCTCTCATCTAATTCGGTCTCAATATTAACCAGTGCTGTCTTCAATTTATCATATGGTGTTACATAATGACTGCCCGGAAAAATAACGACAAATTTAGGTTTAGATAATATCTCCCCTGTCAGTGGGTCTATTTGAGTTATTCTTTCAACTTGATCGCCAAAAAATTCAATTCTATATGCCAATTCTTCTGATGCAGGATAAATATCCACGACATCTCCACGAACTCTAAATGTTGATCTGTGAAAATCTATGTCATTTCTTTGGTACTGAATATCTGTTAGCTGTCGCATTAATTTATCTCGAACTCTTTTTTCGCCCTCAATTATTCGAATAGAAAGATCACCATAGTCTTCAACTGAACCTATACCATAAATACAGCTAACACTAGCAATAATGAGAACATCTTTTCTGCTTAGAAGCGCATCAGTTGCAGCGTGTCTCAATCTATCTATTTCTTCGTTGATTTGCGAATCTTTTTCAATGTATGTATCTGATCTAGCAATATAAGCTTCTGGCTGATAGTAGTCGAAATAACTAACAAAATAATGGACCGCATTGTCTGGAAAGAATCTCTTAAACTCATTGTATAGTTGTGCAGCTAATGTTTTATTGTGAGACAGAATAAGAGTTGGTTTTTGAATTTCCTGAATGACATTTGCCATTGTAAATGTTTTACCTGAGCCGGTTACTCCGAGCAGAGTCTGTTCTTTCTGACCATCATTAATACCTTTTACTAATTTGGCGATGGCACTCGGCTGATCACCAGTAGGAGAAAATTGACTCTTTAATTGAAACTTTGACATTTTTATATTATAACAGGGAAAATAAAGGCTTCCTAGCCTGCCCTTGGAGGTTCAATGTTAGTGTCCAGAAACCAATGTTCATTGTATTTGTTTATATCTTTCTGGAGATCCTTGTATTTTGAATCCAAGATCGAAATAATCTTTCCTACTAATTTTTCCGGATCTTCATCGTAAACAACAAGATTATGGTGCGGGGGCTCTAAAATATCCATGAGAGAAGGTATTAAATCTGCAGTGCCACCACTTCCTATTAGTATTCCGCAAGGCTTACCGGCTTCCAGGGCTGAAGTGAACTCATGCAGACTCCCGAATCTTCCACCTACAGTTATTAATGCATCGGATGACTGGACCAGATATAAGTCTCGACCGACATAATGTAGGCCTGTAAAGTTAACAAAATCATAACAATCATAAGGAAGCTTGTATTTCCTTATGTGCTCCATTAGGCTGGCTGCGGGAGAGAAACCAATACTTACTCCACCTGCTTGCCTATTTGCGCTTGCAGCATAATACGGCAGACCAACTGTAGCTCCTGTCGTTAAAATATGGCCAGATTCAGCTATAGCCTTGCCTAATTCAATAGCTTCTTTATAAGACTTTTTTACAGTAATACCAGCCGCAGCTCCGGAAACACAAATCGAATATCTTAAATTTGTAATATCTTTTTCCATCTAAAATCCAAAAACAGGACTTAGAGCTAAGCCATCAGATTCCTGTCCTTCTATTAATTTGTCATCAAGCTGATTGGCTATTGATTCCTCCAGTGATTGCTCTGAGATATATCTGAGTATTAGTTCTGTCCAAAGTGCTTCTCTAAAGTATTCTAAGCTCCTTTTTTTGAAATCTAGATTATTTATTGCATTAATACATACGTCCTTAATATTAAAAGAAACTATTTCGCTGAGTTCTTTGCTTGCTAGAATTTCACTACCGTTCCAAAAACCTAATCCAGGACCAATTGAACTTAATATATTTTCTATGTTCAAAAGTCCGAGGTCTTCACTTTGAATGTGAGGATCGAAAATTTCAACAGGGAATTTTTCGATGTTACGATTATAAAATTTCTGGATAATATGCCAAGGAATTTCTTGACCAGCTACAGTTGCAAGCAAATCCGGATTTCCTAAAAGTACATTACATATGGTTTCGCCAAACTTTTCTTTGACCTGTTGTAGTTTACAAAAAACACTGTGCACTCTAATAGAGTTGATACCATCCAGTGCAAATATTAAAGTAGCAGAAGATAAGCCCCTAACTGATTCTGTTACTGGTAAAATTACAATTCCACCGAGTTCCTTAGACACCATTACAGTGCTTTGGTTTATATCCAATAAATTATTCGACAGAATAGTCCAACTTTTAGTCTTCCTTGGTTCAAAGATTTCTATTTTTCTCTCCTCAAAGTCGCTAGGAGTTAGTTTTTTATACATATCATAATAATGAGATTTCCAGGTATCAGATTCCACACATAAAGCTGCCGATAAAATGACCGAAACAGGCTCTCGTTTGATTAATGAATCCACAGATCGATAGCCCAACTTTTTTAAAAGTATTTTTGGTGGCACATTTTGTAATTGACGCTTTACTACACTGTGTTTTATAACGAAACAATTTCTATCTGAAGTTATGTTTTTTAAGTTAGTTATAATCTTAGAGTTCAAATCGCCCTTACCATCGAATTCATTGATTGCGGAATCAATTCGGTCAGAGTCAGACAAGAATTTATGCTTAAGACCGGCATAAATTTCCTTGTTAGTTGAATCCATAGGATCGAATCCAAGATCATGAATTTTTTGCCTGGATTTGTTTTCGATATCTAATGATAATTTTATGTCAATCCCGGGGCTGAAAGTGGAATTTTCTAGTGCTCTAATAGTGGCAAGAAAACCGATATTATTTACCCCTAAATATTCTGACAACTTCCTAGACATATCTATAACAAGATTAACATAAGCAAGTTTTATATTGAAGAATTAACTCAAAAATCTGAGGGTTTGTACCAATCGGGAGCTTTTTTTAAATATTCTTCAAGGTGATGTTCACTCAATAAACCCTCTTGGGCTCCTATCTTCTGGACAACAGTCATTGAATTTATTGGTGCCCATTGGAGTGCACCTTCCATATTGTTGCCCTTGATAATTGCTGAAACAAATGTGGATGTAAATGCATCACCCGCACCAGTTCTTTCGAATGGTGGCGCTATGTCAGGGTATGCGGGCATTTTTAATCTTCTATTTCCATCACTTGCGTATGCCCCTTCAGGCCCATCAGTTATGACAACCATTTTAGGACCAAGCTGATGTAATCGATCTAATAAATCGTGCAAATTATTATAATCACCCCCGGAAACCGTTACAGCTTCCTCGCGGTTCAGAATTAGAACTTCAGTTCTTGCATATATTCTTCTTAGCCTCTCTACTCCAGCTTTCATCTGAAATGTTCCCGGATTGAAAGCTAGCCTGACATCAGGATTAGCATCAAGCCAATCAGAAATCTGATCATGGAAATCTATTGCATGCTCGCTTATTGAACTAAGATAAATCCACTTCGGAGTCTCGTCGGATCTAATATGTGGCCAGTGGTAGTTATAGTCTTCGTGTTTTATTAGAATAGTTCTCTCGCTTTTATACCAAAGTACATAGTGATAGTTACTCTTTTTCGTAGAATTTACTCTAATGAAAGTTGTGTCTACTTTATTCTTCTCAAGTGCCGCAATCATATCTCGGCCATGCTGATCTCCGCCAACATTAGCTATTAGTCCACTTTTGAGTCCCAATCTTGCAAAAGCCACAGAAGCATTTGAAGAATTACCAACTGCTTCAACAATATATGCATCATCAAAAGGTATTTTCATGCCATATGGCATTGCTAGCCACTTGCCCTCATGATCTTCATAGGTACGAGCCTTATCATCAAATAGCTTAATAAAAGCATCCGTGACAATATCTCCCACACTAATTACATCCATGTTGCTCATTGATACCATTTTTGCATAAGCACAATCAAATTAGCAAATTAAATACGAGCTTTTCCAGACGAATTGAACATATCAATTTTATCTTCGACTACTTCAGACACAGCCTGAATAACTTTATCCATAAGTTTAATTACAGCATATTCATCGGGGTTATCTTTTAGCTGTTTTTCCAGAGTAGTTCTGTAAGCTACCCTCATATCTGAATTGATATTAATTTTCGTTACGCCAATTTCAACTGCGCTCTTAAAGTAGTGCCCTGGAGTTCCACTACCACCGTGTAAAGATATATGACAACCAATAGAATCACGGATTGCCTTCAATAAATCTAAATCTAATTTTTTAGGTACTGGATATTTACCGTGTAAATTACCTACAGCTGCCGCAAATGTATCAATTCCTGTTGCATTAATAAAATGAGATGCATTTTCAGGAGTAGAAAAAGTCTTCTTTATCTCTTCATAATCAATCTTCTCTTTATGCAGG
>Ga0007854_10001071_pt1 | contig 17698 bp, 15 predicted proteins | sample CryBogCBH12Aug08_FD_60382 | JGI IMG/M metagenome (GOLD analysis project Ga0007854, IMG submission 60382) | Freshwater microbial communities from Crystal Bog, Wisconsin, USA - CBH12Aug08 | ecosystem: Environmental > Aquatic > Freshwater > Lake | place: Crystal Bog, Wisconsin, USA | collected...
GATGGCGTGGTGCAAGCCGCACTCCAGCAGCCCGACATCGTGGTCCTCGACCTCCACCTCCCCGACATCGACGGCGTCGAGGTCCTCCGGCGGATTCGGGAGTTCTCCGAGGTGGCGGTGCTGGTGCTGTCCGGGGATGGCCAAACCGATCGTCGGGTGCAGTTGCTCGACCTCGGTGCCGATGACTTCATGGCGAAGCCCTTCTCGATGGCCGAGCTCGAGGCCCGGGTGCGGTCCCTCCTGCGGCGACTCCACCAAGGCGAACCCGCCGCTCCCACCGAGGTCAGTTGTGGGGTGCTCCGGATCGACCTGGTCCACAAGATGGCCTTCCTCGACGAAGCCCCCCTCAAGTTGACCGCCAAGGAGTACGAGCTCCTCAGCTACCTCGCTCGCAACGAGGGGATGATCTGCACCCACCAGATGGTCCTGCGGGATCTCTGGGGTGGGACCGCGACCGGGGAGAGCCAGTACCTCTGGGTCTACGCCAACCGGCTCCGCAAGAAGCTCGGCGACTGGGGCAAGCACCTGGTCACCCACCAGGGCATTGGCTACCAACTCCTGGCGCAGGTGCCCGAGAGCTAGTCGGTGGGCTCGGGCCGGAGGTGCTCGAGGAGCTGATCGAGCGCCCCGAGGTCGATGGGCTTGATCAAGAAGCCATCGACGCCCAAGTCCTGGAGTTCCCGCTGGGTGGCGAGCGAGGAGTCGGCGGTCGAGATGATCACCGGGGTGGAGTCGAGCGAGCCATCGCTGCGCATCTGGGCCAGCACCTCTCGACCATCGAGGTCGGGGAGGTGCAGGTCCAAGAAGACGGCCACGTAGCCACCACCACGGGCGAGTTCAATGGCTTCGCGGCCAGAGTTGGCCACGTCGATGACGCTGCGCTCGTGTCGGGCTGCCGCACGTTGGAAGAACTTGACGTTCATGGCGTCGTCCTCAACGAGCAGCACACGCAACTCGGCTACCACGACACCTCCTTGCGTCTTGGTGGGGCAAGCCTAGCCCCACCCTCCCGGCTGAGTCGGTCCCTGGCGTTCGCAACCGCGCTTTTCTCCTCTACACGCGACGAACCCCCGCCCGGTCATCTGCTGACCGCGGCGGGGGTCCGAAGCGAACCAAAGAGGAATCGACTCAGTGCGTCGTGACCTGCACGGTTGCGGAGGACACGTTGCCCCAACTGGTCACCATCACGACCTGGAGGGTGTAGGTGTGGTGCGCCTTCAATCCAGTGAAGATGTAGCTCGAGGTACTCGAGGAGAGGAGTACGGACTTCCCGTTGATCGAGACCTTGTAGCCCGTCACCGTCGATCCGCCACCGACCGCCCCGTGCCAGACGAAGTGGATCGTCGTTCCGACCGGGTTCGCTTCGAGGCGAACCGGTGCAACGGGCTTGCGGGGGACAGCGTAGCTGCTCGTCGCAGCGGTGGTGCTGCCGAAACTGGTCACCATGACGACCGAGATATTCGCCGTCTGACCGAAGGGCAGGTGTGCCACGCAGCTGGTGTGCCCGGTGGTGCAGATCGTGGTCCCGTTCACCGAGACGACGTAGTGCTTGAACACCGCGTCGCCGGGGTTACCAGGCAACCACGAGATCGTGGTTCCGGCCAGGGTATTCGTCACTCGGACATTGCCGAGGGCTGCACCGACGCCGCTGGCCGGGGTTGGCAGGTTGCCGCCGGGAACGTAGACGTCGAGGTACTGCGCCTTGTAACTGTGGCCGTTCCAGACGAACACGGTGATGGTGTTGTCACCACCGTTCAGCGGGATCACCGTGCCGTCAATCGCCACGCCTCGGTCAGAAGTGCCGTTGACGGTGGTCACGATCTGCATCGGGATCGACACGAAGGTGCTGTGCTTTCCGGTCGAGGCGTGGATGGCCACCGTGTAGCCGCCGGGGAAGACGACGTAGGTGGTGAAGGACGAACTGGCCGGACCCGTGAAGCCCACGTGCACCGTGCTTCCAGCGGTCGCCGTGATGTTCGGCTTGGAGTTCGTGACGTCGTATGCGCTGCCCTTCGAACCACCCTTCGCCGATCCGGTGCCGACGATGGTGGGGCTATGGCCGCCGTAGATGCTCTTCACGCCGTTGGTGACACCCGTGGGTACCGACGGAGGGTTGTTGATCGCCGTCGGACCGGTTGAACCAGCAGGTGCACCATTGCCGGGGTAGGGCGTCGGGACGGCACCGGCGATTGACGCACTGCCCATGGCAACGAACGAAGCGGCCGCGATCATCGCCGCAGAACGTAGGTACGAAGAACGCACAGCGCCCCCTCTCAGAGATCTCTCAATAGTTCACCATGGAACTGAGCAAAGAGCAACTGATTTCTCGGTGAACGATTGAGGAACAGTTCCCAACTGGCAGCCTCGCCGAGAAGGAGCTCATGAATGGTGCGAAAACTGCTCTGATCTTCGGCAGACGCTTTGATCAGCGACGAGCCGAACGACGCCTTGGCAGGAGAGGCGAGGCGACTGCCAGCAGGAACTACCCGACGTAACTGATGGGGAAGTTCACGACGCGTGTGCGGTCCAAGATTCCCGACCAGGTGTTTGTTCCTAAGGGCTTCCACTGATTCCCCGTGACCGAAATCGTTACCGTCTCTGGAACGATTCGGGGCTGTGGCACGAGACGGAACTGCAGTTTGTGGCCAATGAGGCGTGCGGGGAGGAACGCCCACTTGTCGAGAGAAGAGGAACTCTGCGGATTAATCCGGAGTGAATTCGCAGCGAGTTCCAATCCAGATTCGGCAACGCCGCCACTGACTTGTGCGCCACGTGGGAACCACATGTAGACATTGCCGAAATATTGACCGACAACATTGGTGTTGATGTGGTCTGGCCCAAGTTGGTAGCTGGGAGCCTGCCCGGCAGGCGCGGTGTTCCGGACGGCGACAGTGGTCTCAACCCAGGCGCCTCCTGAGTCGAGGAGCGTCACGGTGTAGTGAATATTCACGCGGGTGTAGTAGTCGAGCTTTGCCGACGTCGCACTCTGGAGCGCAACGTGGAAGGTCTGCGAAGGGTTGATCGTGTCGACCGCACCACTCGCGCCAGCCGCGGTGATCTCCTGTTCAACAGCTGGATTGGAGCTCCACACCTGGAGATGACGTCCCTCCACGGCGTCGGCAACTGAGCCCCCGAGGGCCGAAATCGAGGGCTGTCGGCTGAGAGACGTCCGGAAAACCTGATACCCAGCTTCTGAGAGCTCATCTCGACGGAGCAGCTGATCGTTCTCGTTCGGCAAGTTGGCGTAGAGGGTATGCAGGAGGAAGGTCGTTGCATTCGCATTGGTGAGAACGACCCCCACCGATGGCACGGAGACTGGACCCGTCGCCTTGAGCAAGTCAGCGAGCGCAACCACATCGACGCCAATGACCTCGTCCACTCGTATCCCCGTCGACTGCTGGAACATTGCTTGCGCAAGTGCTCCAGATGTTGGGAAGTTCGCCGTGCCATTGATCGATTGCCAGATCAGGTTCGGTTCATCAGAGCCGAAGACCGCCAAGGTTCCTGGGCTGAGGGGTGTTGAAACCGGGGCCGTCGGTTGGATCGTCTGGATCGAGCCCCGCCGGAGGAGGTGCATGGTGCCCTGGGAACCTTGGAGCAGGGCGTAACTCAGCACCATGCCCTGATCGCGCATCTCCGCGTTGTTCTCGAGCAGGAGGAGAACGCGTCGGGGTCCCCGAGCGCCCAGGAGATCTCCCACGATGCTGCTCGCCCGTTGAAGTCCGACGAGGCTGCGCGCCACTCTGCTGGCCTGCGAGGTGAGTGCCGCATCTGCAGATCCAACAGGTCCCCACAGCCCGCCAACTGGAGTTGCCGCAGCCTTGGTGGTGACGACAGCATGTTGGACCGCACGTTCGAGAGCGGCGAGCGCGACCAAATTGACATGCCCCTTGCTCGACAGTTCTTGGAGCCGACCTGCAGCTTGAACCACGGGACCTGCTGACCGGACTGCTGCTGAAGTGGAATCGATGATCTGAGCAGTTCCGCTGATGTCGGTGCCGAACCAGGGAATGTACCGAGCCCCGACGAGCGCTGGATCGAGGGTGAGCGCAGCATGTGCTCCGGAGAGAGCGCTGGAAGCCGAGGCGAGGTGGCGCTGGAGGTCGTCTCGGCCGGCAGCAGTCGAGGCGTCAGAGAGATGCGCTTCGACGTAGCGCAACTCTGCCTTTGCAGAAGCAGCATCGTGGCGCACGATCAGGGCTCCGATGACCCCGCCGACAATGAGGAGTCCAAGAACACCAATCCCCGTCCACAAGACGGCCCTGCGCCATGAATGGGACGCGGCAGAACGAGCCATCGATAGAGCATGTCACGACAAGGAGGAACTCCGAACGCGACATCCCAGCCTTCTGGCAGGATGTCGATCTGGTGGAGTTGGTCGTGCACCTCTCGGTGACGCAGCTCACGAACGGAGGGATCAACGAAGTGAGCCCGGACGCCAAGTTGCAGACCGTCGTCGTGGTTGGACAGGGATACGTCGGTCTTCCGCTCGCCATGCGAGCAGTGGAGGCCGGATTCCGCGTCGTGGGCTTCGACGTCGCCGAGGATCGCATCAAGCGACTCCAGGGCGCCGAGACCTTCATCGAGGACGTGACCGACGAGGACCTCGCCAGTGCACTGGCGACTGGACGATACCTACCCACGGCTGATCTCGAGGATTGCGCCGCTTTTGATATCGCGGTGATCACCGTGCCGACGCCCTTGCGTGAGGGCATTCCTGATCTCTCCTACATTGAAGACGCTTCCCACGCACTCGGACCGCTGTTGACCCGCGGTGCCACCGTCATTCTTGAATCCACGACCTACCCCGGAACGACGGTCGAGCTAATGGTGCCGATCCTCGAGCGGCACAGCGGACTCGTTGGCGGAGTGGATTTCCACGCTGGCTATAGCCCGGAGAGGATTGACCCGGGAAATCCCGTCTGGCACTTCTCAAACACTCCCAAGGTGGTTTCAGGAGTGAATACGGCGAGTCGAGATGCTGTCGACGCCTTCTACTCCAGCCTCGTAGAACGCACCGTCCCCGTATCAGCTCCGGCAGTCGCGGAGTTGGCAAAACTCCTCGAGAATACCTTCCGACACGTGAACATCGCCCTGGTGAACGAGCTAGCGATGTTCGCCAGCCAGCTCGGGGTCGACGTCTGGGAAGCGATCGACGCTGCGGCCTCGAAGCCGTTCGGTTACATGCGGTTCACGCCGGGCCCAGGGGTTGGAGGGCACTGTCTCCCCGTCGACCCGTCGTACCTCTCTTGGAAGGTGAAGCGAGACCTGGGTGCGGCCTTCCGGTTCGTCGAGTTGGCGAACGACGTCAACGAGCACATGCCTGCCTACGTTGCGAGCCGAGTGACCCAACTCCTCAACCGCCAGCGCAAGGCCGTGAATGGTTCGCGGATCATCGTGGTCGGGCTCGCGTACAAGAAGAACACTGGCGACCTCCGAGAGTCGCCGTCGCTCGGAGTTTGCGAAGCACTCGCAGGTCTCGGCGCCGAAGTCTCCGTTGCTGACTCTTGGGTGCCGCCCTATGTGAAGGTTCCCTGGTCGCGAGTTGAACTCTCACCGGAAGTCGTGGCGCAGGCGGATTTGATCGTCATCGTGACCGATCACGATGACGTCGACTACGAGGCGCTCGCCGTCAGCGGGACGCCCATCTTCGACACCCGCCATCGAATCGCTCCAGGACCGACGGTCGAGCACCTCTGAGGTCGTAAGCCTTGGACGCCTGCGGCTGATCCGGCGCCTAGCATGTCGCAGCATGGGCACGGTCGAGCGGAACCTCGCAGTCATCGGCGCTGGCTACTGGGGGAAGAACCTGGTTCGTGTTCTCGGAGAGCTGGGCGCTCTGGCGGCAGTCTGTGACGCCGATGAAGAGCTTGCGGCGAAACTCGCCCGCGATCATGGGGGCGAAGGAAGACGCCTGCAGGATGTGTTGGACGACCCGGCTATTACCTCGGTGGCGGTCGCAGCGCCAGCAGCACTCCATGCAGAACTTGCCTCCGCAGCGCTCGAGGCTGGCAAGCATGTCTTCGTCGAGAAGCCCTTGGCACTGCGCGTCGCAGATGCGATCCCGGTGGTGGAGCTCGCGGAGTCCCGAGGACTCACCCTCATGGTTGGACACCTCTTGCAGTACCACCCGGCATTCCTGGCACTGCGCGATCGAGTCGCGGCAGGGGTGATTGGGAAACTCCAGTACGTCTACTCAAATCGCCTCAACCTCGGGAAGATCCGTCGAGAAGAGGACATCTTGTGGAGTTTCGCTCCCCATGACCTCTCGATGATCTTGTCGTTGGTTGGTGAGGAACCTGATCGGGTCAGTTGCGTCGGTTCGAACTTCTTGAGCCAGGACATCGCCGACGTCACGGTCACCCACCTCGGGTTTCCTTCTGGGGTTCGCGGCCATGTGTTCGTTTCCTGGCTTCACCCCTATAAAGAGCAGCGGCTCGTGGTCGTTGGGAGCGAGGGCATGCTGACCTTCGACGACGGGGTCCCCCTCCCCGACAAAGTCCGCTTCTATGGGCACCGGGTGGATTGGGTTGATGGACTTCCTGTCCCTGTGAAGGGGATTGGCGAGCCGGTGGAACTCCCAGCAGCCGAGCCGCTCCGCTTGGAACTCGAGCACTTCCTGGATTGCGTTGCGACCGGAAAGACCCCACGCACCGATGGCCGGGAGGGTCTCGGGGTGCTCTCGGTCCTCGAACGAGCGACTTCCTCAATGCAGAATGCGAGCGCCCCCCGATGAGCATGAACCCAGAGGCGCAGGTTCACCCGACGGCCATCGTTGATGACGGTGCCGTGGTCGGATCGGGAAGCAAGATCTGGCACTTCAGCCACATCTTGTCTGGCAGCACGGTTGGGGAGGGCTGCAGCCTCGGGCAGAACGTGGTCGTCGGTCCCAATGTCTCAGTCGGAAGTGGTTGCAAGATTCAGAACAACGTCTCGGTCTACGAAGGCGTGACGGTTGAAGATGACGTATTCTTGGGCCCGAGTTGCGTGTTCACCAATGTGACGACGCCGAGAGCTTTCGTGAACCGACGGGAAGAGTTCGCCCCAACCGTGGTCGAGCGTGGTGCCTCTATCGGAGCCAATGCGACGATCGTCTGTGGTCACCGTGTAGGCGCCTACGCATTGGTCGCAGCGGGTGCGGTGGTGACGAAGGACGTCCCGCCCTACGCCCTCATGGCTGGCGTGCCGGCTCGTCAGATCGGCTGGGTGAGTCGCGAAGGGGAAGTCCTCGGCGACGACCTCGTCTGTCCGAGAACTGGTCAGCGGTACCGCCTGGTCGCGGGCCGCCTCGAGGAGGTCGCATGAGCGAAACACCCCTGCAGTTCATCGATCTCGCAGCCCAGCGTGCTCGGCTGGGTTCGGCGATGGACGAAGCGATCCTCGCCGTCGTCCACCATGGCGGCTACATCTTGGGACCCGAGGTCAAGCAACTCGAGGCAGAACTCGCCTCCTACTGCGGTGTCAGTGAAGCGATTTCTTGCGCCTCAGGAACCGACGCCCTGCTCCTACCATTGATGGCCTGGGGCGTTGGACCTGGTGACGCCGTCCTCGTCCCGACCTTCACCTTCGCTGCAACTGCCGAGGTGGTTGCGCTGCTCGGAGCGACGCCGGTCTTCGTAGATGTCGATCCCATCACGTTCAACCTCGATCCAACTGGCTTGAGCGGAGCAATAGATGCAGCATCGAAGGCAGGCCTGCGGACTGTGGGCATAATCGCCGTCGATCTGTTCGGACACCCCGCCCCTTACGCGCCCATCGAGGCATTCGCCACCGAACACGGAATCTGGGTCCTGTCCGACGCCGCCCAGAGTTTCGGCTGCACGCTGGATGGTCGACGCGCCGGAAAATTTGGCGACGTCACGGCAACCTCGTTCTTCCCGGCCAAACCACTCGGTTGCTATGGGGATGGTGGGGCAATCTTCACCAACGACGCCGAGTTGGCGGCGACCATGCGTTCGCTCCGGGTCCATGGACAGGGGAAGGACAAGTACGACAACGTCCGCATCGGCGTCAACGCTCGCCTCGACACGATCCAAGCCGCAGTCCTGCTCCAGAAGCTCTCGATCTTCGATGACGAGTTGGTACTCCGCCAGGAAGCGGCAGATCGGTACGCATCGGGACTCGGATCCCTCGTGACGGTGCCCGTGCTCGCTAACGGGGCGACGAGCGCTTGGGCGCAGTACACGATTCAGGTCGAGAGTCGAGACGCCCTGGCGGCGTCACTGAAGGCCGCAGGGGTCCCGACGAACGTCTACTACCCACTCCCTCTGCATCAGCAGACCGCGTACCGAGGATTCCCACGGACCGATGATGTTCTCCCGGTGTCGGAGAAACTAAGCCAGCAGGTGCTGAGCCTTCCCATGCATCCCTACTTGACTGGGAAAGACCAAAATAGGGTTGTGGCGGCAGTCGTCGCACATCTCGGCAGCTGATGAACCTCGGCTCGAGCCGATCTCGTGCAGTGAAGCGGCTCATGGACCTCGTCCTCACCGTGCCAGTACTGATCGTCTCACTTCCCGTTCAAGCGATTGTCGCGATTGCGGTCAAGATTTCGTCTCCCGGTCCAGCACTCTATCGGGCTCGGCGCGTGGGCCGAAATGGTCGAGAGTTCACGATGTTCAAGTTTCGATCCATGCGAGTGGGCCTCGATGGTCCGCGTGTAACAGGTGCAAGTGATGGAAGAATCACTCCAGTCGGGCGTTTCTTGCGCCGAACCAAGTTCGATGAACTGCCACAACTGGCTCAAGTAGTAGTCGGACAGATGAGCCTGGTAGGCCGGAGGCCAGAAGACCCCCGGTATGTTGCTCTTTATACACAGGATCAGCGACGCGTCTTCAAGGTGCCACCTGCGATCACGGGACCGGCGATGGAGGTCGATGAAGAGGCGAGACTTGCTGGACTTGCGCCAGAGGACGTTGAGCGGGTTTACGTCGAAGAGCTCATGCCCGCCAAGCTAGAGGTCGAACTCAGCTACCTCGACAGTTGGTCCCCAGTAGGTGATCTGCGAATCCTGGTTGCCACCTTGCTGTCCCTGCTCCCCCACTTTCGTAGCCGTCACCGACCTAACCCGGCTTACGATGGCTGAGCGCCGCAGGCGAGCGATGTGGTGGTACGACGATAGGAGTTCCAGAGGTGAGAGTGATAAGCGTGGTAGGGGCGAGACCACAATTTGTGAAATTGGCGGCTATTGACCGGATACTCAGGAACTCAGCCCACGAGCACCTGATTGTGCACACGGGCCAACACTACGACGAGTTGATGTCCGACGTGTTTTTCGCAGACCTCGGTATTGCTCGTCCTACTTCTCAGCTAAGTGTCGGGTCGGGTTCCCACGGTGTCCAAACGGGCGCAATGCTTGCGCAACTCGATGGCGTGCTCCCGGAACTTGATCCGACATGGGTTCTTGTTTATGGCGACACGAATACGACGATCGCAGCCGCGCTATCGGCGGTGAAAAGCCATTTTCCGGTGGCGCACCTTGAGGCTGGCCTGCGGTCCTTCAACAGAAGAATGCCAGAGGAACACAATCGCATTCTGACTGACCATTGCGCTGACCTTCTACTTGCTCCGACGACGTTGGCAGCTCGGCACCTTGCTGCCGAGGGTCTCTCCAGCCGCACTGTGGTTGTTGGTGACGTGATGGCCGATGTCCTCTTCGCCACTCGAAACGCCGTCGTCGTCGACCCTCCACCCCTTCCCTCGGAATTGAATCTGGACGTCCCATTCCTTCTCGCCACGATTCATCGAGCCGAAAACACCGACGACGACGACCGCCTTCGGACAATCGTGCAGGCACTTGCAAGTCTCAGATTCCCTGTGTTCCTGCTGTCCCATCCCCGCCTCATCGCGAGGGCCTCTTCCCTCGACCTCTCGCTCAATGTCGGATCGCTTCGAGCAATCAAACCGCTCGCCTATCCAGCGATGGTTAGTGCCATGCTCCGCTCGCGAGGTGTTATTACGGACTCCGGGGGTCTCCAAAAGGAAGCGTTCCTACTTCAAGTGCCTTGCACGACAGTCCGGTCAGAGACTGAGTGGGAAGAGACCCTGAGTGGGGGATGGAACGTGCTCTGTAATGACCTGAGCGAGCTCGAGTCAATTGCTGGTCGAAGGAGGCCGAACGCACAGCAGGACACTCCATATGGAGATGGGAATGCTGCTAAACGCGTCGTCCAAGCTCTGGAGGAAGGTGTTGTCAAGAGTGAGTGACGCCAAAAAGGTTTGTCACGTGAGCACGGTTCATAGCGCTGACGATACCCGCGTCTTCTGGCGTGAGTGTGTTGGCCTGGCAGAACTTGGCTACGACGTGACTCTCCTCGCTCGGGCCGAAATTGATGGGCATCGGGCTGGCGTCTCGGTGCTCGCACTTGAAACGTACTCAAGCCGATGGCGTCGCCCTACCGTGGGTCTCTGGAGAGCAACTCAGCGAGCCTGGGGCGTCGGGGCCGATCTCTACCACTTCCACGATCCTGAGTTACTGCCGCTCCTAATTGCACTGCGGCTTAGGGGCAAGGTAGTTGTCTATGACGCTCATGAACTGCTCTCGGCACAGGTCCAAAGCAAGCCCTATCTGCCGCGCTGGGCCCGACTCCCTGCCCGGGTGCTGGCGAGCGCGATTGAGTGGATCGCAGGGCGTACTGCTAACGCAGTTGTCACGGTTAGCGAAGCGTGCGCCGTCCCGTTTCCGCCGGCGAAGACAACTGTCGTGGCAAATTATCCCGGACGCAATGAGATCGCGTCGTCACCTGACGTCGGATCGCCTCCAGCGATTCCTCTCTCGGTGGTGTACGTGGGTGGGATCTCACGGATTCGAGGGATCCTCCAGTTGGTCGAGACGATGGAAATCGTCAATCGAGACGGAGAGCTCCGTTTGGCTCTCTACGGCCCATTTGAAGACGGTGCCCTCCAGGAAGAAGCCGCAAGAATGCCCGGATGGGCTTACGTTGACTACTACGGAACGGTACCGCATGAGAAGGTCGGTGAGGCCCTGCTGGGTTCGGTCGCAGGGGTGATTACCTTCCTTCCAACTCAGAACAACGTGATTGGTACTCCCAACAAATTTTTTGAGTACTTGGCGGCCGGACTCCCGGTAGTGGCGTCTGACTTTCCGGCTTGGAGGTCGATGCTGGAAGGCATTAACTGCTGCCTTTTTGTTGATCCAAACAGCCCCGAATCGATGGCGCGCGCGCTCGTCGAACTTCGAGATAATCCGACGCGGGCGAGAGCGATGGGTGCCGCAGGTCGCAAAGCGGTCGAGGAGAATTTCACGTGGGAACGGCAGATCGATCAACTAGATGCCACCTACCGGCGACTCTTGCAGTCGAACTAGCAATGGCTAGCTGACGTGAGCAAACTTCGTCGGCTTAGTTGGAGCCTCATCGATCAGGTGATCTCGAGCGCTGGGAACTTCATTGCGAGTCTTGTGGCAGTTCGATCGCTCGGGGTAACAGAGTTTGGCGCGTTCACCCTCGCCTTCTATGTATACACCTTCAGCCAGGGGCTCAGCTACGCCATTGCTGGGGAGCCATTTCAGGTTCGTCATGCGAGTGATAGCTCTTCGACGGAAGCGCGTCGAGCACAATGCGGAGTCTTGGGACTTGCTGGACTGGTCGGCGCAGCGGTCTTTGCGGCTTGCAGCGTGCTTTCGTTAGCTATCGGTGGCGACATCGGACCAGCCCTTCTCACGATCGGGATCCTTCTTCCCGGCATGCTGGTGCAAGATGCTGCTCGCCACATATTTTTCGCCGAAGGGCGAGCACAAAAGGCGGCAATAAACGATGGAATCTGGCTTGGAACACTTGTACTCGCTCTTCTGGTCATTCATTGGACCCAGGCTCATCCGAGCGCTACCCTCCTATTGTTGTCGTGGGGTCTGACGGCGTGGATCGCCGGTATTGCGGCACTTCTCAGCCTTAAGGAACTGCCGCGACCGAGCCGAGGATGGCATTGGCTCTTAGAAAACAAAAACATAGCGGGAAGCTTCGCAACAGACTTTGTCGCGATGAATGGGGCAACGCAACTCGTTAGCTTTCTACTCCCCGTGATCGTAAGCCTCAGTGCCGTGGGAGTCTTGCGCGGTGCACAGCTCATCTTCGGGCCGCTCTCCGTCTTGCTCGTGGGCTCGCGAGTCTTCGGTATTCCGGAAGCGGCAAGATTAAGAGCGGAAGGCCAGAAGGCCTTCAAGACGCATATTCTCCATCTCGCGATTGCTGCGACCTCGCTAGCAGTCGTCTACGGCGCAGTCGCGCTTCTCATTCCATCCTCAATTGGCGTGAGGATCCTTGGCCCGACGTGGGTTGCCTCTCGACCCCTCGTGCCCGCCGTGGCCCTAGCAATGATCGGAGGGGCGATGGCACTAGCGCCTTTTCAAGGACTGAGGGTGATGAGCATCGGAAGCCGGATTCTCAAGGCACGGGCGGTCGATGCACCAGTTACCTCTGGCCTCGGTATCGGCGGTGCATTCGTCGGTGGCGTGCAGGGTGCAGCGACAGGTCTCGGATGTGCCAACCTTCTGGTGGCAGGGACTTGGTGGTTTCAGTATCACAAAGCGATGGGAGATGTCGATTGGAAAGAGTAATCGAGCATATCCCACAAATATAGACTCATTTACGGTATCACTTAAGTGTCGGCGAATTGGTACGTTACATCAATCCACTAATAGGTCATTCCACTACTCCCAGCCACTCTCTCCAATAGGCCTGGCGCAACGAATCGTCAGCTGAAGCTGAAATAAGGATCTCCTCGATATCAGGCAATTAGAGGTTGCGTATTACCAAGGTAGAAAGACGCAAACATTAAAGGGAGAAAATAGGATGAACATCTTGCTCATCAACCAATATGCGGGAAATCTCGATCTCGGAATGGAATTCAGACCGTATTACTTCGCGCGGGAATGGAAGAGAGAAGGACACCACGTAGTCTGCATTGCAGGATCGTATAGCCATCTGAGACAAAGCAACGAGCAATCTCGCTTTTCGATCAGATGGAAATCAACATACGATGGCGTGAACTATGACTGGTTGTGGACCCCACGCTATCCCGGCAATGGAGTTCGGCGTGCCTTGAACATTATGACCTTCGCACTAGAGCTAGAGCTCTTTGCAGCCAAACTGTCTAAAATGTATAAGCCCGACATTGTAATTTCATCGTCAACCCACAATCTTGACTTTTGGGGAGCAAGAAGGATTGCTAGATTGAGCAACGCCGTCCATGTACACGAAGTGCATGATTTATGGCCGCTCACCCTTTATGAAGCCGGCGGTATGAATAAATCGCACCCTTGGATCCGCCTATTACAGGTGGCCGAAGACGCAGCATACAGAGGATCCGATGTCGTAGTCTCCATTCCTCCGGACACCCTCGAATATATGTCCCTACACGGTCTCGAGCCGAAAAAGTTTGTCCACATTCCGAACGGCGTTGCCTCCGAAGACTGGGAGAGTCACATTCCGATCCCCGAACTGCACCAAAATGCAATATCTCGCATCCATAGGAGCGGTAAATTGGTTGTCGGATACGCTGGATCTATAGGTCCACTCAATGAATTGAGAAGTCTACTTGATGCGGGTAGAGCCGGTTTAAATGGAGCCGAAATCGTACTTGTTGGTGATGGATTAGCGCGTGCTGAGCTCCAAAGGGAATACGAGGGCCCCGGAATTACATTCCTGCCAAAGATCTCAAAACGGCAGATTCCTGCCCTAATAGAGCAGTTTGACGTTTGCTTCGCCGGACTGTGGAGCGGTGATAGCCGAACAAGTGGAACGAGTCTCAACAAGTTATTCGACTACATGATGGCGGGCCGTCCGATTCTATTCGGAGCCGATACCTCAGACAGTGTGGTCAGCCGCGCCGAGGCCGGCATCACGGTGCCGGCTGAGGATTCAGTGGCCGTTAGGGAGACGATCAATGAATTCGTCAGGATGACCGAAGACGAGCGAAATATCTTTGGCAACCGGGCGAGAGAATATGCGATATCCCACTTCGAACACAAGGTCCTCGCCCAACAATTCCTCGATGAAATTCAATCCAGAAGAATCGGCAAGTAGAAACCTAAGGACGAACTGGCCTGCATCGAATGAACCGAGAGAGTCGCGCAGTCGGCCGCCTTGGCAACGAGGTGAGGGTTGAACGTCAACATGGCACTGAGTGCGCCGCCACCTCCCCATCTATGGTTCTGCATTTCAAAAGCACAAAGACGACTGCCTGCCGAGAGTCTTTGGGAGTTCAACATTGCGTGGTGAACGAAGCAAACTCGCATCTCGACCTAAGGTGGCAGCCGAATGGAGATGCAAATCTCCGGCGTCACCGAATTGTCGCAGTCTCGATCGCACAGCGTCCCACGATCGCCAGATAGGGAGTTAGCAGCGAACTGAAATCAAGGAGGAAGGGCCCGATGACACCCTTTGTCCCCAAGCGAGACGTCGGACCTTATGGGCGGACACCGGAAGCGTTTCAGAACACCCACATGGATGTCATGAACTACAGGAGAGCGACCTGCATCCTTCAATGGAGGAAGACCACGGAGCCTCTGCTGAAGAGAAGTTGACGCTTAGTTAATCTACAGATCAGCAAGGCGTTAGTGATAGAAGAACTCATCTCTGCCACAGAACGTACTGGCGTGTAGTGAGTATTGCCTCAGACAATCGCAGAGCATTGACACGAACCTCGAATGGTCATCGAGTGCCAGTCTCCGAACTAATTAGAACGAAATAATCCAACGCTCGAAGGTTTCGAGAGTGCCCCTTCAACCGAACTAGGGGAGCTCCAAGCTGCATCAAGACCGAGGTCGGATTCGCTAGGTAACACAAAGAGAATAATTAGAGCAAGAAGTGCTCCTCCAGTCAGAAGGGTAGTGAAGAGCGCTGACTGAGTCCAACTGAGAGCAATCATAACTAAGAACATCGACGTGAATCGAACGTCGCGCTCCCGAGAAGCCCCATCAATCAATAGGAGGAATGCCGCGAATAGAAGGGAGAAGATCAGCATTCCCCAATGTCCGAAATTCGCAAACGCATCTCCAAAGAGATTTACGTTCGCATTATCCGTACCCTGAGGATAGAGATAGTGCCCTATTACCGACGCCGGGTCCTGAGTATATGGGCTAGAAACGATCCCCGACAGAATCCCAGTTCCTAGATGCGCATGAGGATTATGACTAAAAAAATCGAAGTACACACCGGTCAGAAAAGAAGGTGTAACTAAGAAACGGCGCGAGAAAATTGATGTCCACATCTGGCCGCCCAAGAGCCGATCCACTGCAAGCGAAACAAAAACCACGCAGCCAGTTCCGAAGAGAATGTTTCGGCCAAAGGCAAATCGACGTTTGGGACTGAGAATGTAGGACACTACGAGTAGCAGCCCTGTAGAGAACAGCGCCGCCTTCTCTCCAGAAACGGAATAGATAAGGAGCTGACCTGCCACGCCCATGGCGATCATGTAGATGCGACGTGAAGCCACCCCGCAGGTAATCAATAAGGGATTAAACACATTGGCTAACCAAGTAGATGCATACGCAGCACCACTCGATCCTGCGAGTGAAGATTTATAAGCGGCTCTTGTAGTATAGATCTCGGAAAGCGATGGAACCTGATGAAGGCCGGTTGCCCCTAACAAAATGACGTACAAGATGAACATGATTGAAAAAACAATTGGCCAGAACGTTCGCGCCGGCATTCGAAACAATTGAACCCTCGGAGGGGGAAGTCTAAGGAGCAGACCGATTCCGACGAAGCATGCATTTAGAATTAGCTGATCCAGAAGAAGCTGCCGTGAGGTCGTGCTGCTCAGAATTCCTCCTAGCAGCAATTCCGGAATTACCGAGACGGGAATCACAACGATGACAAAGATGATCCAGTAGATCACCGCAGATGGTCTTTCAATAGAGCGTGGCATCAGAAGTCCGATACCGATCACCATCCCGATCGCAGCGAACGTCGTTAAGAATGGAGGAGCATTATAAGTGTAGAGGAAATATGAGAAACTGGGAGATATTACCGACTCATACGCCCACCATAGACCCAAACACAGCAATAGGGTTAAGAGGGAAACCGTGAGCGCTCTTGTTCTGCGAGGGGACTGCCAGGTTGTGAGCGGCTCACCAACCCCCTTCGACGTCAGTGTGGACTCAATCGAGAACATCTCAATCCGACTTTGAAAAGCTTACGAGAGCGTCGACTACTCTCCGAATGTGGTCGGCCGTGAGCAACGGGTAGATTGGAAGCGAAAGCAATTGATCGAAAGCGCGAGACGCAACTGGGAACGCATTCGGCGTCAAATTGTATTTATTACGGTAGTAGGAAAGTAAGTGAATGGGCTTGAAGTGAACGCTTGTCCCGACCCCAGCCTGATGCAATTTAGAAATCAGCTCATTGCGAGTATGACCATAGGTGTCCGAGTCAATGCGGATCGGAAAGAGGTGCCAGGCGCTTCGTGCGGCAGGCAGTTCGACAGGAAGAGTTACTCCGGGAACACCCGCTAGGCGTTCTAGATAAGAATCAGCTACGTAGCGCCGTGCTCGATCGAACTCAGTAATCTGCTCGAGTTGAGCCCGTACGAGGGAAGCATTGAGATCGCTCAGGTTATACTTCCATCCAGCCTCAATCACGTCGTACTCCCAGGAAGCGCCCGGCTCATAGCGTTGCCAAGCGTCCTTCGACATCCCGTGAAGTGACCGCTGTCGAGCTCGACTTATGAACTCTTCGGGACCTACAAGAAGGCCCCCTTCAGCCCCTGTGACATTCTTGGTCGCGTAGAACGAGTAAGCGACCATATTGATAACTCCGAGAGGCGCAGGCGCACCGATTGGCCGATCGTTATAGAAGGCGGGAAGAGCGTGCGCCGCATCTTCAATTACGGCGAGGCCTTCAGTGGCCGCCAGAGAATAGATCTCTGTGAGATCACAAGGATGCCCGGCGTAGTGCACTGGAAGAATAACGGAAGGATGGAGTCCTGAAGATCTCGCGTCTTCGATGGCAGGGGCTAATTTGGAAGTATCGATGTTGAGCGTGTTTGGCTCGACATCGATTAAGACGGGGGTCGCCCCGACGTGTTCAATCACATGAGCCGTCGAGCAGAAGGTCATTGTTGTTGTGAAGACCGCGTCTCCGGGTCCGACTCCCAGAGACTCGAGCGCAAGGTGGAGTGCCGCGGTTGCGGAATTCACTGCCACAGCTCCCTCTGCCCCGGTGTTATCAATGAACCAGGATTCGACTTGTTTGGCTACTGCTCCAGTAGTCAGCCAGCCCGATCGCAGCGCAGAAACTACTGCGTCTACTTCTTTCTGACCAATCGTAGGTGGTGCGAATGGAATGTACGCCTCAGTCATTGTTCTAGCCTAATCGTGGGAAATTCTTCGCACGGTCGCCTTCCGAGACAGCACGAGGGCCATTGTTGTCGAAGTAAGCTCGACTTGATTCTCGATCTGCAAGAGGCTCTCAGCCGAGGTTCGCTCGATGGGATCAGCGTATTCGACAACGCGCAATCCGGGTGGATATTAACTTCCCGATACGTAAAAGGCTTGTTTCGAATTCCATCGGGAAGGCTCACAAGTCAATAGTCAGATTAACATGTCGCTCGATGGTTCAGCCATTTGGGTAGTGGGCATGGCGATCTCAGACAAATCGGGCTCTCCGCGTTTCAGTGGGGCATGACGCTCTCGAGTAGTGACCAGTTCGGCTTGCCGGCATAGAGCAACGCTCTGACC
>Ga0007854_10001072_pt1 | contig 17697 bp, 14 predicted proteins | sample CryBogCBH12Aug08_FD_60382 | JGI IMG/M metagenome (GOLD analysis project Ga0007854, IMG submission 60382) | Freshwater microbial communities from Crystal Bog, Wisconsin, USA - CBH12Aug08 | ecosystem: Environmental > Aquatic > Freshwater > Lake | place: Crystal Bog, Wisconsin, USA | collected...
ACTGTTCGATGACACATCACCGTTCCAACAGATTCCATTTCAGTTTTCGCTGCATATCCTCCGCGCGGCCGATGGTGAGATTGAACATTGTTCGTTTCTCGCCGATGGCACGGCTGACCCGCGCCCCGAATTCATGCGGCAGTTGCGCGACATGTTGCCGGCGACCGGCTCGGTGGTGGCTTACAACGCGAGTTTTGAAATCGGACGCCTGAATGAATGTTGCGAACTGCTGCCAGAATTCAAACCGTGGCTCAAGAAAGTGACGCCGCGCATCGTTGACCTGCTGCTGCCGTTCCGTGGCTTCCGTTATTACCATCCGCAACAGCACGGCAGCGCGTCCATGAAAGCAGTGCTGCCGGCCATGACCGGTCAGGGCTATGAATATCTGGCGATTCAAGAAGGCGGTGCAGCCAGCCGGGAATTTCTGCGTGTGACCTTCGGAAAGGTGGATGATGAGGAACGCCGGTGCGTGCGGCAACAATTGAACGAATATTGCGGTCTCGACACGATGGGCATGGTTCAAATCATCCGTGAATTAGCGAAACTTTGATCCGTATGTCTGGGTTTTCTGCGGGCCGTCAACCACGGGGGAATTGATGCGGGAAAGAATCCACAAAGTGGAAAAGCGCGGGCGGATGCTATTGACTGGGCATTTTTTTACGGTTTCGGAATAGGTGCGGGGTTACTCCAATCCACCGGCAGAGTTCGGCGTGCGTCATCTTGCCGTAACCGAGCGGACGTTTGGTGGGGGTCAGGTCGCCATTTTTCAAGGACTTGAGCACGGCGGCTTTCGTGGCAGAGATGCCAGCGTATTTCAAAATATGGTTCGCTCGATAGGAAAGACCGTTTGCGCGGCAGGTTTCAAAATACGAGCCTTTCATCGGAACGGTCGCGGGATCAACGCCAGCCCACTCGCATAGCTCCCGGTGCGCATAGACGCCGTAGGTGGGCGGGTAGCAATGGGGGTAGAGTTTGCCGGCGCGCAGGGCGTTGGCGATGGCGTTTTTTTCGACGGTAAAGCCGGCCTTGGCCAGAAGATGATTAAGCCGTTTGGACAGGCCGTTGGGGGGAAATTGGATTTTATGGCGCGCGGCTTGATAAATCTGCGCGGCTCGAAAAGCGGAGCGGTCGAAACGGTCGCCGATTTGCCGGAAGGTCAGTTTTTCCTGATCCCGCAAGCGGAGCACCAGCGCCTCGCGGCTGGCCCGGAATGATTCGGTCTGGCTCATGGGCACGGTGGATGGCCAGCCCAAGCGTGGAAGCGATAGCTAAATATTTTAGTGTGGATGACGTTACTTGTCATTTGTAAGTGAAAAGACCATGTCCGTCACGAACCGCTTGAACGATTCATTTTGAACGAACTGCTTGTAAATCTCAGTGTCGTCTTTTAACAGCGACAGCATGACGCGCGCGAGCGCCTTGTCGTGCTCGATGCGGGCGGTGTTGGGGGTGTTCTCCTTTGCGTTTTGGTAAGCCCGGTCTGCCGCAACTTTCGGCGCAACGTCATCTTTGATTCGATTCGCCACGCGGTCGGCATCGGTGAATAGCGTGCCGAAATGTTCGTTAAAAGTTTTGAGAATGTTGCTCAAACGGTCTAATTCCGGCTCGCTTTTTCGTCCGCCGCCGGTCGTCGGCACTGGCTCTATCTCTGCATTTTCGTCGGGTAACGAAATATTTAGCGCCGCCTTTTTTTCTGTGCGGTAGCTGTCCATGTCAATCGCGTCCAGAATACCTTTCGCTAGGTCTGGTTCTTCGGGCGCGGGCAACTTTGGAATCAAAAAATTCAGGAAGATTGAAATCTTTTCCCAATCGCGGTTCGTGTAGGGCAGGATGGAAGCGAGAAAATCATAAGTGCGGACAAAGGCCTTGGCCTTCCCCTTGAAATCTACCTGCCCGTCTTCATCGAGTTGGCCGATGTAGTTTGCAACGCACGAGTCAAGAATCGGGTCGAGCTTGTCCCGCTCCGCTCCTTCGAGATAAAGCGTGACCAGCGAATCCACCTTTTCCGGCGAATAAACCTGATACCCGTCCAATACGCCTTTGAGGTCGTGCAATTTGTTCGGGTCGGTTTCCTCGCTTAAAATGGTGGTGCGGTAGTAATCCGCAAACGCCTCGGTGATCGTCTCCGAGTTGTTCAAGAAATCCAGCACGAACACGTCATGTTTCTGCGGGTGGGCGCGGTTGAGGCGCGAAAGCGTCTGCACGGCTTTGATGCCGGACAGCGTTTTGTCCACATACATTGTGTGGAGCAACGGTTCGTCGTAACCAGTCTGGAATTTGTCCGCGCAAATCAGGAAACGATACGGGTCTTCCTGAATTTTTTCGGCGATGTCGCCGCTGGAAAAGCCATTCAGCGAAAGCTCGGTGGCTTTTACGCCCTTAAATTCATGCTCGCCCGCGAATGCAACAATTGGCAAGTAAGGACTTTTGCGCTCGGCCAGATAATCTTTGAACGCGTTGAAATACTGGATTGCCCGCTCGACGCCGTTGCACACCACCATTGCCCGCGCCTGTCCGCCGATCTTGTTCAATGCCATGACCTGCTCATGGAAGTGATCCACCATGATTTCGGCTTTCAATCGGATGGCGTGGTCGCGGCTCTCGACATAGCGCCGCAATTTCTTCTGCGCCTTCTTGGTGTCAAATTCCGGGTCGCTTTCAATTTTTTTCACCAGCTTGTAAAAGCTGTCCACCGGCGTGTAACTTTTCAGCACGTCGAGGATGAATCCCTCCTGAATCGCCTGCTTCATCGTATAGCTGTGAAATGGGCGATGCTTGACCTTGCCGGCGGCGTCTGGCGGCAATGCCGCGCCGAACATTTCCAGCGTCTTGTTTTTCGGCGTGGCGGTGAAGGCAAAATAGCTGGCGTTGGTCAGCATCTTGCGGGCGTCCATCCGTTTTTGCAGCGCGTCGTTCACCGTGTCTTCCGGGTCGGACAGCGCCTCGCTCAATGCTGCCGAGGTCTTCCCGCCCTGGCTGCTGTGCGCCTCGTCAATGATGATGGCAAAGCGCCGGTTGCGGTGTTCGTCGCCGATTTCGTCGAGGATGAACGGGAATTTTTGCACCGTGCTGATGATGATTTTCTTGCCGCTCTCGATGAACTTCCGCAAATCGCCGGAATGTTCCGCGTGGCCGACCGTCTCGCCGACTTGGGCAAACTGTTTGATGGTCGCCTGAATCTGCTCGTCGAGGATGCGCCGGTCGGTGATGACGATGATGGAATCAAAAATGTCCGCCTCGTCTTTGCGCAGACCAAAAAGCTGATGCGCCAGCCACGCTATGGAATTCGACTTCCCGCTCCCGGCTGAATGCTGAATGAGATAACGATTGCCCGCCCCGTGTGCCGACACTTCCGCCAAAACCTCCCGCACCACGTTAAGCTGGTGGAAACGCGGAAAAACCTGCTCGCGTTTCTTTTTGCCCGTCTTCAAATTCTTCTTTTCGACGATCTGCGCGTAGTTTTCCAGAATGTCCGTCAATCCTTGCGGCGTGAGGATGCGTTTCCAGAGATAATCCGTTTTGAGTCCGTCCGGGTTGGGCGGATTGCCCGCACCATCATTCCAGCCTTGGTTGAACGGCAGAAACCATGACGCCTTGCCTTTCAAGTGCGTGCAGAACATCACCGCTTGGTCGTCCACCGCGAAATGCACCACGCAGCGCCCGAACTCAAACAGCTTTTCGCGCGGGTCGCGGTCGCGGCGGTATTGCTCTACCGCGTCTTCGACCGTCTGCTTGGTCAGGCAGTTTTTCAGTTCAAACGTAGCGATGGGCAGGCCGTTAATGAACTGGCACAAGTCCAGCGCCCGGCGTGTTTCATCTGTGCTGTAACGCAACTGGCGCGTGATGCTGAACCGGTTTTTTGCAAACAACGCCGCTGCCGTCGCATTGCCCGGCGATGGCGTGCCGTAAAATAAATCGAAATGCAGCGCGCCGTGATCCACGCCTTTGCGCAAAACATCAATCACACCGCGCTTGCCGATCTCGCTGCTCAAGCGTGCGAAAAATTTGAGCCGCGCGATGTCTTTGGCGTCCTTGTAATCGGCCATGCCGATTTTCTTGAACGCTTCCGGCTGTGTGGACTGGAGAAATTGGAACAACTGCGGCACGTCGAGCGCGTGGGTGCGGTCGTAATCTTTGGGATTGCCGGCGAGCCAGCCTAAACCGGCAGCTTTGGCTGCCGCGAGTGCATCCGGCGTCTCTGCGACCGTCCAATCCGGCACGGTGGTCAGCCCGTCCGCGCCGGTCATGTGAAGCATGATGAGCGTTTCGAGTCCCTTTTCGCTGGTGTCGGTTACGCTCATGAACGGTTTATGCGGCTGGATTATTTAGGGCGAGAACGAAAACCGCCCCATTTTGGCGCAACATATCAAATGTCCGCACGCACGGAACATTCAGGCCACGGCAAACGGTCGGGATTTTCACTTTCTTGCGCTCGCCCTCCTTGTGGACTTCATGGGTGGCTACCGTTTGTCCGTGCGCCATTGCGTGCGCAATCAGGAACGGGTCGGCACCTGAAAAAAATTCGCGCTTGGCGTTGTCACTAAAATTCCCGTTCTGCACCCAAGTTGCCACCGCAGCCATCGCCTGATTTGTTTGGTCGTCAACTGGCTGGAAAAAACCATTGCCATGCGCCGTTGCCCAAGTCGCCAACGCATCATTGCCCCTTTCCAACTCTTGCTGAATCCGGTCAATGCTGAAAACTGCCCCGGCAGCATTTTGTTGTTCCAACCACGCCCAAAAGCCGGGACACAGATCGAATCCGTAGTATTCGTTCTTGGCCTGAATCAATGTATTGGCATCGAGGAGAAAGGCCATTAGACGATAAACTCCAATTCCCTGGCAAAGCGATTGAACGTCTCCACTTTGGTCATGCCCAGGAGACGCATGGCGTCACGGTAGGGCGTGCGTCCCTCCAGCGTGCTTTCGATCAACGCCTTGGCGAAACGCTCGCCAGAGCGCGTTCGTTGGGTGCGATAGAAGTCGCCGCCGCCGCTCTTTTGAGCGGCGATTTGGACAAAGCGGGCTTCTTCTTCGCGGTAACGCCGAAGAAAAGTTTCCCGGTCAATAAAATTTAGATCCCGCAACCGCCGGAGCAGCACCAGCGAACTCACCTTGAAATACGCCGTCAACGACGCCAGCGGATTATCCTGCCGCCGCGCCACTGCCCAGCGTTCGCGCAGTTCGTTTTCCGGCACGAGAATTTCCGCTGCCACTGCATTGCAAAAGCGTTCCGTGTCACGGTCAGGCGCATAGGTGTCCTCAAGATTGGAAACCCCGGTGAGGCCAAGCCACAAATGCACCAGTTCGTGCATAAGCGTGAACATCTGCGCGCCCTTGGCGTCCTTTGCATTCAGGAAAATCAGCGGGGCGTAACGATCCGACAGGGCGAAACCGCGAAATTCATCCACGTCCAACGGGCGGTGTGTGTTGTTGCCGACGATGCCGCTGCGCATGATCAGCACGCCGCTGTCTTCGATGCGCTCAACTTCATTGCGGAGCGCGTCTTCCCACAGGCGCGCTTGCGCTCGCAACTCGGTAGTGATTCCCAACTGCGCGCAAATGCGCGCGGCGGCGGCTTGCGGCGCAATGCCGATGTTCAAGCTGCCGACAAAAGACAACGGTTCGGCACCGCTCGTCACCAAATAATCACGAAACCAATCCTGCCGCCGTTGGGCTTCGTCCAAAACATCCAGCAGTTCCGGGCTGGGGCGCTGCACTTCCTCGCTGCCGACGGTGCGAAAGTCCGGCACCGGCAATTTTTCTTCGGGGGGCGTCGCCAAATATAAATAGCCAAACGGCGTGTGCGTAACCCGCGCCAGCTTTTCCGCCTGATTGAAGCGCAATTCGCCGGATTCTTCCCAAAAACGAATCCGATCCACCGCGAGGCCGACCTTTTTTGCCAACGCCTCGGCGTCGAGACCCGCGCGCTCGCGAGCCCAGCGCAAAACCGATGGCTGTAAGGTCAAATTCATTTTTGTCCGTCAGATTACAAGGTCATCCCGAAATTGCCAATCGCGAGTATTTATTTCGCGACGGGTTCAAGTTTTGCCATTTTTTCAATAAACGACAAGGTGTTGGCAAATTTGCCAGCAATTTCGGGGACAATGGGACCAAGCCGACGAAATTTATCTTTGATCTGTTTCGTTTCGTCCACGCGATTCGTCCAATCCGCCGTCCAGTTGACACAATGCGGCTCCCAATCGAGACGATTTTTATGAGGTGGACGAAACTTGACCCAGGCGGCATTTGATTTTTTCGTTTCAAAAACATATTCGGCTGAAGGTGTCAGGTGAACGCCAATCCAATCGGACTGCTCATGCCACGATGCCGCTTCATCAATTGCTTTGCCGACGAAAATGCTGTCGTGAATTTCAAAATTGCCGAACGCGGTTGCGCCGCGCACCGGAATTTCGGATTCGATGGACTCGGGAATCAGCCATTGGCAAAGTTCGCCGTGAACTTCGATGGCGGCCACTGTCTCGGCATCGGAGCAAAAAGTGAAAATGGCAATCGTGTCGGAGATGCTTTTCACTTCAACCGATTCGACGATTCGACCGCGACTAGCGCCGTCAGCCCGCGTTTTGACGCCCTCGATCAAATTCGTCAAGCTGCCAATCGCATCTTGCTTGCGGTCATAAACGCCCTTCCACCCCAACACGTCAAGGAAAGTGACAACCCCGCTGCCTGACCTCCCGCGTTTGGCAAATTTGCTCATTTAGTAGCCCTCCCAAATACCACCCGTCGGCCTATTTTTTTCCGTGTTGCTCACCCAATCCGCGAGCTGTTGGAGAGCGGTTTGGACTTGCGGCTGGGTCAAACCTTCTTCCGCCGCCTGCTTCCATAACCATTCCATCCATCCGTCGAGACCTTCGGGATAATGAATGGAATCCTGACGAAAATTTTCATACAGGAACGGACGCCCGCCTTTGTCACACGGGCCGCCGATGGCGATGTTGGAAATTATCCAGCCAAGTTGCGTCCGTTTTACAGTATAGGTGTCGTCATGTCCCCAGCGGCTTGAATACACCTTGAAAGTGAACTCGGCACCGATGGTTTGATCCACCGAGTCGTCGTTCGCGTGCTCGTCGGCGAGAAATTTCAGCAAATCCTCAATTGGGTGGAAGTGCATATAGAACTCCGGGTCATCCGGCTGCAATTCCCGGTTCCTAATCATGTAACCATGATGTTTAGGTTCATGCCCTCGCGCTTTGAGCAACATGTGAAGTTCGTGAGCAAAGCCGCCTGCCTCAAGAACCCATTCAGCAACTTCATTGCTGAGGTTGCCTTCATGGAACGCCTTGCGCGCTTTATTCATGCGCACGACAATTTCTGCGAGAAGTGGTTTTTCGTTCTCTTGTAATTCAATACTCATAACGATTCTAATTTTCTTCGTTCTCCAAAGTTTCAACTTCCATTTCGTCGGGCAAGTCTGCGCTGGTAACAGCTTCAGTTTCCTCGGCGGGGAGTTTGGCGGCGGCGGCGCGCACGTCCAGCTTGCCCGTCACCACGTCGGCGACCAACCGCGTGCGGAATTCGCGGAGCAATTCGATTTCGCGCTTGGTGCGATCAACGGCATCTTCAGAAGATTTAGTTTCAATTTCAATGAAGCGAATAATTTTAATTTGCTCATCTTTTGGCGGACAAGGAACAACCATCGCCCCGATTCGATTCACGTTTAGATTTCCCTGCGTATTAACTGGTGCTTCAAGGAGAAATTCTTGCTTCATGCAGCGAAGAACAAAAAAGAAATAATCGCGCTCCATTCCTTTAAGTGGAATAAGGCCGACGATGCTGTCTGGAAAGCACGCTTCAAAATTCAAAATGGCAACATCACCGATGTTTGCAGCGATGGTCATGCAAAGTGTTCCGACCGGAAAGAGTTTGCTTACAGCGAGACCTTTTTCGTTGAGTGTTTGCTTGTAGCTTGTGATGAATTTTGAAGCGCGAGCAACCGCGCCGGTCTGAATGAAAGGATAATCGCCATCATACAAGGACGGGTCATTGCGGGGACGGTGCGTAAATTTACCGCGCAAGATGGATGCTGTTTGCTTGATTCGCCGCGCCTCCCAATGCTTCGGGATGTCGCCGAGCCAAAGTATGCCGGAGGGTTTGAAGGCGGCGTTAGGATTCAATCCGCGCGTGACGGCGCGCCGGATGATGGCTTGCTTCTGCTCATTGAGCAGAGTCACCAACTTTTTCTTCGCCCGAATCGCCTGCTCAATCCGCCCGTTAGCATGATCCAGAAACCGCACGATGGCAGCTTGTTCGTCGGGCGGCGGCTGCGCGGAGTAAATCAATTTGAAATGTTCAGCGCGGAGACTCCACATATCGGAAGTGATTCCGTATGACCACCGCTCCGCTTCTTTGGCGAATTGCGGCGTGCGGTAAAGATGATGGAAATAGCGGGCGTTCTGTTCTTCCCGCAAACGCATGACGATGTAGGCCGGGCTGATGATGCCGCGAAAATCTGAAACCGCAATCGCCCCCTGCCATGCGCGCATTTTGTTGTAAGCAATGTCACGCGGCTGGACGAGTTTGTATTTTGATTTGTCTAGATTGGAACTGTCCTTTTTCGAGCTGTTCGCCAGCAAAGTTTTTTGCTGCACGATGCCACGGGTGATTGTCACCGACAGCATTTGCTCGTCGGGATGGTCACGGTCTCCCCATTGCTTACCACAAGGCAACTGGCGATAACAAAACTTGCATCGAAATTCTGAGACTCGTGCTTCCATTTGTTTCCTCAAATGAGCTGCGGAAGCAAATCGAGGAAAACATCAGCGTTCTCAACAAAAATCTCGATGTTGAAAAGGAAAATAAAATATTCAGTAATCTCAAACCAATTAATGCGGCTCCAGAGTTGCGAACAATAAACGGCATTGGTTTGACGCTTTACGGCTCATCCGACCCAGATCCGAGGACCGGCTCATACTTGACCACATATTATTTTGTGTTTTTGATGATTCCTCTTTTTCCGATATGCCGTTATCGGGTAACGCGGAGCGGTAGTTCTTACCGTTTTTTCGGAAAAGCACCGTTACGGACCTGCGACAAGGTTCATATTGCCATCACAATTGGGCTTATCATCACAATGATCGTCATGATGAGTTCCTCCGGCAGTGGATCATCGTATTCCCAGTCAACCTACAGCCCGCCGCCCCAAAGCTCTTCATATACACAGCCAGCCCCGACAGCGCCCGCCACGGCGAACAGCGGAAATTCTGACGGGAACGTTTATCGGGTTCCTAGCAGCGTGAGCAGCTCCCTCGACCGTGAAAAGGTGGAGATTGAAACTGATCGAGTCGCGCTAAACCAATTGGGAAACCAAATCGACGCCCTGGGGCGGCAAATTGAATCTGACCGCCTTTATCTGGATAAAACCAGCCAGTATGCCGTGGACGAATTTAATGCCAAGGTTGACCGATACAATACGCTATCCCAACAAGCCAAAGCTGCCACCGCTGCGTTTAACGAGCGAGTGGATAGCTACAATGTCAAATTGAGAACCTATGGCAGATGACCCTCAAATAATTAAAAACTGATGAATCTGGTTGCAATATGCCCGAGGTGCAAAGACCGAGTTCTTGAAGGCAAGAATGATTACTACTGTCGTTCTGTCGATTGCAATTTCAGAATTAGCGGAGTCATTCTCGGTCAGGTTATTCATCAAACTCAAGTTGCAAAGCTGCTAAATGCTGGGCGCTCTGACCTTCTCGACGGATTTATATCAAAATCTGGTAAACAATTCTCGGCGTATTTGGTAATGAATAAGGACTGTAAAATCGAATTCGATTTTCCAAACCAGGAACAAGAATCCGAAGCGGAACCGGAAAAAATACAATCAAGGCATCCCGAAAACCTTGAGTGCAAGCCGCTCATTAACGCTGCCACCAGAAACCTTTATCGGAACAACGCGTTTCGTATTACTGGACTTCCGATTGATGCCACCAACCGTGAAATCGCAAAGCACGTTGAAAAATTGAGGATGATGGCTGAATTGGGGCAAACGCAAACAGGAAACAAATGCGCTTTTGCCCTAAATCCATCTCCAACCACAGACGATATCCGTGAAGCGATTCAAAAACTAAAAGACCCGGAAGCGCGGGTGATTGATGAATTTTTCTGGTTCTGGCCAGCGGAATTTGGCAAAAGCCAATCAGACCCTGCAATTCAAGCTCTCGCAAAAAACGATTCACAAACAGCCCATCAAATTTGGCGGGATGAAATAAAAAACAACCACACGGACGGAATCGTCGCGAAGCACAATCTGGCAATCCTTTGGCACTTGACGTCTTTAGAGAGCGAACACGAACTTCTAAACACCGAAAGCGCTCTCGCTTCCGCGTCCAAACCTCCAATTATTGCCCCGCCTGTTTTGCTCCAAACAAATACCGGTAATAATAAAATCCCTGAAAAAATATCTGATGTTGAAGGCAACTGGCGTGAAAATTACAACAAAACGCCCGAAAACAAACCGCAACCGGAAAATACGCAAAACCACAAAGTAAAAACAGAAATTGAAACTTGGTGGCGTGAGTCCTTCAAGTATTGGGAACATCTGGTAGTGGATGATGATCTGTGGGGAAAAGTTGGTGAACGAATTCGTCAAATTGATGATGCGCGTCTAACGACAGGGTTCCACCGCCGAATGAAATGCTCCTTGCCAGATGCTTTGGACAAAATCAATGCCGAGCTGGCATTGGTCCATGCCGAGAAGGGAAACTTGGCGATGGCCCGCTTTCATATCCAGTTCATGCGGGAGACAAATCAGGGACTCGACAATGTTGAAAAAACTGTCGAACTGATTCTTGCTCCGGTTAAATCCCGGCTGCGTGGTCAAATTCAGCAGACAAAGAAATCATGCGAGGAAAGCCCGGAGACCGCAGACGATGCTGCCCGGAATTTGCTAAAGCACGCCAGACCATTGCTGGATTTATTCGACCTCTTCTATGACAAAAGCAATCACACCCGCGATGATTTATTCGATGAAATAGCTTTTACCGTTACGGACGCGGCCGTTGACCATCAGAAAAAGACCGGCGACAACCAAACTTTTGTCTCTCTGCTTGAACAAGCCCTGTTGTTAGCAAGCTCGGCCGAATTAAAACTTCGGATCAACAAAAACCTTGGAATTGGCAAAGGCAATATCGCCTACGCCCGCCTCCAGCCAATTCATGATTTATTGCGGTCAATTGAGAACGGCCAGGAGTCCATTCTCGAAAAACTAGATCGAATTAAGCACGAGCTAATTCCTGATCTTAAATCTTGTAAAAATGACAAGGCCAATGATCGGGAGTCATTGGATAGCCTGTATTCAGCAGTTGCTTTGGTCATCAGAGGTCTTTCGATTGATGCAAATAACGAACTGGGAGATCCCGGATTTGCCCTGGAAATTATCGAGCTCGCTAGTGGGTTCGCCACAGAAACCGAACTCAAAAAGAAAATTGCAGAAGACATAAAGCAAATCACACAAATAAAGCAGAGCCAGGATGCTCGAAACGTGTCGCTATCAATTCGGGATGACCAAATCGAGGTCACCGCGAAAAAGTTCAGATACAATTCAACCGTCATCCCCACTGATAAAATTACGGGAATTAAGTTTGGGGTTTTTACTCAATACACTAACGGCGCCAAAACATCGGTTTCTTACACAATCGGGGTGCAAAGCGCTGGTCATGGAACGATTGATATTGAGTGTAAGCGCTTTTTCCGAAGTGAAGATCAGGCCAAAAAGGATTTTGAGGCGATACTGGACTCCTGCTTTTATCATGTCATCCCGGATTTGGTTACTCGTTTGGCCAAACGAATTGCCGCAGGCCATGATCTGCAAATAGGAGATGCGTGGCTTACCTCAAAGGGAATACGGTCAACGCTTGGGATACTGATGTGGAAGGAAGAAGTCACGATACCATGGTCAGACAGCACTTTTAATGTCCACCAAGGACATCTAAATCTTTTTTCAAAACAAAATAAAAAATTTAAGAAATCATACGCTCTGCGTGATGTTTGGAACGCCGTTCTTTTCGAGCAAATCACCAAAGCATTTTTCAAACTTCGAGATAAAAAATAATTACGACAATCCGACGGCCAGCACCCAGAATATATTTTATGAAAAACAGCACCAAACTGAAAAAACAAAGGTTGTTGCAGGCTAAATTCCCCGTGCCGGCGGCTCCCTCGGCCGACCTCGCCTCAATAGATAAAACACTCCATGCAATTCGAGATTTGCAAGCCCGCCAGCAAGGAGAACAAACGCCGCAAGCGCAAGGTCGACCAGTCGAGCGATTCGTTGAGGTTGTGCCAGCCAACGTGACCAAGGGTTTGGTAGCCATTGCCAACAGCTATTTTCGAGCAAGGAAAAAGATGCTGGATCCGACAACGGGAGAGCCGCACGAGGCAATGTCACGCGTTTACAAAGATATTGAACGAATCAGCCGCCACCTTGAAGAAATGGGTTTCAAAATTCAAAACCACACTGGCGATGCTTATGACGATGGCCAACCGATGAAAGTGATTACGAGCAATCCGCGACCAGAGGCTGCACGTAAATACGTCCTCGAAACACTGCTTCCAACCATTTACTGGAATGACAAAATTATTCAGCACGGAGAAATCGAAATCGCCGTGCCATCCGCACCGAAAACCATTTAATCAATTTTACCAATATGAGCAGATCAACAATTGACTTTGGAATCGACTTGGGGACCACCAACAGTGCTGTTGCCGTCCTAAATGGCGTTGCGCCGGAAATCATTAAAAACAACGAAAAGGATGCGGACATAACACCTTCTGCCGTTTATATCGGTAAAAAGGGAAACATCCGTCTCGGCGAAGCTGCCAAGAGTCGTATTCTTGACGAGGGCGGCGACGTTTACACCGAGTTCAAGCGCCGCATGGGCACAGATTACGTCTATAAATTCAAAAGCAGCGGTTTGGAACGCAAACCGGAAGACCTCTCGGCCGAAATCCTCAAATCACTCAAGGGCGACGTGCAACAGAAGACCGGCGAGGTCCTTGAATCCGCAGTCATCACCGTTCCTGCGGCCTTTGAGCTTCATCAGTGCGATGCAACACGCAAAGCTGCTCAACTGGCTGGCTTCAAGGACAGCCCGCTTCTACAAGAACCCGTGGCGGCGGCACTCGCCTATGGTTTTCAGGCAGACGGGCAAAAAGCCTACTGGCTCGTTTATGACTTCGGCGGAGGCACCTTTGATGCGGCAGTCATCAAAGCCGAAGAAGGCAGCATCCACGTCGTTAATCACGGCGGGGACAATTTCCTCGGCGGCTCTGACATTGATTGGGCCATCGTTGAGGAATTATTGGTTCCACGTCTTTTGAAAGAATTTCCCCTGGAAGATTTCAGCCGCGAGCATTCCGGGTTGGATGGCAAATGGCGGAGACCTTTTGTTCTGTTAAAACGCGCCGCCGAAATTGCAAAAATCGAACTTTCCATAAACAAAACGTCATCCCTTGATTGCCGCTTTGAAGATCTGAACGGTGAGCCTGTAGAGTTTGAGTGTGAGCTGACGCAGTCGGATATTATCCGCGTGGCTGAACCAATAATTCAACGGTCAGTTGAAATTACGAAAAAAGTCCTACACGAAAAAAACCTGCCACGGGAATCGGTCGAAAGAATTATTCTGGTAGGTGGCCCAACCAAAGCACCGTATTTCCGTGAGATGCTCAAGGCCCAACTGGGCATCCATCTGGATCACAGCGTTGACCCGCTGACAGTGGTGGCGAAAGGGGCGTCGGTCTTTGCGGGAACCCAGAAAGTCTCCACAGGTCCAAAAGTCGCCCCGGCAATCGGAGAGTTTAATATTGATCTAAAACACAAACCCGTTGGCCTCGACAGTTCACCCATTGTTGGCGGAACTGTAACCGGTTCCTCGGCTCAAGACCTTACTGGCTACACCATCGAGCTTGTCAACGCCAAGACCCAGTGGCGAAGCGGAAAAATCCCGTTAAACGCAGACGGAGTCTTCATGACAAACCTTCACGCCGAGAAAGGCGAGCGACATAAATTTCTGATTGAGCTTTGCGACCCGACTGGCCGGAAGCAAAAAATTAAGCCCGACAGCCTCACCTACACCATCGGTGCAGTGGTTGAGGAACAACCGCTAACCACTTCGATGGGAATTGCTCTGGCAAACAACGAATACGACCGCCTATTCGAAAAGGGACGCGGACTGCCGCTAAAGGCGACACGAGACTACCGCACAATTCATGCAATCCGTCAGGGCCAGACAGGGGAGTTGATCAAAATCCCCATAGTCGAAGGTGAAAACGAACTAGCAGACCGGAACCGTCTCATTGATGACCTTCACATTGAAGCAAGCAACATAAAGCGGGACCTTCCTGCGGGAACCGAGGTGGAAGTAACCCTTCGCATGGATGAATCCAGAATTATCACGATTACAGTTTATGTCCCGACTCTGGATGAAGAGTTCTCCAAAAAAGTTGAGTTAAGAAAAAAAACGGCCAACGCCGAATTTCTGGAGGTCGATTTTAAGGCTGAAATGACCCGGTTCGAAGCCAGTAAGAAGAAGGCGGCCGCCGCTGGAGCCAATAGCGCCGGCCAGATGATTGAAGATGTCGAAGAATCACCGCTGCTCCGCGAGGTTCAATCTATGTTGCCTTCTCTCAAGGGCGACGTTGATAATGCCGCCAAGTTTGAAAAGCGCCTCCTCGAATTAAAACTTAAATTGGATGCGGCGGTTAATGCTCTGGAGTGGCCAGCCCTAGTGGCCGAGGCCAAAGCGGAGATTAAAGACCTTGAGCGCGTCGTTGAAAAAATGGGAACCCAGCAACAGGTTCAAAGATCACAGGAGATTAAGGCAGAAGTTGATGACACTATCAGGGAACACAATGCTGAAAAACTTCGCAAGCGAATCGAAAAGACATTGCGCCTTTATTGGGAGATTGTCATGGCGCAACCGTCTTGGTGGATTTATCAATTTCAAGAAATGGAAAAGGTAGAAAACAAAATGACGGATCGCGCACGGGCGGCAAATCTGCTGGACCAAGGCCGGGATTGTATTTCGCGAAACAATACCACCGGCCTACAAAATGTGGTTCGGCAACTTTGGGATTTGGTTCCATCCGATGTGGTTGAAGCGGCCAAGCGTGGTTACCAATCCGGCATTACCCGATAATAATAATCTCCATGAAATCAGAAAACCTGCCTCAAGGAGAAGCCAACTCGGGACTCGACCGGTGCATTGAGAACCTCCGTTTTGTCCAAGCAACCGAACTGGTTCGCTCCGAAAAATATTCGGAAGCAGAGGCGATGCTGTCGCCGAATGGCCAAGCACCAGACACAGCCCGTGAATTGGATCTGTTGGCACGAATTAACGCACATCAAGAACGGTTCGATGACGCGGTTCGATATTGGCAAGCCGCCCTCAAAAAAGATCCCGGCAATTCCAACTACAAAAACTGTCTCGAACAACTTTCCGGCATTCAGGCTGGCAATGGCCTGCCAGACGGTGAACGCAGATCCATCCTCCGGGTCGGCATTGGGGCATGCGTAATTCTTCTGATAATCGGCCTGCTGTATTGGTCACAGCGAATGGCCACGACGCCAGTCAGAGTCACCCTAATTGAAGAAAAGCCAGCGCAGGCAACCCCAAGCACACAGAGCAAAACCGCCGTTTCACAGGCCGCAACTATTTCAGAGGCCGCTACCGAAAACCAGCGGGTCGAGCAAACTCTTGAGCAAATACAGCAAACGCAAAAAGACCAGAATCAATTGCTCGTCAGCCAAATTGCAACAATCCAAACGAACCAAGTCGTTTTGCTGGATGGCCAAACCGCCGCTCGCTCGCAGATTACAGTGATAGGTGAATCAATCATCGAACTCAAAAGGCAGCAAGCTGAAACCCAACACGCTACCGAATTAATTCGTTCTGAACTGGCAACTTTAACAGCGGCTCGCCCGTCGGCCTCGTTCACAGCAGAAATTGCTGCGGCACGCCTGCCAAATCCTACGGGCTTCAACCCAGGAACACCCGGAGTCAACGTTACATCTCAAGGCAACCACTGGCTCATTAGCTTCAATCCCGGATTATTCGACCGTGATGAGCATTTCAAGATCGGAGCCAAAGCGCGGCTTAAATCTGTTGCCAAGGCGTTAGTGCAAACTCAGGCAAAATTCAATGTTCGTATCATCGGCATCGCAGAAGACGAACCCCCTACATGGCCTTGGTCAAGCGCTCAAACCCATGAAAAACTCGGCTTTTTGAGAGCCAAAAGTGTCCTTTTATATCTTCGTGGTTTAGAAATATTCCCATCAGACAAGCTGAGTTCCGTCAGCGGTGCCGCTTCCCAACGATCCTTTCCAACACCAAACATAAACAACCGTTCAGTGGTGCTCGAAATCGTGCCTGACTAAATTCACCTCAACGCTGACAACTAAATAAACAACATGAAAACCTCGTATTCCACCAGTCTCATGTTGGTATGGCGTGTGGCGAAATTCGAGGCGCGGCACGCAAAGGCATCCACAATTGAACCGTCACACCTGCTGCTTGGTTTATGCAAAGTGGTGGATCTTGATCTGCCGGAGTTCATTTCAAAAGAAGCCCCCGACCGGGATGAAATACTCGAAGAAATGCTCCGAGAAGTCAGGAAACTGAAAACCATTTTTCGAGCCGCTGGGCTTGATGCTAAAACATTTCGACGGAAATTGCGCCGGACTTTGCCCGAACCGCGATTCTCCCTTGAAGATTCGAAGCGGTTGCGCCGGGGTTCGGCAGCCAAGCAAATTTTCGCCGATGCGGAGCATTATTCTCAACTTGGCAGCGGAGTGGTTTACCCAGTCCATCTGCTTTATGCCACCCTACTCACCGAGGACAATCATCGTGATGTGACCCTTGTCGAACTAAAAATCGAAAAGAAAAATCTCCTCACTGTTTCCAAACGCGAGGTATTGGGAAAACAAATTATTTCAGGTTCCCAGTCAAGCAAATCGCGAACACGGTGGAATTAAATTTAGAACATACAGTAGGAAATCCCAGCGCCTATTGATTCGTTAGTGATTAACTAAATGGGCGCGGTTTGATTTTCGCTGAATCAATAATCTGATGAAATACCATACCACACAAGATGCAATACCGAATAAGGTCGGTGCCTCGTGGTTTGTCTGCAAGTGTTTTGGCGTCGGCATTCAAGAGCTTACCGCAACGCTGCATCAGCTGCGAAAAACGGATAAAAAAAGCAGCGAGCATTTTCCTTGGGAACTTTCGAGAGAAATGATTTCGCGAGCTAAGGATGGCGATGGTCCCTGGCGCGATGTGCTGTTCACTTTGTGCAACCGGTCACTTTACGACCGTATCCGCTGGCAGAGGGGCAAGCCGCTGTTTGCATTCACAGGTGAATTGACGGAACGACTGGTGTTCGACCTATTGCGGCTTTACGAGCGGGTTGCGCCGCAGCTTAAAACCGAAGGGGTGCCGGCGGCGGAAGTGTTGTGGGTGCTAGTTGAACATTTGTTTTTGCCGACTGTATTCATTGAACTGGTCCGCGATTGGCGGCAAGGTCTGGGCAGCGAATTTGAAGGTTCCCGCTGTTGGTATTTACCGGTGTAAACGGCGGCTGAAAAGTGCGGCGGGGTCATGTGTGTGACGGGGCGGTTCAAAAGTGCGGCATCTTCATTAACAATGAAGCATGTATCGCAATATGAATGACTGGGCCGAGATT
>Ga0007854_10001075_pt1 | contig 17680 bp, 15 predicted proteins | sample CryBogCBH12Aug08_FD_60382 | JGI IMG/M metagenome (GOLD analysis project Ga0007854, IMG submission 60382) | Freshwater microbial communities from Crystal Bog, Wisconsin, USA - CBH12Aug08 | ecosystem: Environmental > Aquatic > Freshwater > Lake | place: Crystal Bog, Wisconsin, USA | collected...
TCTGATCCGGTCCTGATCAGTCGCATCTTGCGTAATTTTCTGAGCAATGCGATGCGCTACACGGCGTCCGGGCGCATTCTTGTCGGCGCAAGACGGAGGCCCGAGGGGCTTGAAGTCCAGGTCTGGGATAGTGGGATCGGCATTCCAAAAGATAAACTTGGCGAAATCTTTCTGGAATTTAATCGGCTCAATGATCATGACGATGGCTGTGTCCGGGGTTTGGGGCTAGGGCTTGCTATCGTGGAACGCATAGCTCTTTGCCTTGAACATAGGATCACCGTTCGTTCTGAGCTTGGCAAAGGCTCGATGTTCGGCGTGGTAATCCCCTATGGGGTTAAGACCCGTATCGGACCCCAAGTGGAGAATTTGGCTTTGCCGTCTGCGTTTGATCTGGTGGCCGGATGTTCAATCTTGGTGATTGAGAATGATCCCGAGGAGCTCAAAGCGATGCAGGCGCTTTTGGAATGCTGGCATTGTAATGTCAGGGTTGCAAGAAGTGCGGCGATTGCCGTGGCATTGTTGCGCGGTATCGAAGCAAGGCCTGATGTCATTCTGGCGGATTATCACCTCGATAACAACCAAACGGGATTGAATGCGCTGTCGGCAGTTCAGGCGCTCTACCCGCACCCGGTGCCCGGCGTTATCATTACAGCGGACCGAACCAATGAAATCCAGGCCATGGTCCAAGATGCGGGCTATCATCTTTTGAACAAGCCCTTGAAGCCGGCCAGACTGCGTTCCCTGCTGTCGCATCTGCGAGACTCACCTGACAAGTCTCTAAAGCGGCAGAACAGTTCTAAAGTCGAATAGCCGGTTGAGTCCGGCTGTTTCAATCTGAGCCAAACAATAGGGACTCCCACTGATGCGCATCCAAGTGATCCTCGTGCTTGCCTTATTTCAGGGCCTTTTTGCTTCGGCCCAGGCAAAGGATGAGGCCGACATTCCCTTGCGGGTAGGATTGGTCAAATTTGGTGCGGCCAGTTGGGAAATTGCCTCGATCCGCAGCCATTTATTCGATCGCGCCGCCGGACTCGACATCAGCACGGTCGATTTGGCGAACCCGGGGGCCGGTGAACTAGCGCTACAGGGCGCTGGGGTTGATGTTATTCTGTCCGACTGGCTTTGGGTCTCCAGGCAAAGGCAGGCCGGTCAAAAAATCACTTTTATTCCACATACCTCAGCGCTTGGTGAGATCCTCGTGCCGGCAACGTCACCAATTCGCCAATTGTCAGATCTGGAAGGAAAACGGCTTGGAATTGCAGGTGGACCGCTGGATAAATCCTGGCTTTTGCTGCGCGCCTTCAGTCGTGCTCATTTTGGTCATGATTTGGCGGATCGGGTCGAGGCGGTCTACGCAACCCCTCCTTTATTGTCGCAGGAACTGACTGCTGGACGGATCGACGCCGTTCTTACTTATTGGCCTTATGCCGCCCGCCTTGATGTCCGTGGATTCCGAAGTCTGGCGACGATGGCGGAGATCGAGCAGATTTTAGGATTTTCTACCCCTATACCGATGCTTGGCTATGCTTTTTCTGACGCCTGGATTGCAGCCCATCCGGGTGGGTTAGAGCGGTTTTTGCGGGCAACGCAGCAAGCGGACTCATTGCTGCGCGGGTCTGACGAAGAATGGAACCGCTTGCGCCCCCTGCTGATGGCCGAAGATGATGCGGTTTTTGTGGCGCTACGCGAACGATTTCGCAACGGAATCATAACCCGTTGGGGAGCTGCCGAGAGGGCTGAAGTCGCCAAGTTGTTTACTCTTTTGGTCCAGACAGGGGGAAGCGAAATTAGTGGGGGCGCTGCGGAAATTGATCCGGGGACCTTCTGGAATGGAACCTTTCCGTGACGGTAAGCGCAAGTGACCTGAACAATCAGCAAGTCAACGCTGTCATCGGCTTTGCCAAGCGCGCCGCGCCCTTCGCGTTATTGGTTTTAATATGGCAAACGGTTGCCCTTCTCGCCGCAACAGCTTTGCTGCCGACACCGGTTGCCGTGGTGACGGTTCTGGCCAGCGAGACCTTCAAAGGGCCATTGCTTTTCCATCTTAGCGCGACTTTGACCAGGGTCGCTCTCTGCTTCTTCCTGGCTATGAGCCTGGGAACAATTCTGGGACTGGTTATGGGCATGTCGGCACGAGTCAACCATTGGCTTGATCCATGGCTCCAGCTTTTCCTCAACATTCCGGCCATGGTTGTCGCGATCCTTGCCTATTTATGGCTCGGATTAGGCGAGCCGGCAGCCATTCTTGCAGTGACGATCAGTAAACTTCCGAATGTTGTCGTAATTATCCGTCAGGGGGCGCGCCAACGGGATCCTGAATTGATCGAGATGGCACAAGTCTATAAATTTACAATAAATAGGATGTTGTTTGATGTATTGCTTCCTGAGTTAATGCCTTATTTTATTGCTGCAACAAGATCAGGTCTCTCATTAGTCTGGAAAATTGTTCTATTGGTTGAGTTGCTTGGTCTATCAAATGGCATTGGTTTTCAGCTTCACTTATATTTCCAGATTCTGGATATAAAAAAAATCTTGGCCTATGCAGCTAGTTTCATGTTTGTTGTACAAGCTATTGAAATGTTGATTTTTACCTGGATGGACCGCCGTGTCGCTCGCTGGCAACGTTGAATGTCTTGGTGTCCATGTGATTGGCAAGCGCTGGGCCAATGGCCAACCGGTGCTGGGGAAAATCGACTTTTCGTTGGCGGTCGGCGAGGTAATTGCCATTTCCGGGCCCTCTGGATGTGGAAAATCGACCCTCATGCGGATCATCGCGGGTCAGGATAAGAGCTATGAGGGGATTGTCTCCTGGCAAGGGGGCGCGCGGTTAGGCATTGTTTTCCAAACTCCCAGGCTGCTGCCATGGCGGACAGCCCTGCAAAATATTGCCCTGGCCTTACCCGGAGGTTCCGCCGAGATTTTGCAAAAAGCGCGCGCCGCACTTGATCAGGTTGGGCTCAGCGATGCGCTGGACAGCTATCCTGCTAGGATGTCCCTAGGAATGGCACGGAGGGTGGCGCTCGCCCGTGCCTTGGCTATTCAGCCCGATGTCCTGCTGCTAGACGAAGCCTTCGTGTCACTTGACGATGAGACCGCGCAAAGACTGCGCGCCGTCGTGCTGGAGGCGGTTGCTCAGCGTCGCATGTCGGTGCTGATGGTCAGTCATGATCTACGGGAAGCCGTGGAGATGGCGGATCGCACGCTGCGGCTTGGCGGAACGCCGGCCCGCGTGATGCCTTAGCGCGGGCTATTTCTGGACACTCATTTCCTTCAATAAGGCCAGGATCTTACTGGCTTTGATGACCGCTTGCGTGCGGGAATGGACCTTCAATTTACGTAAAATAGCCGAGACATGAGCTTTCACGGTGCTTTCAACAATATCAAGTTCATAGGCGATCTGCTTGTTCGGCTTACCTGTGACCAAAAGTTGCAGCACGACCCGTTGCTGGTCGGTTAACTGCGATATGCTTTCGGCAAGCTTGACATCGGATCGGTCATGCCCACGTTCCCCCAGGCCGCTGGCCGCTAACGGAACAAAAATTTTTCCTTCTAATACATGAAGGACGGCCGCAACCATTTCCTCCTTTTTAAGGGATTTTGGCATGAAGCCGGACGCACCATAGGTAATCGCCTCGCGGATCGTTTCTCTATCGTCGGTAGCAGATACGACGATAATCGGGACCGAAGGGGCTGCGTTACGTAAGGCGACCAGCCCATTAAAGCCGTTCATTCCCGGCATCTTGAGATCAAGAAAGATAAGCTCAACGCTTTGATCATCCATGATGCTAACCGCTTGATCGCAGCTTTCCACCTCAAGAATGACGTGTTCAGGAAATACCTCGACCGCAACCCTTTGTAAAGCCTCGCGAAACAAGGGGTGGTCGTCCGCGATCAAAATTTTAGCGCTATCAGTTCCAGACATTCCTCACCGCAGTTTTCTTGTATCACTTCAAGTTGACTATACGGTTCCCCGCTGCGCCAGCAAGGGCATTTACGAAGGGCCACCAAAAAGCAGAACGGGCAAGAAATTTTCGGATCGTTTCCCCCGTAAGACCAAAGTGCAAGACAGGGCCAACCCCTTGGAAATGGCCGGCTAAGTCCTCCCTTTTGTCCTCATGCTACTAAAGTCTCTCTCAACCACAGAGGCTCTCCAGCTTAAGCATGTCGTCTTAGGAAGTGATGCAAGCAGCCCTGCACCATCCTTGGGAGGAACCAGGAACAAATGATACGGACAAGAAAAACTTTCGCCGCTGCCCTTTTGTTTGGCAGTCTGATTGCCGCGAGCCAGGTTGCCCTGGCGCATGGCGACGTTACGCCACAGCCTGTTGACACCGCAGGCTTGAAGCCTTTGGGCAAGCAAGTGCTTAAAGAAAACCCGTACCGTGGAGATCCTAAGGCGATTAGCATCGGTGAACATGGATACACGCAGAATTGCGCGCGCTGTCACGGAATCGGCGGGGTTTCCGGCGGAATCTCACCGGATCTGCGTAAGGGCGATCCCGGTAAAGAAGGGGATGAGTGGTATATTTACCGGGCTCTCAACGGCTCAGTAAAAGATGGCCGGGTCCTGATGCCAAAGTTTGAAGGAATTTTGAGCCAGGACGCCCTTTGGGCCATTCGCTCCTGGGTCGATACCTTGCCACCACCCGATGAGAATTGAGTTCGTTGTGAAGCGGATCCTCGTCCTTCTCGGCGTTTTTGGCCTTGCTCATGGTGCCTTGGCTCGTCCCTTGGACGAAGTGACGAAGTCAGGCTTTCTCACGGTGGGGGTGTATCGCGAATTCGAGCCTTTTTCGTCTGGAGACAAAGAGACCTTGGCCGGTCTTGATGTTGAGCTCGGCAATATTCTGGCGAAACGCCTTAAGGTAAAAGTCCGTTATCTGAACCTGGCCGCCGGTGAAAAGGTCGATGATGATCTGCGCAACGGTGTATGGAAAGGACACTATCTCGGGTATGGCGTTGCGGACGTGATGTTGCATATCCCCTATGACAAGGTGCTCGAGCAGCGGAACGACATGGTCTACCTGTTTGCGCCCTATTATCGGGAACAGCTGGCCGTGTTGTTTGACCCCGCCCAGACCAGCGGGGGCGATCTGGTTAGCGCCTTTTCGGAACATTCTGTGGGTGTCGAAGGCGATGCCCTGGCCGACATCTACCTGATGAATGCTTACGGCGGGGTGTTACGGGAAAAGCTGGTTCACTTCCACGATGTAGAGGCGGCCGTGGCTGCCCTGCGTCGTGGGGAGGTGGCTGGGGTCATGGCCCCGCGCAGCCAGCTTGAAGGCGCGTTGCATGGCAAGCGGGGAAGCTTTCACATCACCGTAATGCCAACCCCAGGCCTAACAATATCGTCCTGGCTGATTGGTATGGCGGTAAAAGTTAATGCACATGATTTAGCCAATGCCATTGATCCGATCATCACAAAAATGATCAACGATGGCAGCTTAGAAAAACTGTTTTCCAGACATGGACTGACCTATGTGCCGCCACCAAAGGAATAACTTAAACTCCTATTTTGGTCCATTGCTGCAGCAAATCGCAGAACGTCTTGTACTTATTGTCAATAGGCACGGCAGTCGAGTGTAAGTTCTACTAACGAGCATGCTTTATGTGGGCCGCTGAGCATCAAGCTTGGTCGGCTGTTTTGAGAAACGGGAGGAACGAGGGTATGATGACGAAGCAAATCTTGTTCGGTGCAGTGGCTGGCGTTGCATTGCTGGCATTGTCAGCAATCGGCACGGCCCAGGCGGCACCTGTGACCGATGAAATGATCCTTAATGCGGGATCTGATACCAAAAACGTCGTTACTTATGGCGGAAATTTGCAGGGCCAGCGCTTCAGTAAGCTGGATGCGATTAATTCGAATAATGTCAAAGAGATTATTCCGGCTTGGTCCTTTTCCTTCGGTGGCGAAAAGCAACGCGGGCAGGAAGCGCAACCTCTAGTCGTTGATGGCGTAATTTATACGACGGCCTCTTATTCCCGTCTTTTCGCGGTCGATGCGAAGACCGGTACCAAGCTTTGGCAATATGATGCGCAATTGCCCGATGGCATTATGCCCTGCTGCGACGTAATCAATCGTGGCGTCGCGCTTTATGGTGATCTGGTTTATTTCGGCACTCTGGACGCCAAGCTGATTGCGCTTGATCGGCACACCGGCAAAGTGGTTTGGAAGAAGACTGTCGAAGATTATCAGGCGGGCTATTCCATTACAGCCGCTCCAATTATCGTTAAAGGCAAGGTCATCGTGACTCCGGCCGGCGGCGAATTCGGTGTTGTCGGCAAAGTCTTTGCGTTTGATGCCAAGACGGGCGATGAAGTATGGGTCCGCCCCTTCGTCGAAGGTCATATGGGACGGGTCAATGGCAAAGAGACCACCATGACCGGCAAAAAGAATGCAAGCTGGCCTGGCGATCTCTGGAAAACGGGTGGTTCCACGGCGTGGAACGGCTGCACCTATGACCCCGACACCAATCTTCTGCTCTGCGGCACCGGCAATCCCGGCCCGTGGAACTCCTATAACCGTCCTGGCGACAATCTTTATTCTGCTTCGGCAGTTGCTGTTGATGCCGATAGTGGCGAAATCAAGTGGTCGCTGCAGCATACGCCAAACGACGGCTGGGATTTTGACTCGATGCCGGCCATTGTTTCGTTCGACATGGATAAGGACGGCAAGACAGTCAAGGCGGCCGCGCATTTTGACAAAAATGGTTTCGGCTATATCTATGATCGTACGACTGGAAAATTGGACGGGGCTTATCCCTTCGTCACCAAGATCACCTGGGCAACCGGTGTTGATCTGAAGACCGGTCGGCCGATTGTCGTTCCTGAAAACCGGCCCGGCCCGCCCCCGACTGACGGTGGCAAAGGCAAATCCGTGTTCACCGCGCCGTCGTTCCTGGGTGGTAACAACTGGAATCCTCCGGCTTATAGCCAGGATACCGGACTGTTTTACGTGCCTGCCAATGAATGGGGCATGGACATTTGGAACGAGCCGATCAGCTACAAGAAGGGCGCTGCCTATCTTGGTGCCGGCTTCACAATTAAGCCACTTTATGATGACTATATCGGCGCTTTGCGGGCTTTTGATCCCAAGACCGGGAAGATTGTCTGGGAACAAAAGAACAAGTCTCCTCTCTGGGGCGGTGTTCTCGCGACGGCTGGCAATCTTGTTTTCACCGGTACGCCTGAAGGCTATTTAAAGGCCTTCGATGCCAAGACCGGGGAAGAGCTTTGGAAATTCCAGACGGGGTCCGGGGTTATCGGTTCGCCCGTAACCTGGGAACAGGATGGCGAGCAGTATATTGCGACTGTCTCAGGTTGGGGTGGTGCTGTCCCGTTGTGGGGTGGCGAGGTCGCCAAGTCAGTCAAGAACCTGACGCAAGGTGGCAGCCTGTGGGTCTTCAAACTGCCCCGCAAGTCTTAACAACGAGGGTCTAACGGTTGGCTGGAGAACGAGACGTTCGTTCTCCAGCCAATTTTTATCTGGGGCAAACCTCCGCCCCCTAATTCGCAGATGCACCCCGAATGCCATGGGCCGCAGAGCTGAAGTGGCGAGGACAAACTATCTGGGAGAGGAAAGCACCATGAGACTGACATCTTTTTCTGCCGCCGGCTGGTGTGCGGCGCTGCTTTGGGCAGCCCCCGCCGGCGCGGTGGACTGGAATGCCGTTCAGGGCAATTCAATCAATCTGTTCTATCCCGGTCAGGCATCCTGGGAATGGGTGATGACGGCAACCGAGCATAGCGGCGCCCCAGTTTTCAAGGACGGCAAAAACTGCCAGGAATGCCATGACCTTGAGGGAAAAAGCGAATTGCCGATGATGGGTGAGAAAATCGTCACCGGCAAGAAACTGGAGCCGACCCCCATTCCCGGAAAGGCCGGGTCGGTCGTGGCCAATGTTAAAATGGCCCATGATGCCGAAAATTTTTATGTCCGCTTGGAATTCCAGAATCCGCCGGCAGCCGGTGAACCCATGGACGCCAACGAAGTCCGTGTAACCATGATGCTAAACGACGGCAAAGTGGCCGAGGCAAATCGGGCCGGCTGCTGGGTTGCCTGTCATGATAATCTGGCGACTATGGCCAGTGCACCCGAAGGTCAAGCCATCACCAAATATTTGATGCGCTCACGGGTCAAGATGACCCGCCAGGGGGGGGCCGAAATCAAACCGGCCGACGATTTGAAGGCGATGCGGACAGATGGTCAGGTCCTCGAATATTGGCAAGCGGCCTTGAATAGCGGAAAGCCGGCCAAGGCGCTTGATGGCTATGTTCTGGGCACGCGCGAGTTCAAACGTTCTCAAGTTGTCACGGCAGAAGGCCAGATTGAAAACGGCAAGACGGTGGTTGTTTTAAGCCGCAAATTAACAGCCGGCGGGAGCTATAAGGATATTGTTGCCGGGAAGAGCTATGTGGTTGGTTTTGCCATCCATGGCGGCTTTGCTGGACGCCGCTACCACTGGGTGTCCCTAGAGAAAACCATGACTCTGGATAGTGGTGACGCTAATTTTGTGGTGAAGTGATTGAGGCAGCTGGTGGAGTGTGGCTTGCCCGCCCGCTCCATCGGTCCTTTTCTTCCTGTGTCCGGGCAGAAAGCAGCTATCTTTCGATGGATGTTGGGGGCGTTGCGGGGCAAAGTCGGAAGCCACTGTTTTGGTTTCATCAGCCGTTTTTTCTCGTGGGTGTGGATGCGCAGATTTTTCCTACCTTTCTTGTTTTTGTTTTTTCTGGCGCTGCCGGCCGGGGCTAATGATAGCATTACTCTGGGAATCTTGGCGTTTGATGCCGAGCCCCCTGGGGTAAAGGGTCCATCTCCTGTGGATGAGGGTGTCCTGGGAGGGCGGCTGGGCGTCGCGGACAACAATACAACCGGTCGCTTTACCAAGCAGTCCTTTACGTTGCTTGAAGTGAAGATAGCTCGGGATGGAGATCCAACGCTTGCTGTTCGCCAATTGCAAGCGCAGGGAGCCAGTTTTATCGTCTCGTTACTTGACGCGACGACCCTTCTTAGGGCAGCTGACGGTGGGGCTTTCTTTTTGAATGCGGCCGCGGCGGACGAGCGGTTGCGCAATGAGGATTGCCGACCCAATATTCTGCATATTCTGCCTGACCGCGCCATGCTGGTCGATGCCTTGGCGCAGTATCTTATGAAGAAGCGTTGGAACAAGTGGCTGCTCGCTACGGGCAAGGGGGCCGGCGACGCCGCTTTTACTCAGGCTATTCGCCGCGCGTCCCGGCGCTTTGGGGCGCAGATCGTTTCTGAACGGGTTTGGACGTTTGATCGGGACAGCAAACCCGAGTCCGAGGTTCCTGTTTTCACGCAGGGCGGCGAATATGATGTCGTCATTGTCGCTGATGAGGCCAATGCTTTTGGCGATCTCTTGCCATACCGGCTTTGGCTGCCCCGGCCGGTTGTGGGAACCCAGGGATTGGTTGCCAAGGGGTGGGACGCGTCGGCCGAGGATTGGGGGGCCAGTCAACTGCAGGAGCGCTTTTTGCGCCTTGCCAAGCGTTCCATGACTTCCATTGATTACGCGGCATGGCTTTCCGTCCGAGCCATTGGTGAGGCTGCGACCCGTGCGAAATCTGCCGATCCCCAGCTTCTGATGAGCACACTCCTGGCTCCGGAATTTTCGGTGGCCGGGTTTAAGGGACGTCAGTTAAGTTTTCGTGATTGGGACCGGCAGCTGCGGCAACCGGTCTTCCTGGCCGCGGCCAATGGCGTCATTGCCCTGTCACCGCAGGATGGTTTTATGCATCCTTTGACCGAACTCGATACCCTGGGCACCGACCGCCCGGACTCCACATGCAGGAAAGCAGCCAAGCCATGATGGTTAGATCTCGGATTTCTCTCTGTCTGGCGGCGCTTGCTGTCCTTGGCTCGGTCGCCGTCGCCCAGGCGGAAACGGCCTATATCTCAAATGAAAAAGACAACACGTTATCGATCATCGATACCGGAAAAATGATGGTTACCCAGACAATTAAGGTCGGCCAGCAGCCCCGTGGTATCCTGCTCTCTCCGGACAAGACAAAATTATATATTTGCGCCTCTGGCGATGACACGATCCAGGTCTTCGATACGGCCTCTCGCAAGATTATCCAAAATCTTCCCTCCGGCGAAGATCCGGAAACCTTCGCCATTTCGCCAGATGGCAAGCGCTTATATGTTTCCAACGAGAAAAGCGACAGCGTTTCGGTTATTGATATCGAAAAGAAACTTGTCATTTCTCAATTTGAAGTCGGTGTCGAACCCGAGGGCATGGCGGTGAGCCCGGATGGCAAAATTGCCGTGAACACGTCCGAGACCACCTCGATGGTTCATTGGGTCGATACAGCGACCAACAAAGTTATTGATAATACCGAGGTCGGGCAAAGGCCAAGGGTCGCAGTCTTCAATCCCGACGGGTCTCTTTTATGGGTCTCTTCAGAAATCGGAGGGACGGTAACCATTATTGACGTCGCAACCCGTAAGGTTGTCCGTACTCTCAGTTTTAACGTCAAGGGGGTGCCAAAGGATCGCGTCCAACCGGTGGGAATCCGAATGACCAAGGACAAAAAACTGGCATTCGTTGCGCTTGGGCCAGCCAATCACGTGGCTGTCGTTGATGCCAATAGTTACGAGATCAAAAGCTATATTCTGGTCGGTCAGCGTGTATGGCAGTTGGGTTTTACGGCAGATGAAAGCCAGTTATACACCACCAACGGAATCAGCGGCGACGTCACCGTTATAGATGTTGCTAGGCTTGCCCCGATCAAATCCATCCGGGTCGGTCGCTATCCCTGGGGGGTCGCAATCGGACCATGAGCCCAGCGCTGGAGGTTAAGGCGGTAAGCTACCAATTCGGGGGAAAACCTGCCCTCGATGATGTTTCCTTTGTCGTGCAACCAGCGAGTTTCACAGCCCTTTTGGGGCCAAATGGCGCCGGCAAAACGACCTTATTCGCCCTGGCCACGCGCCTGTTTGACTGTCGAACGGGTTCAATAAACATATTTGGTCATGATTTGCGCCATCAACCGAGCGCAGCGCTGGCCAAGCTCGGTGTGGTTTTCCAGGAGCCGACCTTGGATTTGGACCTGACGGTGATCCAGAACCTTCGCTATGCTGCTGCGTTGCATGGGCTCGGTCGTCGGGATGCGACAAATCGAATCGAGCGCGAATTGACGCGGCTTGGTCTTTCGGAGCGTCGACATGAAAAGGCGCGACGCTTGAATGGTGGGCACCGGCGTCGCATCGAAATCGCGCGGGCTCTTATGCATGAACCGGCCCTTCTGCTGCTCGATGAACCAAGTGTTGGTTTGGATGTGCCGACACGCCGCCAACTCATCGAGCAGGTGCATAGCCTTTGCCGAGATGATGGAATCGCGGTTTTATGGGCGACACATCTGGTTGATGAACTTGATCCAACCACGGATCGGATCGTCTTGCTCCATCGCGGCAAGGTACGTGCCGAGGGCAAAGCAGAGGAAGTTCTGGCGGCAGCGGGAACCAGTGATCTGCGTTGTCTATTTGATGATCTGGTTGCCCCCTCATGAAATGGCTGATTTGTCTTTACGGAATAGTCTGGCGGGAAATGCTGCGCTTTTTTAACCAGCGCAGCCGCTTTCTCGGGGCCCTGGTCCGGCCATTGCTTTGGCTGCTGGTCTTCGCCACCGGCTTTCGTTCGGCGCTCGGGGTCGCGATTGCGCCCCCCTATGAAACCTATATTCCCTATAGCCTCTATATCATTCCCGGACTTGTCGGGATGGTCCAATTGTTTAATGCAATGCAAAGTTCGCTGTCCATGGTCTATGACCGGGAAATGGGCAGCATGCGGGCGTTGCTGACTAGCCCGCTGCCGCGCTGGTATCTTCTTACTTGTAAGCTTTTGGCCGGAATCTTTGTCTCGATAATTCAGGTTTACGCTTTTCTTGGGCTGGCTTGGCTTTTTGGCGACGCTATGCCTGTTCTGGGATATTTGACGGTATTCCCGGCGCTGATCGCGAACGGAATCCTTCTGGGCAGTCTTGGCTTGTTGCTGTCGTCTTTGATCCGCCAATTAGAAAATTTCGCCGGGGTCATGAATTTTGTGGTGTTTCCAGTGTTCTTCCTGTCCAGCGCCCTTTATCCGCTGTGGAAAATCCGAGAGGGAAGCGATCTTTTGGCCGATATTTGTGGGTTTAACCCCTTCACCTATGGGGTGGAACTGGTCAGATTTGCCCTTTACGGGCAGTTCGACCCTGTTTCAGCAGCGGTGGTGGTTCTTGGCGGGGTAATCCTGCTTTGCGGGGCAATCATCGGTTACAGCCCAAGCCGGGGGCTGATCAGAAGGAAGGCTTCATAAAAAAAATCGCCAGAGAACAATGTCTCTGGCGACGAGTTGGAGAGAACGTAAAGTCTCTGATAGGGCGACCCCCAAATATTTGAGGGGGGCGTTCCACCAGTTATTTCCGCGATTAACTTCTACTACTTTGCCGGGTTCCAAAGCGGAACGACGAAGCGCAGGAAGAAGCGGGTATCCTCGCCACCCAGGAGATGGCCGGTCGAAGCGGACACGTCATGCGTGATATAGCTTTGCACCGTCAAGGGGCCAAAAGCGTAGCCGGCGAAAGCACCCAGGGCAAACTGCTGATTGCCGGGAAGATTGTCGCTGGTCGTGCTGGAGTCACCGGCATAATAGGCCACCGGCCCAATTTCCCACTTGCCGAGTGTCTTCAGCGCCGCAAAATCGAAATTGACATAATCGGCGCGCTGGCAAGAGGTTCTTGCGCAGGAAACCCCCTTAGAATTTGTCTGGTTCGCATTCGTGGTCGCGGTGCTGGTGCCCCAAACCATGTGACCGGTGATATTCCAACCGTCATTGAGATAGGTCAAAGCAGCCCGTTCGTTGAACGTCCAGACATTATTGGTGGCGTTAGCATAAGAAAAGCCTGGCTGGCTGATCGGGGCATAGCCACCGACAAAATTGCTGAAGTGAAAGTTACCGCCCAATTTCCAGGCTTCACCGACCAGGAAGGCTGGATTGTATAGACCGGCCGAACCGCCGAAGGGCTTAGCTGACCCTAGGCCGGATGAATCGACCACCGCCTCGGGCAAGGCGCCGTAAGCTTCGATATGTCCACCCAACAGATCCCAAGGCGTCGACCAGGCGACCACCGGAATATTCACCATCACGTCAAGCGTTGCTGAACCATTTTTCTGGGGATTGTGGACGACACTCGCCGTATCGACGAAATAGACCCCCTGGGGCAGAGCAGCACCAAGGGCCAGACCAATGGTCTCGCCAGCTTCAGTCACCGGGCCGTTGGACGTGCCGGCACCGCCGGGCGCCGCCAGCGCTGCATTGCTTAACGCAAGCAACGAAGCGGACCCGAGCATGGCGGATATGAACGCATTTTTTAATCTCATTTTGTTACCCCTCCTGAACACAAAGACATCTCAATAAAACCGTCACGTCAAAGGCAGGAAGTTTGCCCTTCCACCGAGCACGGACTTCGACGAAGACGCAGTGTATTAAATTTATCTCAGTAAAGTGCTTTGTACATTTGGCTAATGTTGCATATAAGCAACAGCTCCGGATATTTTGCGCTAAGTGACCGGCAACAATACTAAAGTACTATTCAAGAATTCTTGGTTCATCTTAATCACGAAAATGCGGGACTCTGTTGGGCTGGCTTGACCAATGCTGCGCTGCAGTGACTGGCGGATGCTCGATAGTCATCCTTGATGGTGAACGATGAGACTTTTGTTGGATATGCCTAGATCCGGGTACGCCTCATAATGGTTGGATGATTTTGGAACGCGTTGAAAATTGGCGGCGCACTTATTCCGCTTTACCGAATCGTTTTGGGCTTTTTTTGTCTTTAGCGGTTCACGCGGCGGTCGTTCCGATTCTTGGCAGCAGTTGGGTCGCTGGTGATCCGGCGGACCCCGAGCCCCAAACCATTGATGTCACTCTGGCTTGGTTGCCGCCACAGGATGATAGTCCGCCTGCGCTAAACTCAGGCAGCCCTCTACCGGCAGCGCCTCCCGCCAATATCCCAGCGCCGCCTGTGAACCGAACGGCGCCGCGCTCCCTAACGTCCCACCATGCAACCACGGCTCTGGCGGTCCCGGTTTCGGCAACCCCTTCCCCCAGCCCGGAAATGACGAGGCCTGAAGCCGCCGAGACCAAAGGTGATGTGTCCCCGATTATTGCGACCGCCGATCCTCAGCCAGAGAAAGCCGATATCCTGGCGCGCTATTCCGGCTTGCTTCTGGAACGATTGGAACGCCATAAAAATTATCCCCTGCTATCCCAGCGGCGGAACGAGGAAGGAACCATCAATATTCGACTGACCTTGGCCCAAGATGGACATCTTATGCAGGTCGAACTGGTAGGAAGTGGCCCGCCCCGTTTGGTCGAGGCCTCATTGGCCGCGGTTGAGGCGGCAGCCCCATTTCCACCATTGCCAGTGGAACTGGGCTCGCGGCAGGCCGCCTTCAACCTTCCGATAACCTATTGTATGCGCTAACTTTTCTAGCGGTAGGACCAAAGTAGAATAGGCCCCAAGCTGACTTTCCTGATTACATGGGCGGCAGATAGACGCAGGCGCATCGCCTTAGATTTCGCGGCACAACCGACCGTTTAGAAAAAGCCGGATGCCCGCAAAAGGGAGAGTATGGTGGGTCGAATTCAGCGCTCTGTCGTTTTGATTCTTGTGCTCTATAGCGTTGTTGCTGGGATCCTGTTGTTTCCTGGTCGTGTCGGCATGGCCCGCGAAGCACAAATTACCAAGGATGCGGCGACCATCGGTGAAACCAAATCCGTCGAGATAGGGACCAAGGACCCGAAATTTCCAGTGTGGCCCTTGCTCGTTGGTTCTGAGGTTATTGGCTATGTTTTCGAAACCAGCGATCTTGTCAATATTCCGGGCTTTGCCGGGACGCCGATCAATATGGCGATCACCCTTGACAAGCAAGGGACCTTTACGGATGTCCGTTTGATAAGCCAAGGGGAGCCGGTTTTCGTCAGCGGCCTTGGAACGGAACCGCTTATCGCCTTTCTCAAGCAATATCAGGGTAAATCGATTCACAGCAATATCAAGGTGGCGATGCCGCACCAGCGGGTCGAGCGCGAGGGAAGTGCCAACACCTATATCGATGGAATCACCAAGGCCTCGGTGTCGGTGCGGATCATCAATGAGACCATTCTAAACGCCGCGCTTAAGGTCGCGCGGGAAAAAATGGCAGACCAGGTGCCAAAAGAGGCGGCACAGGTGCGTCAGGATCTTGTTCAATCTTATGGCTGGCAGCAACTTCTTGACGCCGGATATATTGGCCATTTGCACTTAAATAATCTTCAGGTTGAAACGGCCTTTGCCGGCACCAGGTTTGCCAATATTGACAGTGACGTCCAGCGGAATCCGGAAGGCGACTTTGTCGATCTTTATTTTGCTCAGGTCAATGTCCCCTCGATCGGCACCAATATTCTCAGCGAGAAAAGCTGGAAGCGACTTGGCCTGAAGCTTGAGGATACGGACGAGGCGCTAATCGTCCTGTCAACAGGCCCTAAATCCTTCAAAGGCGACGACTTTGTTCCGGGTTCTGTTCCCGACACTTTGGCCATTCGTCAAGGCGACTTTCCTATCAATTTGCGCAACCAGGTCTTCGATGTTGAACTGCGTCCGGGGTTGCCAGCATTTTCTGAAATCGAGCTCTATCGCATCGACCGCCGTTCAGGTTTTGACCCGGCAAGTCCCTGGACATTGAGTCTTCGGGTTCCGCGAAGCCGCGGCTATTTCCTGGAAGAGGCGATCAGCAGAGACTTTAGCGTTGATTATAAGTTGCCGGCCGACTTTTTTGTTCAGCCCGGTGAGAACGCCGAACTTCCCTGGCTGGTTGTCTGGAAAAATCAGTTCGGGACCCTTGCGGTGCTCGCGTTCTCCTTGGCGGTCTTAACCTTGGCGTTGATCTACGACAAAGAATTTACTACTCGCCAGGGCTGGTTACCCTGGCTGCGCCCTTTGTTTCTTGCCTATGTCTTGCTCTTCATCGGCTGGTATGCCCAGGCCCAGCTGAGCATCGTTACCGTTCTTGGATTGGTCAAGTTGATCCGGGTTCCCGGCGATCTGTCCTTTCTGCTTTATGACCCGGCATCGCTGATCCTATGGATTTATGTGCTGATCACCCTTCTGGTTTGGGGGCGCGGGGCTTTCTGCGGGTGGCTCTGTCCCTTTGGGGCTCTGCAAGAGCTGCTGGCCAAAGCGGCGGCATTGGCGGGGTTGCGCAGTCTGCGGTTGCGTGATTCGCTTGATCGTAAGCTCTCCCTGATAAAATATTGGGTTCTTGGCTTTACGGTTTGCGGGACCATTTTCATGCCGCAATGGGCCGAGCGGTTTGCCGAAGCCGAGCCTTTCAAGACCGCGATAACTTTGGTGTTTCAGCGTGAATGGCCCTATCTGGCCTATTGTATTTTGCTGCTGGCCTCAGGGACTTTCCTCTACAAGGGATTCTGTCGCTTTCTTTGCCCCCTGGGCGCCCTACTCGCAATTCCGGCGCGACTGCGTCAGAGCTCCTGGTTGCTGAGGCGCAAGGAATGTGGCGCACCCTGTCAGCTCTGCCGGAAGAAATGCGACTATGGTGCTATTGGCCCCGATGGGGCGATCCGTTACGCCGATTGCGTGCAATGTCTGGATTGTGTGGCCCTTTACCATGATCCAAAGCGCTGCACTCCGTTGATTTTGGCCGCTCGGCGTCAACCGGTCGGTGCGATGGCGCCGCTATCCAATGGAGGTTCCATTTGATCTTATCTCGCCGGCGTATGATCGCAATTTCAGGCGCCTTTGCCGGGGCAGCCCTCTTTGGCAGCACAGGTCGCTGGTCGCCAACGTCGCAGCTTTTTCGTTGGGAAGGCACCGTTCTGGGGGCGGTGGCCAGCCTTGAATTATATCATTCGGATCAACAAGACGCCGAAACTTTGATCGCCGATTGTATCAAGGAGGTCGAACGTCTTGAGCGAATTTTCAGTCTCTATCGGCCGTCAGCCTTAACCCGGCTTAACCGTGACGGTAGGCTGAACAGTCCTCCGCCGGAATTGCGGGCCTTGTTGGCGGAAGCTGCGCGCTTTAGTGAAATCAGTCGGGGCGCCTTTGATGTTACGGTGCAGCCCCTTTGGACTCTTTACGCTGACCACTTTGCCAGGGCTGATGCCGATCCGGCTGGCCCGCCAGAGGCCGCCATTGCTTCCGCGCGTGCTCTGGTGGGTTATCGTCACATCCACATCTCCGAAGACGAGATCCGCTTTATAAAGCCAGGAATGGAGGTCACCCTCAACAGCATCGGGCAAGGTTACATTACTGACAGTGTCGTTACCTTGTTGCGAGAACGCGGTGTTGAACGAATCCTTGCCGATCTGGGGGAATATCGGGCCATCGGCGGGCATCCTGATGGGCAGCCCTGGCATGTCGGGATTGGCAATCCCAAAGCCCCCGACAGCATACTCGAGGTCATCGAGCTTCGGGATCGCGCGGTGGCCAGTTCAGGCGGATATGGCACGGTTTTTGACAAGGCTGGCCACTTTCACCATATTTTTGATCCCGCAACCGGGCGCTCTTCCTTTTCTTGGGCAGGGAGCACTGTCGTTGCGGCGACGGCGACTCTCGCCAATGGTCTGTCCACGGCTTTGGCCGCCGCACCGCCGGAGCGGGCGACCGAGATCCT
>Ga0007854_10001076_pt1 | contig 17677 bp, 14 predicted proteins | sample CryBogCBH12Aug08_FD_60382 | JGI IMG/M metagenome (GOLD analysis project Ga0007854, IMG submission 60382) | Freshwater microbial communities from Crystal Bog, Wisconsin, USA - CBH12Aug08 | ecosystem: Environmental > Aquatic > Freshwater > Lake | place: Crystal Bog, Wisconsin, USA | collected...
TCGTCGCGGGTCATCGGGCCGGTGGTGTCCTGCGAGCCGACCGAGGTCATCTTGGGTTCGCAGTAGGTACCTGGGCGCACGCCCTGGCCTTCTGGCAGACCGCAGGCACGGCCCACCATCTTCTGTGCCAAGCTGAAGCCCTTCTTGGTGTCAGCCGGGTTTTGCGGCAGACGGAACAGCGTGGAAGGTGCCAGACCCAGGGCTTCACGGGCCTTGGCGGTCAGGCCACGGCCAATGATCAGGGGAATACGGCCACCGGCGCGGACTTCGTCAAACAGCACGTCGCTCTTGACCTGGAAGGAAGCGATTTCCTTGCCGTCTTTCAGCGCCTTACCGTCGTAAGGACGCAGTTCAACCACGTCGCCCATGTTCATCTGGCTGACGTCGACTTCGATTGGCAGCGCGCCGGCATCTTCCATCGTGTTGTAGAAAATGGGGGCAATCTTGGAGCCCAGGCAGACGCCGCCAAAACGCTTGTTCGGCACAAACGGGATGTCTTCGCCGGTAAACCAGAGCACCGAGTTGGTGGCCGATTTGCGCGAAGAGCCGGTACCAACCACGTCGCCGACGTAGGCCACCAGATTGCCACGGGCGCGCAGGTCTTCTATGAACTTGACCGGGCCGCGCTTGCCATCTTCTTCCGGGGTGATGCCATCGCGCTTGTTTTTCAGCATAGCCAGCGCGTGCAGCGGAATGTCCGGGCGGCTCCAGGCGTCGGGTGCTGGCGACAGGTCGTCGGTGTTGGTTTCGCCGGTGACCTTCAGAATCGTCACGGTGATCGACTTCGGCACTTCGGGACGGCTGGTGAACCATTCGGCATCGGCCCAGCTTTGCAGCACGGCCTTGGCGAAAGTATTGCCCTTATCGGCCTTTTCCTTCACGTCGTGGAACTGGTCGAACATCAGCAGGGTTTTCTTCAGGCCTTCAGCGGCTTCGGCGGCTACGGCAGCGTCGTCGAGCAGGTCGACCAGCGGGCTGATGTTGTAGCCACCCAGCATGGTGCCGAGCAATTCGGTGGCGCGCTGGCGCGAAATCAGGGCGCACTTTTCGGTGCCGTGGGCAACGGCGGCCAGATAGCTGGCTTTGACCTTGGCGGCGTCGTCCACACCGGCCGGAACACGGTGCGTGATGAGGTCGACCAGCGTGGCTTCTTCGCCCGCTGGAGGGGACTTGAGGAGTTCGATCAGTTCGGCCGTCTGTTTTGCCGACAGTGGCAACGGCGGGATGCCCAGCGCAGCGCGTTCGGCTACGTGTTCACGATAAGACTTCAACATGTTTCGCTCCTTTTATCAACAATACAAAAATAAACCTGAAACCATCCGCTCAACAGCGATCGATGGGACTAAAACTTATCTACCGCAAACCAGGGCCGCACCGAATCTGGCAGCGTACACCCAGTTTGATGTGCGCGCTCGAGGAGCTGCCAGAAATACCGGTAGCTGGCACGGTCATGCAATTTACCTGCCACAGATATTGGCGCCCACTCCTGCTGCACTGCGGCCTCAATAATTTGTGCCGCCTGCTCAAGTTGTGCCGCTGACGGCGCAAATGCCTGCAGTACGGGACGAATCTGATCCGGATGAATACTCCACATGCGGGTGTAGCCAAAAGCGCGTGCAGCATGCTCTGCCGAGCGTCGGAGCGCCTGCAAATCGCGTAATTCGGTCACCACACAATGCGAAGGAGTCTTGCCCGAAGCGTGGCAGGCAGACGCAATTTCAAGCTTTGCGCGCACCACCAGCGGATGATTGAACTGATCCAGCGTGCTCGTGTCGGCCGCTGAACGGACCGTCATGGCCTCCGAACCGATGGCACCACCGTGGGCCGAGACAAAATCCATCAGACCAAAACTGACGGATTCGACACGCGGATGCGCCGCAATGGCAAATGCCTGCTGCACGGCCGCCGGAGATTCAATCAAGACATGCACCGGCAAAGGTGTTTTTCGGCTCTGGCTAACAGCGTCTAGCGCGGCAACAGCCTGCTCTACATCGGCACGCGATTCCACTTTGGGAATCATGATGTAACTCAGCGCGGCAGCGCTTCGGCCCGCCACAATTTCGACGTCCTGCGCAAAGGCCGGATGACCCACCGGATGCAGGCGCGCACCCACGCGCTGTTCCACCAACGGATTGCGAAGCAGGCTATTCGTGCGGGTATTTACGGCAAGCTCGGCCACCAGTTGGGCCTGCTCAAGTTCGCCCCCGACTGGTGCACCGTCTTCGCAATCGAGCGTGACGTCGAAAACGCAGGCGCCATACTCGTCGAGCATGTCGGCCTGCAGTTGCAAACTCTTTTTCATCCGCGCCTCGACGCCACAATAATGGTCGCACACCGGCAAATGCGCCGTTGCGGCCTGTGCACCGAGCAGAACTTCGCGCGGATGGGTCACGACAATTACAGCAGGTGCTTCACGCCGTCCTGCTCACCCTGCAATTCAGCCAGGGTGATGTTGATGCGCTCTTGCGAGAAGGCATCGATTTCGAGACCTGTAACGATCTGATATTCGCCATTCGCGGTGGTAACCGGGAAGCCAAACACCACGCCAGCGGGAATACCATATTCGCCGTTGGACGGAACGCCCATCGTCACCCACTCGCCGTTGGAGCCCAGGGCCCAGTCGCGGATGTGGTCGATTGCTGCGTTGGCTGCCGAAGCGGCCGACGACAGGCCACGGGCTGCAATGATGGCGGCGCCGCGCTTGCCAACGGTTGGCAGAAATACGTCGGCATTCCAGACCTGATCGTTCACCAGATCCTTGATGCTCTTGCCGTTTGTGGTGGCAAAGCGATAGTCAGCGTACATGGTGGGCGAGTGGTTGCCCCACACGGTCAGCTTGCGGATATCGCCCACAGCGGTACCGGTCTTGGCAGCCAGTTGCGAGGCAGCACGGTTGTGGTCCAGACGCAGCATGGCGGTGAAATTCTTGGCGGGCAGATCAGGCGCCGATTTCATCGCGATATAAGCGTTGGTATTGGCGGGATTGCCCACCACCAGAACCTTCACGTTGCGCGAAGCAACCGCATTGAGGGCCTTGCCCTGAGCGGTGAAAATCTGGGCATTGGCGGCCAGCAAATCGGCACGTTCCATGCCAGGACCACGCGGACGGGCACCAACCAGCAGTGCGTAATCGGTGTCCTTGAATGCCTGCAGCGGGTCGCTGTGGGCTTCAATGCCAGCGAGCAGCGGGAATGCGCAATCTTCGAGTTCCATGATCACGCCGCGCAGGGCGTTCTGGGCCTTTTCATCAGGAATTTCCAGCAATTGAAGGATCACCGGCTGGTCCTTGCCCAGCATCTCGCCAGATGCAATACGGAATAGCAGTGCGTATCCTATTTGACCAGCAGCGCCAGTAACGGCAACACGGACGGGCTTCTTGCTCATTTATTTAACTCCAGGATGGTTATAGAAAAAGACACTATCCAGGCACCCAATCACAAGTGTCGAGCCCTGCAGATGGGCTATTAGTTTACTCGCGATTTTGAATCAAAGTCAATTTGTCTTATGTCTTATATAAGATATGATTGCAAAATATTCCGAGACTGACTTGTAGCTGACTTATCAACTCAAATTGGCACCAATCTGATGCATACCTCGCCCCAAAATACTGGCGATATACCGGCGCCAGACAACTATACCGGTGCCAACCCTGAAAATGCTGCAAGCGCATCGGCCGGAAATATATCTGCACCTTCATTCAGCCCGTTATACCAGCAGATCAAGGCACTATTACTGCAAAGCTTGCAGAGCGGCGAATGGAAGCCAAGCACGGCTATTCCGAGCGAGATGGATCTGGCCGCGCGCTATAAGGTCAGCCAGGGAACTGTGCGCAAAGCGATAGACGAACTGGCCGCAGAAAACCTTTTGTTGCGACGTCAGGGCAAGGGCACCTACGTAGCCACGCATGCCGAGAGCCAGGTCCAGTACAGATTCCTGCGATTGATACCCGACCTTGGCGACATCGTGTCGGAAGGGCCCGCGCAGCGCCAGATCATCGATTGCAAACGCCTGCGCGCAAGCACGGAAATAGCCCGTCTGCTGGCTATTCGTCAGGGTGATGCCATACTTCAGGTTCGACGCGTTTTGTCTTTCACCGGAACGCCGACTATTCTTGAAGACCTGTGGCTGCCGGGCGCCCGCTTCAAAGGATTGACGGCAGAAAAGTTACGGGACGATAACGGCCCCATGTACGCACTGTTTGAGCGCGAATTCGGGGTCCATATGGTGCGTGCCGAAGAAAAAATACGCGCCGTCCTGCCCGATGCCGAGCAGTGCGCATTGCTACTGATAAGCCCCGCCACTCCGTTGCTCAGCGTGGAGCGTGTGTCGTATACCTACAATGATGCACCCATGGAGCTACGGCGCGGCCTTTATTTGACAGATACCCACTATTACAGAAATTCTCTGAGCTGAAGATGGAAATAGTTTTGCAAGTCCATTGTCAGCCTGCTACGGTGCAATAGAATTTCGAACCGTCGCGCCAGTAAATTACAAAGCCGTTACATCATCGAAAGCAGTACATGACAGAACTTGTATCTTCCCCCAAAGCCAAGCGGCCTGAATTCCGAAACATCAACGCGTTGCATGACTTGCCAGGCTACCGCCTGCCAATCGCCGGCATCGTATCCATCCTGCACCGCGTCAGTGGCGCGCTGCTATTCCTGCTGATGCCCTTCATCATCTGGATGTTTGACACTTCAATTAGCTCGGAAATTTCTTTCGCCCGCTTTACTGCGGTATTCAATGTGGGCGTCGGCTTTCTGCCTGGCTGGTTCGTAAAGCTGGTTGCGCTGGCAATTATTTGGGCGTTCCTGCACCATTTTGTAGCCGGCTTGCGCTATCTGGTGATGGATATTTCGCATAAGCTGGTCACCAAAGAATTTGGCCGTAGTTCGGCCCAGGTCACGCTGGTCATCAGTCTGACGCTGACCGCAGCACTGGCCGCAAAGCTATTCGGCCTCTATTAACAGAATTCTGATATCCATCAGAAGACTGATAGCAAACAGATATATCACTGATAAAACAAGGATTTAACATGGCAGTCAATTACGGCGCTCACCGGGTCACAACCGGCGCACATTACGGTATTCGCGACTGGCTGGCGCAGCGGGTCACTGCAGCGCTGATGGCCCTCTTTACCCTGGTCGTGCTGTTCGAAGTGATTTTCAGCAAAGGCCCGCTGGGCTACGACACCTGGGCGCATATTTTTTCCGGCGAGTGCATGAAGTTCCTGACGCTGGCGGCTATTCTGGCGCTGCTCTATCACGCATGGATTGGTATTCGTGATATCTGGATGGACTACATCAAACCGGTATCGGTGCGGCTTTGCCTGCACGTTTTCTCCATTGTCTGGCTGGTCGGCTGCGCCGGCTGGGCCATCCGGGTTCTGTGGCGCGTCTAACGGCCATTGATTTAAAAATCCCGACTGCCCTCTCACCGACACCTTTTCTCTAAGGCACTCATTCATGTCCTATTCCGTTACCAAGCGCAAATTTGACGTAGTTATCGTTGGAGCCGGCGGCTCCGGCATGCGCGCATCCCTTCAACTGGCCCGTGCCGGACTCAATGTCGCGGTACTTTCGAAAGTGTTTCCAACCCGCTCCCACACGGTAGCGGCGCAAGGCGGTATTGGCGCCTCGCTAGGTAACATGAACGAAGACAACTGGCACTATCACTTTTACGACACCGTCAAGGGCTCCGACTGGCTGGGCGATCAGGACGCGATTGAGTTCATGTGCCGCGAAGCGCCCAAGGTTGTGTACGACCTCGAACACATGGGCATGCCGTTCGACCGTAATCCTGACGGCACCATTTACCAGCGTCCGTTTGGCGGACATACGGCAAATTACGGTGAAAAGGCGGTTGAACGCGCCTGCGCCGCAGCAGACCGTACGGGCCACGCCATGTTGCATACGCTGTATCAGCAAAACGTGGCAGCGCGTACCAGTTTCTTTGTCGAGTGGATGGCACTGGACCTGATTCGCGACGCCGACGGCGATGTCGTGGGCGTTACAGCGCTGGAAATGGAAACTGGCGACGTACACATTCTCGAAGCCAAGACCACACTGCTGGCAACAGGCGGAGCGGGTCGTATTTTTGCCGCTTCGACCAATGCATTTATCAACACCGGCGACGGCCTTGGCATGGCGGCACGTGCCGGCCTGCCCCTGCAGGACATGGAATTCTGGCAATTCCACCCGACCGGCGTGGCCGGCGCCGGCGTGCTGCTGACCGAAGGCTGCCGTGGCGAGGGCGCTATTCTGCTCAACAGCAATGGCGAACGCTTCATGGAACGCTATGCGCCGACGCTGAAAGATCTGGCTCCGCGTGACTTCGTTTCCCGTTCGATGGACCAGGAAATCAAGGAAGGCCGTGGCTGCGGACCCAACAAGGACTACGTGCTGCTCAAACTCGACCACCTGGGCGCCGACACGATCATGAAGCGTCTGCCGTCGGTGTTCGAAATTGGTCACAACTTTGCCAACGTCGATATCACCCGCGAACCTATTCCCGTGGTGCCGACCATCCACTATCAGATGGGCGGTATTCCGACCAACATCAACGGTCAGGTTGTGATTCAGAAGGGCGACGTTAACAATCAGGTCGTCAATGGCTTGTACGCTGTGGGCGAGTGCTCCTGCGTCAGCGTGCACGGCGCCAACCGACTGGGCACCAACTCGCTGCTCGACCTGCTGGTATTTGGCCGCGCGGCTGGTAACCACATTGTTGAGTTCAACAACAAGAACAAGAACCACAAGGATCTGCCCAAAGACGCCGCCGACCGCACGCTCGAGCGACTGGCCCGTCTGGACAATGCCAAGGACGGCGAATATGCGCAAGACGTGGCCAACGATCTGCGCGCTTCGATGCAGATGCACGCTGGCGTGTTCCGCACACAAAAGAGCATGGATCAGGGCGTGGTCAAGATTGCCGAACTGCGCGAACGCGTGAAGCGGATCAATCTCAAGGACAAGTCCAAAGTGTTCAACACCGCCCGCATTGAAGCGCTGGAAGTGGAGAACCTGATCGAAGCCGCACAGGCTACGATCGTGTCGGCAGCAGCGCGTCATGAGAGCCGTGGTGCACACACGGTTGACGACTACGCCGATTCCGCCGAATTCCCCAACGGACGCAACGACGTTGAATGGCACAAGCACACCCTCTGGCACAGCTCCAACAACAGCCTGAGCTACAAGCCGGTGCAGATGAAGCCGCTGACGGTGGAATCCGTGCCCCTCAAAGTCCGCACTTTCTAAGTCCCAAGTCCCTATCCGCGAGATACAGAACATGACCAAACGCACATTCTCCATCTACCGTTACGATCCGGACAAGGACGCAAAGCCCTACATGCAGAACATCGAGGTTGAACTCGATGGCCATGAGCGCATGCTGCTAGATGCCCTGATGAAGCTCAAAGCTGTCGACCCGTCCATTTCGTTCCGCCGTTCGTGCCGCGAAGGCGTATGCGGTTCGGATGCCATGAACATCAACGGCAAAAACGGTCTGGCCTGCCTGACCAACATGCGTACGCTCGAAGGCACCATCGTGCTCAAGCCGCTGCCCGGACTGCCCGTGGTGCGCGACCTGATTGTCGACATGACCGACTTCTTCAAACAGTACAACTCGGTTAAGCCATACCTCATCAACAACACCATTCCGCCTGAAAAAGAGCGTCTACAAAGCCCCGAGGAGCGTGAAGAGCTGAATGGTCTGTACGAGTGCATTTTGTGCGCAAGCTGCTCGACGAGTTGCCCGAGCTTCTGGTGGAACCCCGATAAATTTGTCGGCCCTGCCGGACTGCTGCAAGCCTACCGTTTCCTGGCCGACAGTCGCGATCAGGCCACCGGAGAGCGTCTGGACAATCTGGAAGACCCGTATCGCCTGTTCCGCTGCCACACCATCATGAATTGCGTCGACGTCTGCCCGAAGGGACTGAATCCCACACGCGCAATTGGCAAGATCAAGGAAATGCTGGTCCAGCGCAGTATCTGATATCCATTGTGGTGCCTCTGACAATGCAGGAATCTCCGGTCGATGAACGCGTTCTGAGCAAACTGCGCTGGCGTTGCCGGCGCGGGTTGCTGGAAAACGATCTGTTCATTGAGCGGTTTTTTCAGCGTTTCAGCGCAACCCTGACACCGCGTCAGGCTGATGCGCTTGGTGCCCTGATGGAATTGAGTGACAACGACCTGCTAGACGTGCAATTGGCACGGAAATCGCTATCTCAGGTGGATCCGGCCATCGATAGTGAAGATGTGCGCGAAGTTTTAAAAATGTTGATGGAACCCCTCTGAAAGGCGAAAGATGAAACTAGCTGACAACAAAGCCACCCTGTCATTCAGCAACGGCGCACCCAGCGTTGAAATGCCAGTTTATAACGGTAGCGTAGGACCGGACGTCATTGACATCCGCAAGCTCTATGCGCAAACCGGCATGTTTACCTATGACCCGGGCTTCCTGTCCACGGCATCCTGCCAGTCGGCCATCACGTATATCGATGGCGACAAGGGTGAACTGCTGTATCGCGGCTACCCGATCGAACAACTCGCGGTCAACTGCGACTTCATGGAAACCTGCCACCTGCTGCTGTACGGCAACCTGCCCGACGCTGCCGGCAAGGCCGATTTCACCAAGCGTGTGAGCAACCACACGATGGTCAATGAGCAGATGCAATTCTTCCTGCGCGGTTTCCGTCGCGATGCCCACCCGATGGCCATCATGACCGGCCTCGTGGGCGCACTGTCGGCGTTCTATCACGACAGCATCGACATCAACAACCCGGAACACCGCGAAGTCTCGGCCATCCGCCTGATTGCCAAGATGCCGACACTGGTCGCCATGGCCTACAAGTACAGCGCCGGCCAGCCTTACATGTATCCGAAGAACAACCTGAGCTACGCCGGCAACTTCATGCACATGATGTTTGCAACACCGTGCGAAGAGTACAAGGTCAATCCGGTTATTGAGCGCGCTCTGGACCGCATTTTCATTCTGCACGCAGACCACGAACAAAACGCCTCCACATCCACCGTGCGTCTGTGCGGCTCGTCCGGCACCAACCCGTTTGCTGCGATTGCAGCCGGTGTGGCCTGCCTCTGGGGCCCTGCCCACGGCGGCGCTAACGAAGCCTGCCTGAACATGCTTGAAGACATCCAGCGGATGGGTGGCGTCAGCAAGGTGGGCGAGTTCATGAATCAGGTCAAGGACAAGAACTCCAACGTCAAGCTGATGGGCTTTGGTCACCGTGTGTACAAGAACTACGACCCACGCGCCAAGCTGATGCAGGAAACCTGCAAGGAAGTGCTGGTTGCTCTGGGCCTGGAAAACGATCCGCTGTTCAAGCTGGCCATGGCGCTGGAAAAGATTGCCCTCGAAGACGATTACTTCGTACAGCGCAAGCTTTACCCGAACGTGGACTTCTACTCCGGCATCGTTCAGCGCGCTATCGGCATTCCGGTCAGCCTGTTCACCGCCATCTTCGCACTGGCCCGCACCGTTGGCTGGATTGCCCAGCTGAACGAAATGATTGGTGACCCGGAATACAAGATTGGCCGTCCGCGCCAGCTGTTTACCGGATCGGTCAAACGCGACGTGCTACCTATCGCTCAACGCTGATTTTTGCCTGTGCGCTAGGCCCGCCGCACGGCAACGTCGGCGGGCTTTTTGTTTGCCCGGGCCCGCCGCCTGCATCAGGGCGCATAAAATCATGGATTGCCAAGGAATTTTTGAATGAACACCACCCGTTCACCCGCTCCGGGCCGCACCCTTTACGACAAGCTCTGGGACGAGCACGTCATACACACTGAAGACGACGGCACCGCTATTTTGTACATCGATCGCCATCTGGTGCACGAAGTCACCAGCCCGCAGGCGTTTGAAGGGCTGCGTCAGGCGAGTCGACCGGTCTGGCGTGTCAGCTCCGTGGTTGCGACGGCCGATCACAATACGCCGACCACCGGCTGGGAGCGCGGCTACGACGGCATTGCGGACCCCACCAGCAAGGAGCAGGTCACCACGCTAGACAGCAATATCCGCGAATTTGGCGCCGCTGCGTACTTCCCGTTCATGAGCAAGCGTCAGGGTATCGTGCACGTGATCGGGCCGGAAAATGGCGCTACGCTGCCCGGCATGACCGTGGTCTGCGGTGATTCGCATACCTCGACCCACGGCGCTTTTGGTGCGCTGGCGCATGGCATTGGCACCAGCGAAGTGGAACACGTGCTGGCGACCCAGACGTTGCTGGCAAAGAAAGCGCGCAACATGCTGGTGCGGGTGGACGGAACGCTGACGCCGGGGTGCACGGCCAAGGACATCGTGCTGGCCATCATCGGGCGCATCGGTACCGCAGGCGGCACCGGTTACACGATTGAATTTGGCGGCTCTGCCATTCGCGCACTGAGCATGGAAGGCCGCATGACGGTGTGCAACATGGCCATTGAAGCGGGTGCCCGTGCAGGTCTGGTAGCGGTGGACGAAAAAACCATCGAATATGTGCGTGGCCGCCCGCTGGCACCTGGCGCCAACGCTGCCAGCCCGGCCGCTGCTACCGTGGAATGGGATCAGGCGGTGGCGTACTGGAAAACGCTGCATTCTGACGCTGGCGCCCATTTCGACACCGTGGTTGAGCTGAATGCCGCCGACATCGTACCGCAAGTAACCTGGGGCACATCGCCCGAAATGGTGCTCGGGGTTGATGCCCGCGTGCCCGATCCGGACCGCGAAAAAGATCCCAACAAGCGCCTCGCCATCGAGCGCGCCCTGACTTACATGGGCCTGGAGCCCGGCAAGCCGATCAACGACATTTTTATCGACAAGGTGTTTATCGGATCGTGCACCAACAGCCGCATCGAAGACATGCGCGAAGCTGCTGCCATCGTGCGCAAGCTCGGCCAGCGGGTGGCCAAAAATGTGCGCCAGGCGTTGGTCGTACCGGGCTCGGGTCTGGTCAAGGAGCAGGCGGAGCGTGAAGGGTTGCATGAAATATTCAAGGCCGCCGGGTTTGAATGGCGCGAACCGGGTTGCTCCATGTGTCTGGCCATGAATGCCGACCGACTGGAGCCTCAAGAACGCTGCGCTTCCACCAGCAACCGCAATTTTGAAGGCCGCCAGGGTGCTGGCGGACGGACCCATCTGGTCAGTCCGGCAATGGCCGCTGCGGCAGCCATTCACGGTCATTTTGTTGACGTGCGCAAATTCATCTGAGAGATCCAGCCATGAAAAACTTTACCGTGCATGAAGGCCTGGTTGCCCCGATGGATCGGGAAAATGTAGACACCGATGCCATCATCCCGAAGCAGTTTCTGAAGTCTATCCGCAAGACCGGATTCGGACAAAACCTGTTTGACGAATGGCGCTATCTGGACGCCGGATATCCCGGCCAGGATCCGGCCAGCCGCAAACCCAACCCCGATTTTGTGCTCAACCAGCCGCGCTATCAGGGCGCATCGATCCTGCTGGCGCGCAAAAACTTTGGCTGCGGCTCTTCGCGTGAACATGCGCCGTGGGCGCTCGACCAGTTTGGCTTTCGGGCCATCATTGCGCCGAGTTATGCGGACATATTTTTCAACAACAGCTTCAAAAATGGCCTGCTCCCGATTGTGTTGCCCGAAGCGCAGGTGGATCAGTTGTTCAGCGCCACGCTGGCTTTTCCGGGTTACCGCCTGACCATTGACCTTGAGAATCAGCGTATCGCTTTGCCCGATGGCCAGGTTATGCCATTTGAAGTTCAGGCATTCCGCAAATATTGCCTGCTCAATGGCTATGACGATATCGGCCTGACCCTTCGCCATGCCGACAAGATAAAAGCCTTTGAAGCGCAGAGACTGACGCAAAAGCCGTGGCTTGCGCGCAGCATGCAATCTTAAATTAGGCTATTGTCGAAGGATAAAGAAAGCAATCGATTCAGTATTCCTATAGAAAGCAGTAAATTTCATGAAAATCGCAGTGTTGCCCGGTGATGGCATCGGTACCGAAATTGTTGCAGAGGCCGTCAAGGTGCTGCAGGCGCTCGCACTCCCGCTGGAAATGGAGACTGCGCTGGTGGGTGGCGCCGCCTACGCCGCGCACGGCCATCCGTTGCCGGAATCGACCCTGAATCTGGCCAAAAGTTCCGATGCCATTCTGTTTGGTGCCGTCGGCGACTGGAAATACGACAACCTCGAGCGCCACCTGCGCCCGGAGCAGGCCATTTTGGGTTTGCGCAAGCATCTGGGCCTTTTTGCCAACTTCCGCCCTGCCATTTGCTACGCACAGCTGGTGGACGCCTCCAGCCTCAAGCCCGAGCTGGTGAGCGGACTCGACATCCTGATCATTCGCGAACTGACGGGCGACATTTATTTTGGTCAGCCACGCGGACGCCGCAGTGCTCCGGACGGCCTGTTCCCCGGCGCCGAAGAAGCGTTTGACACCATGCGCTACAGCAGGCCCGAAATTGAGCGCATTGCGCACGTCGCGTTTCAGGCGGCACGCAAACGCAGCAAGCGCGTGACCAGCGTGGACAAGGCCAACGTGCTCGAGACGTTCCAGTTCTGGAAAGACGTGGTCACCGAAGTGGGTCAGCAATACCCCGATGTGCAACTCGACCACATGTACGTTGACAACGCAGCGATGCAACTGGTGAAGGCGCCCAAGAAGTTTGACGTCGTAGTAACCGGCAACATGTTTGGCGATATTCTGTCGGACGAAGCCTCGATGCTGACCGGCTCGATTGGCATGCTGCCCTCGGCCAGCCTGAACGCCAGCGGCCAGGGCCTCTATGAACCCAGCCACGGCAGTGCGCCCGACATTGCCGGACAGGGCATTGCCAATCCGCTGGCTACCATTTTGAGCGCCGCCATGATGTTGCGTTTCAGCCTGAATCAGGAATCCGCTGCTTTGCGCATTGAGGCAGCTGTGCAGAAGGTGCTGCAGCAAGGTCTGCGCACCGCCGATATCTTCAGCGCCGGAACCACCCGCGTGTCGACGCGGGAAATGGGCGATGCAGTCGTCAATGCGCTGTAATAGTTTGTAAAAGGTAAATTGATCATGAGTACAGGAAATTTGGTCGGCCTGGTGGGCTGGCGAGGCATGGTGGGCTCGGTTCTGATGGACCGTATGCAGGCCGAGGGCGACTTCGCGCTGATTGAGCCAGTATTTTTCTCCACCTCCAATGCGGGGGCCAACGCGCCAGCAATGGCCAAAAACGAAACCCGTCTGCAGGACGCTTTTAATATTGACGCTCTGAAGCGCTGCGACATCATCATCAGCGCTCAGGGCGGCGACTACACAACCGAGGTATTCCCAAAACTGCGCGCTGCGGGCTGGAATGGCCACTGGATTGACGCCGCCTCGACGCTGCGCATGAAGGACGACGCCATCATCATTCTGGACCCGGTCAATCTGCCCGTCATCCAGAAATCATTGCGCAACGGTGGAAAGAACTGGATCGGCGGCAACTGCACCGTCAGCTGCATGCTGATGGGCGTGGGCGCGCTGTACAAGGCCGGACTGGTCGAGTGGATGAGCACCCAGACCTATCAGGCGGCTTCCGGCGGTGGCGCGCAGCACATGCGCGAACTGCTGACGCAATACGGCACGCTCTATGCAGAGGTCAAAGACCTGCTGGACGACCCGAAGAGCGCCATCCTTGAAATCGATCGCAAAGTGATTGCCAAGCAGCGCAGTCTGGACGGCGCCGCCACCGCAAATTTTGGTGTTCCGCTGGGCGGCTCGCTGATTCCATGGATCGACAAGGATCTGGGCAACGGCATGTCGCGCGAAGAATGGAAAGGCATGGCCGAAACCAACAAGATTCTGGGCCAGGGCGCGCTGTTTGGAAGTAACGAAACGCCAGTGGACGGATTCTGTGTGCGGGTGGGCGCAATGCGCTGCCATAGCCAGGCGCTGACCTTCAAGCTGAAGAAGGACGTGCCGGTTGCCGATATCGAAGCCATGATTGCGGCCGATAACGCGTGGGTGAAAGTGGTTCCCAACAACCGGGAGGCCACCCTGCGCGACCTCACCCCGGTAGCAGTTACCGGAACCATGACGATCCCGGTTGGGCGCATCCGCAAGCTCGCCATGGGGCCAGAGTATGTGGGCGCATTTACCATTGGAGATCAATTGCTTTGGGGGGCGGCTGAGCCATTGCGCCGGATGTTGCGTATATTGCTGGACGCATGACGTTATATTTCAGTGCGCAACGTTGTGAGCAGACAACAGATAGCATCAACCGAACTGGGCTTAAAGCCTCGAACTGAACTTAAAAGGTTTGTGAGCTTGTCAGCCTAATTCATTGATGTTATGGTACTTTTTACTTTTTATCGTCTGAAGTCTGGGACTATGACAGAAGCCCTGATCGCCGCATACCAGAACACCGGAGGCTAGTAAATTGACTGGACCAACACACCCTTGGCGCCGAACCGCAATTGCGGTAGCAGCCACGGCATTTCTTGCCTTGTCCGCCAACGAAGTCTCTGCGCTGTCGCTCGGTCGCGTAACGGTCCATTCGGCGCTAGGCGAAGCGCTGCGGGCAGAAATCGACATTCCGGACATCAACACCGAGGAATCGGCCACTTTGCGTGCCGCGATGGCACCTGCCAGTGCGTTTACGGCTGCCGGACTGGAATACAACCCGGCCCTCGCCGGTATGCAGATCAGCCTGATGCGCCGTGCAGACGGCCACGCCTACCTGCGCCTGAGCACCGACCGGCCTGTCAACGACCCCTTTGTCGACCTGATTCTTGAGGCCAGCTGGTCTTCGGGGCGCATCGTGCGTGACTACACCATGCTGCTCGACCCGCCGCCGCCCAAGCCAGCAGCACCCAATCCGACGCTGGCGCAAACGTCTGCTCCGGCACCAGCCCCGGCACCGGCGCCGGCAGCACCAAACGCGCCCTCACCCGCCGTTACGAACCCGGTCACCAATGCATCGAGCACGGCACCTGTGCGTGCCCAACTCAATCCGCCAGTTCCTGCCGCCGATGCCAACCGCTCCGGCGTTGCGCCAAAAGCCGCCGTAAAAACGGACGCCAGAAATACGCCGGCAGTCAATAACCGGCCCCCTCAAAAATCTGCTGGCAATGCCCAACTGACCGTAAAGCCCGGCGATACCGCCAGCAAATTGGCCAATCAGACCAAGGCCGAAGACGTTTCGCTCGACCAGATGCTGGTCGCGATGCTGCGCGCCAACCCGGATGCCTTCAGTCGCGGCAACCTCAACCGCCTGCGCGCGGGCGCCGTGCTGGACCTGCCGACTGCGGAAGACGCAAAATCGGTAGCCCCGGCCCAAGCCACGCAGATGGTCCAGGCACAGAGCAAGGATTTCAATGAATTCCGACGCAATCTGGCCGAGAATGCCCCCAAAGCTGGTGTAGACGCACCCAACCGCAAAGCCGCCGGTAGCGTCGACGCGCAGGTGGACGTGCGCAAACCAGCAAACCGTCCTCCGGACAAGCTCACCCTTTCCAAGGGTGCTGTGCAGTCCAAAAACGAAGAAGCGCGTATTGCCGGAGAACGGGCACAGCGCGAGGCAGCGGATCGTGCGGCCGAAATTGCCAAAAATATCGCTGATCTGAAGAAGTTGAAGACTGAGGCGTCGAACACCAGTGCAGCCTCAGACTCTACTCCCTCGGCAGCCTCTTCCGCCCCTTCAGCGGCCCCCGCATTGCCAGGCGTCACCATGCCACCTGCAGCAGCCTCCAGCCCGGTTGTGCGTCCTCCTCTCCCCCACGCTTCGGCTCCGGCATCGGCGCCGCAATCGGCACCAGCGCCCGAAGCCAGCCTGATCGATCAGGTTATGGAAGACCCGCTGCTGCCGCTGGCCGCAGGTGGCAGTCTGATTGCGCTGCTGGTTGGGGTGTTTGTCGTACGTCGCAGGAAAATGCGAAACAAGACGGCCAGCGACGACAGTTCCTTCATGGAAAGCCGTTTGCCTGCCGACTCATTCTTCGGTGCCAGCGGTGGTCAGCGCGTGGACACCGGCAACCGCTCTACAACTGGTGCAGCACCGGCCGTGTACGCCAACAGCCAGCTTGAGGGCGCAGACGACGTCGATCCAGTGGCAGAAGCCGATGTCTACCTCGCGTACGGCCGCGACCTGCAGGCCGAAGAAATTCTCAAGGAAGCATTGCGGCACAACCCGTCGCGGCTTGCAATTCACACCAAGCTGCTCGAAATCTTTGTCAAACGGCGCGATGCCACCAGTTTCCAGAGCGCTGCCCGCGAAGCCATGGCGCTGACCCACGAAGGCTCGCCGGAGTGGAAGCACATTTGCGAACTCGGCCGCGGAATCGACCCCGACAATCCACTTTATGGCGCAGATGCACAGCCAGAAGCAGCCGCTCAGGGTTGGCAAGGCAATGATGGCTCGGACGACGACCATGAAAGCACCCACCGCATGTCGACGCAGGCGGTGGAAACCCCGACGTCCAGCGTCGACCTTGATCTGGATATCGATTTTCCCGACGAACAGGAAGTCCCCAGCATTATCAAACCGGCCGTCAGCCAGCGTGCCAGCCTGAGTGCCGACAGTGCGCCTGCGCCGGTCGCCCCGACCACCAATTACGGGGCCCTTGATTTCGACATATCCATGCCGGTCGAAATAGCCCGTGGCGAGCCGGAGCCCAAACCCCAGATCGAGATTCCAACGCCGCATATTTCGGAGTTTGAATCCACCGCCAAGTTGCCACAACCCGTGGCGCCGTCGTACACAGCGCCGCAACCCTTAGCTCAGGACACGGTCAAGACGCATGCCCCCGCTCCGCAGGAAAGCTCGGCAGTAGTGACGCCCAGTGGTCTGATGGACTTTGACATCAGCGCCATGTCGCTCGATCTGGACAATCCGACAGAGTCCGGCACGCTGACCGACGGCGGCTCGGCAAATGGCTCGCAGGCCACCAAACTGGCGCTGGCAGAAGAATTTGTTTCGATCGGCGACCACGACGGTGCACGCGCCCTGATCGAAGAAGTCATTGCGGACGCCAGCGGACCATTGCTCGAACAGGCACAGAAAGCGTTGGCCGCGCTGAACTGACCTGACTGAGCGGACCTGATCTGACCGAGAGCTGCTTCGTGGCGTTCGATGCGCATTGGTGCCTGCCATGAGAGTTGCTTTGGGGGTCAGTTACAACGGCTCAGCCTATCAGGGCTGGCAAAGTCAGCCGGGCGGCCTCACGGTTCAGGATCGGCTGGAAAAGGCGTTGGGTACGTTTGCTGCGCAGCGTATTTCCACCCTCTGTGCCGGGCGCACCGACGCCGGGGTTCACGCGCTGATGCAGGTGGTGCATTTCGACACCGATTGTGATCGCGATACCTTCGGATGGATTCGGGGCACCAATGCCAATTTGCCGCGCGATATTGCGGTTCAGTGGGCTGCGCTGACGCCAGACTCGTTTCACTGCCGCGCAAGCGCCCTTTCCCGCCGTTATGCCTATGTTTTGCTGCAATCTCCGGTGCGCCCCAGCGTAGACAACGGCCGGGTCGGCTGGACCTTTAGGCCGCTCGATCTGCAGGCCATGCAGGAGGCTTCCGACATGCTGCTGGGCGAACATGATTTTTCCTCCTTTCGGGCGTCGGCCTGTCAGGCCATCAGCCCGGTAAAGAACATGATGAAAATCGATTTTCATCAGCGGGGCGCCTACTGGCGAATCGAATTCGAGGCCAATGCATTTTTGCACCACATGATTCGCAACATCATGGG
>Ga0007854_10001077_pt1 | contig 17669 bp, 15 predicted proteins | sample CryBogCBH12Aug08_FD_60382 | JGI IMG/M metagenome (GOLD analysis project Ga0007854, IMG submission 60382) | Freshwater microbial communities from Crystal Bog, Wisconsin, USA - CBH12Aug08 | ecosystem: Environmental > Aquatic > Freshwater > Lake | place: Crystal Bog, Wisconsin, USA | collected...
CTGGTAATGGGGGCGTTGCCCGCCTGCCTTATATTTTCATGGATAGCGGAATGGGCGTATCCCTATTTCTTCGGCTCGCAATGGCGGGTGGCGGGACAATTTGCTGTGTTGCTGCTGCCCGCGGCATTTTTCTCCCTGATCTCCTCACCGCTGGACCGCGGCTGTCTGGTGGTGGGTGCGTGGCATTATGTGCTGGGCTGGCACACGCTGCGGGCCGCTTCCACCGCATTGGTTGCCTGGGGCGCAATAAAACTTGACTGGTCCATTAGTCAGTTTCTAATTGGGTTGTCGGCGCAGATGTCGTTTTGCTATCTGCTGGATCTGTTAGCAGGCTGGCATTTTTCCAGATTGATTCCGGCGCAAGCAGGGGTAGGAGGTTCCTGATGGCTGCAGATATTGACACCGCTTCAATGATCGCGGACCTGCATCGCCTCGGGGTGCAGCAAGGCGATACGCTGGTGGTGCGCGCTGAACTGAGTGCAATAGGGCGCGTGCGACGCAACGAGGTGCTGAATGCACTGCTAGGCGCGGTAGGGGAAACGGGGACCATCGTCGGGCTTGCCTTTACCAATGCCACATTCGTGCGGCGCCCGGACCCGGCGCAGGCGTTTTGTGAAACCACGCCTTCTTATGCCGGAAGCCTGCCGAATACGATGCTGAAGTATCCGGGCGCGAAACGCAGCCGACATCCTATTTGCTCATTTGTTGCGCTAGGTGCGCGCGCAGAGTGGATTGTCGAGGGGCACGGGCCGCATAACGATTCATACGCGCCTATACGCAAGGTCATGCAAGCGGGCGGGAAAATGGTGCTGATAGGTTGTGTGCGTTCGAGTCCCGGGTTTACCACCGCGCATCTTGCTGAATATGACTTGGGGCTCTATAAACGACTGATCATGCCCTGGCTTAGCAGCGTCTATTATTCAGATGAAAGCGGGCAGGTAAAACTGTTTCGGGTTCGGGACGCCGGACTGTGCTCCAAGTCCTACGTCAAGTTTTATAGCCCGCATGTCGCCAATGGCGATCTGCGCAGTGGAATGGTGGGCGCCGCCTATTCGGTGCTTATTCCGGCTGTGGCAGCGTATAAGACCGAGCGCGAAATTTTGGAAAATAACCCGAGATTCAATGTCTGCGGCGACCCGGGATGTTTTGTCTGCAACGCCCGCAGGTGGGACCGCTTGTATCGCCTGCCTCTGTATCTGACGCAGAACCTGCCCCGAATCATCCGTTGGTTGACGGGTAGAAAGGGAGCCGGCACGTGAGGGTTATTTGCTTCAAGGCGCTGGAGTACAGGTTGTTGCCCGACGTTTCGTTTCTCAATGAGCGGCGGGCGAAGTATGCATTGGAGCAACTGTGGAAACTGGTTGCAGGTGAGGCCGACTGGGACGGCCCGCCGGTCATAACGTTCGACGGTGTTGATGCCGCTACGGTTAATAAACTGGTTGGCAGTCCAGGCGCAGCGGTGCCGTGGAGGCGGGTAGCGGAATTTGCGCCGCCGGGTTGGGTCAATCCGCTGGATACGCAGGAGTTGCCCGCGCTGTTTGAAACGACGGGCAGCCCGGCGCAGATGCACAGTTTTCCGATGGATCTGGTGGCCGCAACGTTTGTACTTTTGACGCGCTGGGACGAGTGGAAAGCGCCACTGCCAGACCGGTTCGGGTGTCAGGAAGAATTGGCATCGCTTGCCGGGCACAATGGATTCCGGCATCGCCCGGTGCTCGACGAATGGGCACTGGTTGTGCGGGCATGGATTAAAAAATACCGCCCGACGTGGTCCGAATCGCTAAGCGGATATCGGGTTGAAATCTCGCACGATATTGATATTCTGTCCTACTATAAAAATAGCGGCAGGGTTGCGCGTTCCATGGCAAAAGCGCTGATCAAGGACCGGCGCGGAGTCGGGGCCACAGTAGGCGCCCTGCAGGTAGGTATTCGGGCGCTGAGAAATCCATTGCAGGATCCGTGTGTAGCGGCATTTCAACGGTTGATGGACTTCAGTGAGAGCCGTGGTGAGGAGGGCACGTTTTTTTTCATGTCCGCGCGCCCTTCGCAGTATGACGACGGATACCGGTTGGATACGCCGGCATTCAGTCATGTTTTGGGTTCGATCAGGGCACGCGGGCATCATTGCGGATGGCATCCGGGTTACGCCGCGGCCGAAGACGACATGGTTTTCGCAGACGAATATCAGCGGATAACGCGCGCACTGGACGCCCGGGCAATTCCGGTGCGGCATCACTTTTTGCGTTGGCGTGCAGGCTATTCGTGGCGGCGGTTGGCAACCTACGGCATTCCCTACGATGCCAGCCTGGGCTATAACTACAGCTCAGGGTTTCGCGCATCCACTTGTCATCATTACGATGCGTATGATCTTGAGAACGATGTTGCTCTCAACCTCAAAGTGCGTCCGTTGATAGCAATGGACGGGCCGTTGCAGCGCGACAGTTTGCCGGTTTCAAGCAACGTGGCAACGTTGAGTGAACGGTGCAGGCGTGTCTCTGGCAATTTCAGCATCGTTATTCACAACTATTCGCTGATGAGCGATGGCAGACTACTCGCGGATATTGACGATGGTTTGCGGGAAAAGGGCTAGCCTATGTGCGGAATAGCAGGAATTATTTGCAGGAACGGGATTGACGGGTCCGACCTGGCCCGCATGGCTGATGCCATATCGCACCGTGGGCCGGACGGTGATGGCGTGTGGTTCAGTCAGGATGGTTTCACGGGTTTTGCGCACCGGCGGCTGGCTATTATCGATACGAGTGACCGTGGTCTCCAGCCAATGTCCAGCTCCGATGGTCGCTATACCCTGCTATTCAACGGCGAAATATTTAATTTTCTGGAGTTGCGCGTCGAGCTTGAAGCGCTGGGAAGCAAATTCCGGAGCGACAGCGATAGCGAAGTGATTATCGAGGCGTGGCGGCACTGGGGTGAAGCCATGCAACTGCGTTTCAACGGCATGTGGGCAATTGCTTTGTACGATGCTGAAACCGATGAAATATTTTTCTCCCGTGACCGGTTTGGCGTCAAGCCGTTGCTTTATTTTGAATCGCATGAGCGGTTTGCCTTTGCTTCCGAAATGCGCGCATTGCGCAGCCTGTCTTGGGTGAGTTCAGACCTTGATCTGTCGGTTGCGCAGCGCATGCTATTCGATCCGTTCAGCATTGAAGGATCTGATCGGAGTATTTATGCCGGCGTTAAGCGGCTCCCTGCCGGGCACTGTGCACGCCTTGTTAACGGCGCGTTGAAAGTATCGCGCTGGTGGCGTACGGTAGACCATTTGCCGCAAGTTCCGGCCGATCCGGCTGAACGTGAAGCGCGCTTTCGGGAACTATTTTTTGATGCAGTCCGATTGCGCATGCGCAGCGACGTATCTCTGGGAACGTGTCTGAGCGGTGGCTTTGATTCCAGTGCAATTGTGGCTGCTATGTCGCATGTGGCAGGAGAATCGACCCCGCATCTGCGGGAGGCAAAAAGTTGGCGGCATGCTTTTATTGCTGCATTTCCCGGTGAATCGAACGACGAGGAGCCACAAGCGCTAGAGGCTGCAGCGTATGCCGGTGTAACGCCCCACGTCATGCGAATGGGCCGCGACGACGCGCTGCAGGATATTGAGCAGGTGCTGGCCGATTTGGACGATATCTATATCAGCCTTACTTCCGCTCCGTGGCAAATCTATCGCGAATTGCGGCGTGACGGCACGTTGGTATCGCTCGACGGACACGGCGCAGATGAGTTGATGGGGGCCTATCGGCAGGAGGGGCAGTCTTTTGGATTTGCCCTGCGCAATTACGTTGCACGCATTGCGGCCCAAAGCCCGCTGGCGCACCGAATAGTCGATGCTGCCAAGCTTGCCCGCCTGCGCATGGGGGGCTATTACTTTCTGCGACATCCGCAATGGCTTGCGCCCACAGCACCGGTGATTGCGTCGGACTCGGACGCTTTGCCGGACCATTGGGGCATGGTAAACCGCAGGCTGTATCGCATGTTCCACGGCACGGTTTTGCCCACCATTCTGCGCAATTTTGACCGGCTTTCCATGGCCCACGGAATAGAAGTGCGCATGCCGTTTATGGACTGGCGGTTGGTGACCTATGTGATGGCGCTGCCAGATGAGGCCAAATATGCCGACGGCTATTCCAAGGCTATCGCCCGCGATGCGTTGGCGGGTTATATGCCGGAAAGTATTCGGACCAACCGGCGCAAAGTAGGTTTTAATTCGCCGATGCCGGGTTGGCTGAACGGCAAGCTGGGTGCCTGGGCGGCAGATCTGGTGCAAACGCCGCACGCGCAATTTGATGCAATAGTAGATAGCCCGGCTCTGTTGCGTCGCATTCAGGGGCTTACGCAATCCGGGAAATGGGACTGGGAGTCGGTGGGCCGGCTTTGGCCCTATATCAATCTGAAGTGGTGGTTGCTTCGAGATGCAAAGTCTGCCCAATAAGATGAAACGACTATTCGTGCGCAAAATGTTTTGGCAACTGGCGGGGGCTGCATGAGGCTATTTCAAAACGCCGGCATTTACCCGGCCTATTTGCCGCGCCTGAACCAGTTGGCCCATGGGGCCAGCACCTTCGCACGCCGGCTCGAAGTATTTCTGGCAGACCGCTATGGGGCCAGCCACATATTGAAGCCCGTCTACGAAGCGGATGCATCGGTATTTTTTACCAACGCGGACGATCAAGTCTTGCAGCAATTGTGGGCGCGGGAGCATGGCATGCCAGCGGGTAGCAAACCACCGGCAATCTTGTTGGCTCAAATTGAGCATCACAGAGCCGAGGTGTTCTACAACATGGACCCGATGCGCTACGGGAGCGATTTTGTCAGGCGCCTGCCGGGCTGTGTCAAACATGCTATAGCTTGGCGCGCCGCTCCATCTGCAGGGGCCGATTTTTCTGCCTATCAACTGATCGTGTGCAACTTTCCGGGCATCTTGCAAAGCTATGCAGATCGCGGATGGAGAGGAGGTTATCTTTCGCCCTCACACGATCCCGAAATGGATGCCTACGCTGCTAACACGGCGCGCCCGGTAGACATACTATTTGTGGGTGGCTACAGCCGACATCATCGCCGCAGGGCGGAAATTCTGGAAGCGGTAGTCGCATCCTGCAAGGACCTGAAGGTAGTATTTCATCTGGACCGCTCACGCCTGACGCGGCTTGCAGAATCCATTCCCGGGCGCCTGTTGCCGCTGGAAAAGCACCGTCGCCCGGCAGACATCCGGGCCGTCAGTGCAGCGCCTATATTTGGTCGGCAGCTATATGCGGCGCTCTCTGCAGCAAAGATAGTTCTGAATGGCGCTGTTGATATGGCCGGAGAGGACCGGGGCAATATGCGATGCTTTGAAGCCATGGGATGTGGCGCGCTGATGGTTTCTGATAAGGGAAACTATCCGGCCGGGATGGTGGATGGGGAGACGATGCGGCTATATAGCGGTGTTTCCGATGTGGTGGCCGTATTGCGGCAAGCGTTGGCAGTTGATGCGAGCGGAGTTGCCCTTGCACGCAACGGACATGCGCGGGTTCGAGACTTGTATAGCAAGTCCAATCAGTGGGCTGTGTTCAAGCAATTGGTGGGGGGGCTTTGATGCGCTTGATAATGGCTTTATTGGATTTACTGCCCCGTTGGCGGCTGATATTTCAGGGGCGCGTGGTGGCAGACAATAGCAGCCGTATTCGCTGGCGCGCTATTCGGACAAAGCCTGGCTGCAAGGTGACCGTCGGGCGAGATTCCATTGTGCAATGCCGAATAGACTTTGACGCATCCAACGGCCAGGTGGAAATTGGAGATCGTTGTTATGTGGGCGCCAGTCATCTGGTGTGCCACTTAGGCATCCGGCTGGGAGATGACGTCATCATTTCCTGGGGGGTGACCGTGGTGGACCATCATTCACACAGTGTTGATTGGGCAGGGCGCGCAAATGATGTAGCGAACTGGAAAATAGGCGTGAAAGAATGGGATCGCGTCAAGGTGAGTCCGGTTCACATCGGAGATAAAGTCTGGATAGGATTTGGAGCAGCTGTGCTTGCCGGGGTGAAAGTGGGCGAGGGCGCAGTAATAGGTGCACATTCGGTTGTCACGCGCGACGTTCCCGCCTATACGGTGGTGGCGGGCAATCCGGCACGCGTAGTTCGACAGTTGAACGCACCAGACGGGAGAGCAGACCTTGGCTGAGCAGGCACACGGAAATTGGGAGAGCGCAGTCCGGCATCTGCGTGAGCAACCGGATCAGCAAGAACTGATCATTGCGGCCTATTATGATGACCCGCTGATTGACGCGGCGGAGCGTTATTGGCGCAGTGAAGAATGGGCGGCTATTCGGTCGTTTCTGCCGACAATTAAGGGTCCTGCGGTTGCTGCGGGTACAGCACTCGACGTAGGTGCGGGGCGCGGAATAGCCAGTTTCGCGTTGGCTAAAGACGGGTATACGGTGACTGCGCTGGAGCCCGACAGCAGTTCACTGGTGGGGGCGGGCGCTATTCGTTCTCTGGCCAAGGCAGCGTCACTTCCAGTGACAGTGGTGCAGGAATTTTCCGAACGATTGCCCTTCGCAGACTCCAGTTTTGATGTGGTATTTGCCCGTGCCGTGCTGCACCATACGCGTGATCTGAACGCCGTTTGCCGTGAATTTTTGCGGGTGCTCAAGCCCGGCGGAAAACTGATTGCTGTGCGCGAGCACGTCATATCCCGCACTGAAGATCTGGATGCCTTTTTTGAAGTTCATCCGCTGCACAAGTGGTACGGTGGCGAGAATGCATTTTTGCTGAGTCAATATCAGCAGGCGATTGGTTCGGCTGGATTTGTAGTCGATAAAATAATCGCTCCGCTGGAGAGTCCGATTAATTTTGCGCCGCAAACCCTGGCTAGCTTGCAAGCGGGTATTTCAGAGCGCGCAGGTCGCATTATTCCGGGGATGGGCATTTTGTCGGGCTATCTTATGCGGATTCCGCTGGTTTGGAATCTGGTTCGAATGGCGTTGCGCGCCGTTGACCACCGGCCCGGTCGTCTCTATTCATTTATCGCCCATCGGCCCTGACCATGTCTAATGTCCTCATCACTGGCGCACGCGGCTTTATAGGAAAGCACCTGTCCCGGCACCTTGCTGCAATGGGCCACCGTGTGTCCGGAATAGGTCACGGTATATGGCCCGAATCAGAGGCGTCGGTGTGGGGCATGTCGCACTGGATCAATGGGGATATAACGCCCGGAAACCTCCGGGTTTTGCAGCAGGCCGGCGGAACGCCCGAGGTGGTTTTTCACCTTGCGGGCGGCGCGTCGGTTGGTGCAGCCATTGCCAGCCCACGTGAAGATTTTTTCCGCACGGTGGCAACTACTGCGGAGTTGCTGGAATGGTTGCGTCAGGACGCGCCGGGAGCGCGGTTGGTGGCGGTATCGAGCGCGGCGGTGTACGGGGCCGGGCACGATGGCCAAATAGCCGAAGACGCACGGTTGGCGCCGTTTTCACCTTACGGTCATCACAAACTGCTGATGGAGCAACTGTGTCGATCGTATGCTGCTTGCTTTGCCCAGCCGGTAGTTGTGGCGCGCCTGTTTTCGGTATTTGGTCCTGAGCTTAAAAAGCAATTGTTGTGGGACACCTGTGTGCGACTGGCGCGCACCCCGGATACGCTCGAACTTGGCGGCACTGGCAATGAGTTGCGCGACTGGACCGAAGTACATGACGTGGCGCGTGCCCTTGGGCAACTGGCGTCTGTTGCCAGCACCGACGTAGAGGTATTCAATGTGGGCCGAGGAGTGGGAATCAGTGTGGCCAAAATTGCCAGCATGCTGATTGATAACTGGCCTGAACTGCATGCTTTGAAGCCAACATTTAGCGCAATATCGCGCCCGGGCGATCCCTTTAGTCTGGTAGCAAACCCGCAGCGCCTGATAGCCACCGGGTTTGAATGGCAGGTGCCGGTGGAGGCAGGGCTGAGCGACTACGTGCGCTGGTTCCGCAGGCAGTGGGGGAGCGCGGCATGAGGCGTGTAGCATTCACGCTGATAGGCGGCAAGAACTGGACCGGTGGCTATAACTATCTGCTCAATCTATTGCAGGCGCTGGCGCGTTATGAATCTGGCGCCATAGTGCCCGTGCTATTTTTTGGTGAAGATGTGGGGCAGGATGAGATAGCGCCGTTTCGCGCTATTAGCGGAGTGGAAGTGGTTTGTCACAGTGCTTTTGATGTAAGCCGAAAGGGCCTTGCGCTGGTGAAATCATTGCTGTTGGGCAGGGACGCCGCAACGCAGAATGTGTTTCAAAAGTACCGCATCAATCTGGTATTTGAATCGGCCCAGTTTCACGGATGGCGGGCCACAACGCCAGCTATTGCGTGGATTCCGGACCTGCAGCATCGCTTTCTCCCACACCTGTTCGGGTTTGCCGGGTATTGGAAACGAGAGCTCGGATTTCTGGCCCAAATAGCCTGCAAGCGAACCATCATGGTGAGCAGTGATGATACGCGTAGCCACTGTGAACGGCTGTATCCGTCAGCGCTTGGTCGTATACATACAGTGCATTTTGCGGTGCCGGGCAGGGCCGCCATTACCCGGACAGAAGCGCGCAAAGTGGCCGACCGCTATGGTCTGCCACAGCACTATTTCTTCATGCCCAATCAGTTTTGGCAACACAAGAACCACAAGCTGGTTCTGGAGGCACTGGCTTTGCTGGAGCGAGAGGGAGACACCCGCGTCAGCGTCATCGCTTCCGGCAAGACTCAGGATCCGCGTAATCCAGATTACTATTCCCAATTACAGGCAATGGTTGAATCACTGGGTATAGGGGACCGGTTCAAAAGTATCGGGATGATTGCGTACGAAGATCTGGCGCCCTTGATGATGGCCAGCGATGCATTGCTCAATCCTTCCGGCTTTGAAGGCTGGAGCACCACGGTGGAAGAAGCGCGTGCGCTGGGTGTGCCGATGGTGCTGTCTGACCTTGATGTGCACCGCGAACAAGGGGCAGATCAGGCTACCTATTTTGACCGGACGTCTGCGCAAGCTTTGGCGCAAACGCTGAGCAACTATGTGCCCCTTGACGATGAAAAGCGCGACGCCCTGGCTGCGCAGGCGGTGCCGCTGGCGGATGCGCGGGTCAGCGAATTTGCGCGGGCGTTTGTAGCGCTGGTGTCGGCGAGCATGGTTGGGGCTGATTAAATATATGAAATTCAGCGTCATCACGGTTTGCTTTAACAGCGCCTCGACTATCGGTCGTACGTTGTCGTCGGTGGCTGGCCAGCAGCATCCGGATATCGAACATATCGTGATAGATGGCGCGTCGCGGGATAACACGCTAGAGGTTATTCGTACGCATGGAGCGCATGTGGCCAAATTGTTGTCTGAGCCTGACCGTGGAATATACGACGCTATGAATAAGGGCGTAGACCGCGCAACCGGCGACGTCATCTGTTTTCTCAATGCGGACGACCAATATGCATCGCCGCAGGTAATAGCGCATGTAGATGCCTGCATGCAAAAGTATCAGCTCGATGCACTAGTGGGGGACGTAGCTTTTTTCCATGAGGGCAATCCGGATAAAGTGGTGCGCCGCTACCGCTCCGACCGGTTCAGTCCGTCCCGCCTGGCCTGGGGCTGGATGCCTGCGCATCCCGCACTATTTCTAAGGCGGGAAGTGTTTGAACGGGTGGGCCACTTCAAGACCGACTATCGTATTGCGGGTGACTATGAATTGATCATCCGGGCGTTTCTCGGGGCCCAGCCATTGCGCTATCGGCATATGCCAGAAATTCTGGTGAACATGCAACATGGGGGCGCCAGCACGGGTGGTCTGAGGGCCAAAATTCGGTTGAATCGTGAGGTGCTAAGGGCCTGTCGTGAGAATGGCGTACGCACCAATATTTTTAAGATTTTGTCTAAATACCCGGCTAAGTTGCTTGAACTGGCGGGGCATGGAAACTAGATGCGCATGCAGCTCAGGTTGTGGTGCAAATTAACCAGGTAATTTTTGAATGAGTGATACAACGGTGCCAGTTTATTTCGTGACCGGAGCGGCTGGTTTTGTCGGCCGCGCCGTTTGCCATGCGCTGGTACTTGCAGGGTCAAGTGTGCATGCCGTGGTACGTCGCCATGATTCTGATCTGGAGCAATTGGGTGTCAGGCAGTGGATTGGGGATCTCTGGGACGAGTCGCTCGTGGCGGCGGCTATGAATGGGTGCGAATACGTCATCCATTGCGCGGGTAACGCCGCTTTTGGTAACGGGTCGCACTATCGACGAGAAAATCTGGAACTCACCGCGCTCGTTGTGCGTCAGGCGAGTGCGCTAACCGGCTTGAAACGGCTTGTATTTGTATCGACTATCGGGGCAGTGGACCGCGCTGCCAATGACCCGATGGTTTCGCCGCTGACGCCTGATAGCCCCCCCTATCCAACGTCGGATTACGGCAAGTCCAAGTTAGAGGCTGAGCAGTTGTTGGCCGGATCCGCAATACCCTATTCGATTGTCCGACCGGCAATGGTCGTTGGGTCTGCAATGCGCGTTGACAGCCATTTTTCAGCCTTCGCACGTCACGCCATCCGCAATTCGCCTTTGGCGTGGTTGGCTTGGCCTGGGGAATTTTCAGTTGTTCATGTAGATGATCTGGCCCGCGCCATATTAGTACTGGCGACACATCCGCAAAGCGTCGGGAAAACCTATTTTTGCTCGGGAGACCCCATTTCGCTGGCACACTATTTCGAGATGTGCCGTGCACGCAAATGGCGCTTCGGTCTGCGCTGGGTGCGGCCTCTTTTGCGACCGTTTCGTAAATTCATACCGTTTGCGTTGAAAGGGATGCTGTTTCCGGCACTGGTAGCTTCTGACGCGACGCTCCGGGCATTGGGCTGGAATCCGGAAAAAACTCCTGAGCAAGCTCTTCAGGAAGTGATAATGCGCGAACAGGCTCGCCACGATCCGGAACTATCACCGTCCGGGCAAACCGTCATTACCGGTGCTGCGTCGGGTCTGGGACGCGCGCTGACCGAGCGGTTGGCACCCCGTCGCAAGAATTTGCTGCTAATAGACCGGGATGCTGTAGGGCTGAGGTCGCTCGCTCAGAAATATCCGCAGTGCAATATATTGGTCGCCGATCTGTCGACCGATCAGGGCGTTGATGCCGTAGTTATATCTGAAGCTTGGCGCAGACTGCCGGTTGCCGAGCTCTATTCCTGTGCTGGTCTGGGGCAGCGCGGTCGTATGCAAACAGTTTCTGTTGCCGATCACAGGCGCATGTTTCAGGTCAATGTGCTGGCCCGTGTGGTTATGACCAGGGCCGCGGTTGCCGACATGGAGCGCAACCATTTTGGGCGGGTGGTTCTGATAAGTTCATCTTCTGCGTTTCAGGCGCTGCCGTATATGACGACCTATGCAGCGACGAATAGCGCATTGCTGTCGCTGGGTGAGGGTTGGGGGGCCGAAGTATCCGGTGACGGTGTGAGTATGATGACTGTCTGTCCGGGCGGTATGCAGACCAATTTTCAGGACTCTGCAGGGGTGCGCAAGGTTGAGGGGGAGCGGTTGATGGAGCCCTCTGTCGTTGCGGACCAAATCATGGCAGGGCTGGCAAAAAATAAAAAGACACTGATAGTTTCAACGCGATCGTTGGCTATGTCTTTATTGGCCCGTGTATTGCCGAGGGCTGTTTCGGTTCAACTGTGGTTGCGTCTGATGGAGAAAATGCGGTGAGCGAGGCAGCGTGCTTTATTTGTGGCGGTAAGTCGTTTAGACCCAGTGGGTCTGACTACCAGCAGTGCGTCGATTGCGGCCACGAGACCCTGCTAGCCGGTTCCCGGCAAGGCTTTATTGTCAATGATCCGCTGACTCCGGACAATGTGAAGTCGCAGTCTGGTCTGGATCGTTTCAAGAATGCGGTTTTGAGCCAGTTTGATCCGACCCCACCGGCAAACGCACACTGGGTGGATGTGGGCTCGGCGTCGGGAAAGTATCTGTATCAGAACAGGCACCGCTACAGCCATTCGGTTGGCCTGGAGATAACCGCCGAAGCCGTTCAGTTTTCCAGAGTTTCACTGAATTTGAATATCGTCGAGGACGCTGACGCTTTGCCGCAGGCTATTCATGTTGCAACTGCCTGGCATTCTCTGGAACATTTCCCTGCCGCAGAGCTAGGTCGACTGCTGGGCATTCTCAATAAGGCGATGAACGAAAAGTCCCGATTTATAGTTTCGGTTCCAAACGCCGGTTCGCGACAATACAAGTGGTTCGGTAGCGCGTATGCTTTTTTCGATGTGCCGCACCACCTGCATCAGTTCTCGCAAAAGTCGCTTGATCTGCTGATGGCGCGTCACGGTTTTATAGGCGTCGAATCGGTAGTCTCGTGGCCCTATAACGTGTTTGGCTATACGCAAGGGCTGCTCAATCTGCTGACCGGAACGCATAACTATCTCTATTACCGACTGAAGCGCAAGAGTCTGAAGCCCTCGCTATGGCTTGATTTGTTGCATGTACCATTGCTGCCGTTGCTGGTGCCGACAGGTGCAGCCCTTGCATTCCTTGACTCATTCAATCTCACATCTCAGGGCGTCATCACAAAATGCTACAAACGCGACAGCTCCTAAGCATCGTTGTTCCGATATTCAATGAGGAGGCCTGCCTTCCGGAAACTCTGCGCCGTTTGTCCCAATTTCGGACCTCAATCGCAGAAAGGGTTGACGTCGAGTTCCTGTTTGTCGACGACGGATCGAAGGACAACTCGCTCGACCTGCTAAAGCAGGCAGCCTCCACCGACAAGTCGGTCAAGATACTTTCTTTCAGCCGGAATTTTGGCCATCAGATGGCTATTACTGCAGGAATAGATTCTGCGCGCGGCGACTATGTTGCCGTCATAGACGGAGACTTGCAGGACCCACCGGAATTGATTGAAAAGATGTATGACCTCGCCCTGACCGGCTACGACGTAGTTTATGGAAAGAGAAAGAGCCGCTCGGGTGAGACCATCTTCAAGAAAGCCACGGCAGCCGCTTTTTACAGGCTTTTCAGTTATTTGTGCGAGATGGAAATTCCAACTGACACCGGAGACTTCAGGTTGATGTCGAGACGGGTGGTGGACGCGTTCGGGAGGATGCGTGAGCGGCACCGTTTTGTACGCGGAATGGTTCCATGGGTTGGGTTTCGAACCGTAGCGCTTGAGTACGATCGCGAGGAACGATTCGCCGGCGAGACAAAGTACCCGTTGCGGAAAATGATTTCGTTCGCAATGAACGCCATATTCTCGTTCTCCAAGAAGCCGCTGACACTGGCTATACGGCTTGGAGCGCTCACTACTTTATGTGGATTGCTGTTTGGAGCCTATATGCTCTATATGAAGCTATTCACCAATATTCCGGTTCCAGGCATTACAGCGATTATTCTGACCATTGTCCTGATAGGTGGCGTTCAGATATTCCTGATCGGAATTGTTGGTGAATACATAGCGCGTATTTTTGAGGAAGTAAAAGGAAGGCCTCTCTATCTTGTCCTTGAAACAGTCAATCTCTAAGTTGCTTCCTCTGGGGAAGTACTTTTTAGTGGCTGGCACGGGCTTTTGCGTAGACTTTGCCATTTACTCCGGGCTGGTTTACTTTGGAATTTCGGTTTATCTGGCAAACCTGTGTGGCTTTGCGGTTGGGGCAGCAGTTAATGTGGCGCTGATCCGCCGATTTGTTTTTCCAGCAGCGCGCTTCCGTTTCAGGGCGGATTTGCTGCTGACGATGGTTGTGAACGGGGTAATGCTGGTGTTCGGAATGCTGCTGTTGTGGTTATTCGTTGAGGTACTTCAGATAAATCCCTATGCTGCAAAGCTGATGGCAAATGGACTCACTTTCTGCCTGAATTACGTCACGCGGATTAAATATTTTAGTCAAAGGTAGTATGTTTTCAAGCTTATCCAAGATGACTCTGGCCCGGGCTGCGCTGCTGCAGGACGCGCCGGTCTATGTGCAGTTCTACGTCACTGCGCGCTGTAATCTGACCTGTGAGCAGTGCAACATCATCTACGCAAACTCCGATGTCCGGGAGTGCACTATTGATGAAGTGCAGCGAATAGCCGATAACTTTGCGAAGATGGGGGTCGCAATAGTGCTGCTGACCGGTGGTGAGCCTTTTGCGCGCAAAGACCTGCCACAAATAATTCATGCCTTTGAGTCCCGGGGTGTACACGTTCGAATGCAAACGAACGGATATGCAACGGAGGAACAAATTGCGCGCGCGGTGGAGGCCGGTGGCAAGGATATTTCGATATCACTCGACTCACTCCGGCCGGATACGCAGGACAAGATCAACGGCGATTTCAGCAAGTCCTGGCATCAGGCCCTGCAGGCGATGGCTACTTTCACAAAATATTTGCCGAAAGAAGGTAGCTTTGCTTCGCTGGGATGCGTATTGCAGCCCCAGAATATGGGTGATATTGAGGATGTTGTCAGGTTCGGAACCGAAATTTCCTGGTTCTCATCGCTGGTGCCGGTGCACGTCAGTGACTATGCACACCCCAGGGGATTTCGTACTTTTGATCAGTCGCTGCGCTTTCGCGCGTCTGAATTGCCGGTGGTAGACCAAGTGATAGAACGGGTGCGCCAGATGCGCAAGGAAGGATTTCTGTTATTCGACAGTGATCAATATCTGGATGACATCAAGCGCTTTGTACGCAATGAACCGATCACTTGGCGCAAGCACAATGACAACGTATGCGATACGCCTAACCTGTATTTCGCTTTGCTGCCAAATGGTGAATTTGCCCCCTGTTGTGATCATCGCTTGGGTAACAGCTATCCCGCTTATGACTCCGGGTTTCCCAAAACCTATAAGGACAAGGTCTGGAGGGAAGAGGTCGCCCAAGTTACGCGCGCTTGTGACGGGTGCATGTACGGGAGCTATCCGGAGATGACTATTTCGATGCGCTTCATGGCTGCCAAGTTGCAGCGGGTTGGCACTTTCCTGACATCGCCGCCCCAAAAGAACTGGCCATTGTCGTACGACTCGTTGCTGACAATTGCCGAGAGAATACGCAACGAAAATAGAGACCGTCCCCAGTCACGTATTGAGCAAAAGCGAATCGAGATAGCAAGTGCCTAAAAAAATCAAGTTTGAGAGTTTTATTTATCGATTCCTGATGGCGACTCAGGAGTTGAAATTGCACCCGTTGAGCGACCGGCAACCGGACTGGGCGAGTTTCCTGTCCGCACTCGTGTTTAAATATGAGAATAGTGATATCCGAATCTCTTGGGGGTCGGAAGAATCCAGCAGCATCCTGTTGCCGCTAGCCGGCGCAAGGCTGTATATACGCGGCGATAGCGAGGCCAGTGTCATGAAGCAACACGAGGCCGGATTGCTCGACCGTGAAGATCAGATCAAGCTGAAAAATGACAGTTACTTTAAGGATATTGCGATGCGTGTTGCCGAATCGGCTGGCTATGTGAAGTCGGAAAATCCAGCTGAGGCAACTCACGATCGAATCGAAAATGAGCGTGTGTTTCACGACGCATGGGCCAATAGCGAGGATGTTGAAAAAATTGATGTGATGGCCAGCAACGAGGTGTGTACTGCGCCCGAAATGCGGTACATCACTTCTCGGCTTGGCGATATCCGCGGCAAGCGTTTGCTGGATGTCGGCTGCGGACTGGGCGAAGCCAGCGTGTACTTTGCGATGCTGGGGGCGAGTGTTACTTCGTCGGACCTGTCGCAAGGCATGCTGGATGCAACTACCCGACTGGCTACTGCCAATGGGGTCAGTGTGCGCCAGCACATTGCGTCCGCGGAGGACATGCAATTGTCCCCGGACGAAAAGTTCGACATTATTTACGCAGGCAATTTGCTGCACCATGTAAACATCGAAGAAACTTTGATCCGTATCCGGCCGCATCTTGCCGACAACGGCGTGTTTGTATCCTGGGATCCTCTGGACTACAACCCTGCTATCAACGTATACCGGCGCATGGCAACCGACGTCAGAACTCCCGACGAACACCCCCTGAAGTGGGCGGATATCAAGCTATTTCACAAGCATTTTCGGAAGGTGGAAACTGGATATTTCTGGTTTACTACACTGATTATTTTCGTCATCATGGCCCTCGCACAGCGGCGCGATCCCAACAAGGAGCGCTTCTGGAAAGTTATCGTGCAGGAGGGGCATAAGTGGGCCTGGCTATATCGGCCGCTCGAAATCCTTGACAGTCTGCTTTTGAAGTTGCTGCCACCCTTGCGCCTGCTTTGCTGGAACGTGGTGATTGTGGCCCGAATGTAATCGGCTGCTTTTTTAATGCTGTCCTCACGCAAGTACGGTTGGGAGCTTCTCTGCGCGGGCTTTTTGCTGCTGATACTGTATTTTCGCGTGACGCGCGGACTGGACTTCACCGATGAGATGCAATATTACGGTGAAATTCGCGGGTTGATGGAAACCGGGAAACTGTTCAGCAACGACCTGTTCATACAGCAGAACGTCTACATTATTTTCTATCCGTTTTTATATGGCTATCACGCCCTTTTCGGGCTGGATGGGTTGGTGTTTTTCGGCCGCCTGCTGTTGGCGCTTGTTTGTATTGCGGTATACGCTTATGCCAGCCGCAAGCTATTCTTGTTTGGGTGCACGCGCCCTGTCGCAGCGATTGCCGCGCTGTCACTCACATTTTCAATGCCATTCCACGGTGTATTTGCACTGAGTTACAACACGGTGTCGCAGGCGCTTTGGATAGTGTATTTAATCCGCTTTTATGAATGGCGCAAGCACGGTGTCGTGCTCTGGGCAGCCATTGTGCTGATAACAATGCTTGCACATCCCACGGCGGCAGTGGTGATGGGGGCGCTGCTGGTGGCGCGCATGGCGCTGGAACGTGATTTGACTCGGGTGTGGCGTTTTGTCCTTGCCGGGTTAATCGGCTCCGCAATTTTGGCAATTGTTTTGCTGATGTTTGCGCCGGTTCAGCAATATTTGTCGGCATTGTCCTTTTCCAGTGGATATGGTGTGGGTTCGGTTTTTTTCCACAACCGCAACGGGCCCGTAACGTTGATTGCAGTGCTGGTGATGTTTGCTCTGGGTTATCGGCAATCGCTGCGGCCCGATGGGATTAATGTTTCGCTATTTCTTATCGGTGCGCTCGTGCTGGCGCTGGTATTGCTATCAGGCGGACAAATACCGGGCGGATATAGCGGGCAACTGGTCTTGTTGCTGGGTGCTATCGGTGCGCTCGGTTGTGCTGCAACGTGTGCCGTAACGGGAGCAGCAACAGGTATCAAGCGGCCGCCAAAGTCTGGCGCCACGTCTTTTCATACAGGGTGGCTGGTGCTGGCTATTTTGCTGTGTATGACCAACATGGGGGTGACCAGTGGAAATGGCATTGGGCAGGCTACCGGCGCGTTGATGATTTGCCTGCCCATCCTGCTGGCGCTGAGTACCCGCGCCGGTACGTACCCCGATTTATCCGCACGACCTGCGCTGGGGCATCTGCCATTGCTATTAACGCTTGCAATATTTGTTGTCCACTGGTGTAATTTTCCGTATCGCGAGGTGGCCTGGTGGCGTGCAACGGAAGCCATTCACGACATACCTGCTTTTCGTTTTGTCAATACTAGTGCGCAACGAAACGCGGTGCTGCAGGTGCTGCATACAGACTTATCGCCGGTCACGCAAAACAGGAAAGTTCTGTATGTAAGCGATATGCCAATACTCTATCTGACACTGGCTGCACAG
>Ga0007854_10001080_pt1 | contig 17648 bp, 12 predicted proteins | sample CryBogCBH12Aug08_FD_60382 | JGI IMG/M metagenome (GOLD analysis project Ga0007854, IMG submission 60382) | Freshwater microbial communities from Crystal Bog, Wisconsin, USA - CBH12Aug08 | ecosystem: Environmental > Aquatic > Freshwater > Lake | place: Crystal Bog, Wisconsin, USA | collected...
CGTTTCACGTCGCTGCTCATCGCGCCGAGCGGAAAGCCGACGACGCTGGCAACCTTCACGTCCGAGCCGTCAAGAAAATGCCGCGCGGCGGCGACCCACGAGCCGTTGACGCAGACGGAGAAAAATTTATGTTCGCGCGCCTCGGCACAAAGCTGCTCGATTTGCGCAGCAGTGGCGTCGGGCTTGAGCAGCGTGTGGTCAATGTAGGCGGCCAACTGCGCGGCGGTCAGATTCATATCACACCTTCAATAACTTGCCCTGTTCATCTTCCTTCGCGGCGGCTTCGCCGAGGGTTTGCGTCAGTTTGCGGCGGCGTTCGATGATGTGCTTGTCGAGCAACGGGTCGTAGGCGACCGGATAATGGCCGTCGTAACAGGCCATGCAGAAATTTTCCTTTGGTTGGCCGGTGGCCGCCACCATGCCCGCCTGCGAGAGATAATGCAGCGAGTCGGCGTTCAGGTATTTGCGGATTTCGTCAACGGTGTTGTTCGCCGCCATCAGCTTGCTGCGGTCAGGAAAATCAATGCCATAGACGCACGGATACTGGTGCGGCGGACAACTGACGGCAACGTGGACTTCCTTTGCGCCGGCTTCCTTAAGCGTCTTGACGCGGGAACGGCACGTCGTCCCGCGCACGATGGAATCGTCCACGATGATAACGCTTTTGTCCTTCACGAGCGACTCGATGAGGTTAAGCTTCACACGGACATTGAAATCGCGGATGAGCTGCGTGGGCTGGAGAAAACTGCGTCCGACGTAATGGTTGCGGATGAAAGCCATCTCATAAGGAATGCCGGATTCCTCGGAATAACCCATCGCCGCGCATACGCCGCTGTCGGGGACGGGAATCACCAAATCGGCTTTGACATTGTGCTCGCGCGCGAGCTGGCGCCCCATCGCCTTGCGAACTTCGTAAACACTGTGGCCGTTGATGACGCTGTCAGGCCGCGCAAAATATACGTATTCAAAAATGCAGAACGCGCGTTTCTGGTGTTCCGGAAAAGCTTGAATGCTCGTCAGCCCCTTGTCGTTGATGATGACGATTTCGCCGGGTGCCACGTCGCGGATGAATTGCGCGTGGATCAAATCAAATGCCGTCGTCTCGCTGGACAATACATACGCGCCTTCCGCTGTTTTGCCGATGGAGAGCGGGCGGAAGCCATGCGGGTCACGGGCGCCGATCAATTCCTTTTCCGTCATGATCACCAATGAATACGCACCTTCGATGCGGCGGAGCGTCTGCACCAGCGAGTTGGCGACGCCGCCCATTTCCGGCTGCGCGAGCATCATGATGATGATTTCGCTGTCAACGGTGGTCTGGAAAACGAGGCCGCGCGATTCGAGTTCGTCGCGGAGAATGGCGGCGTTGGTCAGGTTGCCGTTGTGGGCGACGGCAATCTGGCCGCGGGCGCAATCCACGGTGAGCGGCTGGGCGTTGCACAACTGCGATGAACCGGTCGTGGAATAGCGTGTGTGGCCGATGGCGCGGTTGCCCACGAGGTCGTGCAGGGTTTTGGGGTCGTTGAAAATCTGCGGCACCAGCCCCATGCCGTGGTGCTTGAAAAATTTTCCGTCGTGACAGGTGACGATGCCGGCGCTTTCCTGCCCGCGATGTTGCAGGGCGTAAAGCCCGAAGTAAGTGAGTTCGGCGGCGTTCGGATGACCGAAAATGCCGAAAACTCCGCAGTAATGTTTGGGGTAATTTTGTGGTTGGTTTTGCATCGCGCGCGCCGCTGAATTTGAGCAAAGAAAAGCGTTTGGTGCAAGCCGGAACAAAAGATTTGCCACCGAGGCACAGAGACACCGAGAAGAAGTTTTACTTTCTGTGCGGCCGTGTGACTCTGTGGCTAAACCAAAATTGCTGGATTCAAATACGGCTTTAATTTTTCCACCAGTTCCGGCGGCAGACGTTTGGGTTTTTCATCGCGGCTGGTGCAGCAGTGGCAGGTTTCTGCTTCGAGAATAAGCTTCCCATCCTGATTCAAAATGCGGTGGCCGAAGTTCAGCCGCACGCGCTCGACGAGCGTCATCCAGACTTCAATGGTCAGCAAATCATCGTAGCGGGCGGGTGCCTTGTAACGCAGCCGCGCCTCGATGACGGGGAAAATAAAATCCGCGTCCTGCAGCACCAGCACCGGCTCGCCCAGCGTGCGGAGAAATTCACCGCGCGCAGCCTCCAGCAAATCCAGATAGCGCGAGTGGTAGATGTGATCGCCAACAGTGCATTCGGCGTAGGTGACGCGGTGAGTGTGACGGAAGGGTTCAGCCATACGGAGAGCGTAGGCAGCCACGGCCAAATTTCAATTTCTTAATCGCAACCGAAGGCGGCGCGGAAGTTTTTGGGGAGAAATGGTGCGCGGTGCAGGGATTGAACCTGCGACCCCATCCGTGTGAAGGATATGCTCTACCACTGAGCTAACCGCGCCACTGTTCACTTCGCGCCCATACCGTGTGAAGGTAATGCTCTACCACTGAGCTAAGCGCGCAAACCGTCTGACGCTCACTAACCGATTGATTGCGAGCGTTGGATTGGAAGTATCTCCAAAATGGCCGACGCGCGCAATCCGATTTTCCGCCCCTCCTCTGTTCCTTGCTTTCTGCCAGCAAGTCAAATCGGTTGGTGTGGCATCTCCACCGATTGTCCCAAGGCCAGAAAATGGAGCGTGCGGCGCTTGACGGGGCGATGGTAGATACGTTCAAGGGCGACTGCATAGAGCCACAACTGGTTCTTGTATTCCTGCGAACGCGCGCCAATTTCTGTCTCCGAAATGCGGTCGGTTTTGAAATCCACAATCCAAATTTCTCCCGGCAGCAGCACAGCCAAATCCACCGCGCCTTGCACCACCACAAAATCATTGGCGTCGCCAGTAAAAAAACTTCCTGTCACCCGCGCAATTTCAGCGGGCGAAAAAGCGGCAGTGAACGCGAACTCCCGCCGCACATTCGCCTGCTGTTCGCGAATTGCAACGCCAATGGGCGACTGCCAGAACCGCGCGATGGCAGAGATGTCCAGCGCTTCCGCTTCCGCAGCGGTGAGCAAGCCCGCGCCGCGCAAACGCTCCGCTTCTCCGCGCAGTTCCACTTCAGACCCGGTGCGCTTCAAATCCACATGTTGAAAAAATGCGTGATGTGCCGTGCCGATTTGCGTGGCCGTCAAACCGCCGTTGGAAATTTCCGCGTGGAATGCCCGACGGTTTGCCCACGGCGCGGCGGCATCTTCATCGCTGTCAGCCGCCAGTCGGCGCAGCGCCGATGCCGAGGTTTTTGCGGAAATGGTCGTGGCCTGCTGCTGTGGGTAATTCCACTCGAAACCGGCCAGTTGCGATTCGGCGAGCGGTGAACATTTTGGGGAAATCACATTTTCCGTTGCCGCCGATGCCAGGACGTCTTCGCCGCCGGAATAAATTTTCCAGCGAAGCCGCGCCGATTTTTCGTCGTCAGAAAAAATCACTTCGCCCTGTTTCTCTGTCCAGTCCGCGCGTTGATGCAGCCACAGGCCAATCCAGTCGCAGTAACTTTTCCCCAGCGCGACGCCGACGGACGACGGCAATGCCGCGCGTTCCTGCCACGCCTTGCCTTCGGGATTGAAGCCGCCCACGAGCAGCAGCGTGTCGCGTGCGCGCGTGACGGCGACGTAGAGCAGGCGCAGCTCCTCGGCCACAGCCTCGCGGTTTTCCTCGCGGCGCACCTGCCAGCGCAGCAGTGTGTCTTGGCGTTTCTGCTGTTGAAAATCCACGGCGGTCGGCGCAAATCCCCAACGGCGCGAGAACAAAACCGCTTCGTTCAATTCCGGCTGGTGAAACCGCGAACCAATTCCCGCCAGCACCACCACCGGAAATTCCAAACCTTTGCTTTTGTGGATGGACAGCAGTTGCACCGCGTCCGGCTGGCGCGGCGGCAGCGGCTCGATTTCCTGTTCGGCTTCCTGCTGTTCGTCAATGAACTTGATGAAGCGGTGCAATCCCTGTCGCTGGAGCGGGTCGTAGCGGCGCGCGAGGTCGAGAAACCGCCGCACGTTCGCCACGCGATCCGTGCCGTCGGGCAACGTGAGCAGGAACGCCTCGTAACGCGTTTCGGCCAGCGCGGTTTCGATGACGCAGGACAGCGACGTCATCAACGCCAGCCGCCGCCAGCGGTTGAGCTGGGCGAGAAAAGTTTTTGCCTTCACTGCAATCGCGCTGGTTTCATTGGCGATTTTTTCAAGCTGCGGCCACGCGCCGGATTTTTTGTCGGGCGGACGCAGCTCGACCAGTTCGTCCAAAGAAAATCCCGCCAGCGGCGAACGCAGCACCGCGAAAAGCGGAATGTCCTGGCGCGGATTGTCCAGCACGCGCAGCAGCGCAACGAGATCGCTGGCCTCCAGCGTCTCCAAAAAATCGCCCTGCTCCGCAACCAGCGGAATCTCGCGGCGGCGGAACTCGCGGAGAAACGCGCCCGCGCGACCGGACACCGCGCGCAGCAGCAAACCGACATCGCTCCACTTCATTTCGCGAAATCGGTTCTCGCGTTTGTCCCAAACTTCGTGCCGACCGTCCATCAGCTCGCGCAAACGCGCCGCCGCGACGCGCGCCTGTTGTTCGACTTCGAGCAAATCGTCCCAGCCGCCGCCGTCAGAATTTTCGTCCGCGCCAGTTTCGCTGGCGTCGGATTTTTTGTTGATGAGATGCAATTCCACGCGGCAATCCGTTTCGCGCCACGCGCCTTTCGGAATTTTGTCGGCAGGCGGATTGAGCGACAACGCGGAACGGTCGCCGGATTTTGGAGCGCCGAATTGCAGTCGGTCAGTTTCGCCGTAGCCCACGTCGCCGAGGCGCGGCGACATCAGGCAGCCGAACAAATCATTCACCACTGCAAGGATTCCGGCGCGACTGCGGAAATTTTCTGTCAACGCCAAAACCTGATGATACGCTCGTCCGTCCCAGTCCCGCGCGTAGCCGCGAAACAATTCCGGCGCGGCCATGCGAAAGCGGTAAATGCTCTGCTTCACATCGCCGACCATAAACAAATTTGCACGCACATCGCTGTGGCTCACTGCGCGAACCAGAGCATCCTGCGCGGCGTTGATGTCCTGACATTCGTCGACAAAGACGTGCGCGAAACGCTCCTGCCATTCCTTGGCGATGGCCGTGGCCGCGCCGTTTTCATCCACGAGCAGGCGCAACGCGAGCTGTTCCAAATCTGAAAAATCCACGCCGCCGCGCGCTCGCTTGGCTTCGGTAAATTTGCCGGCAAAAGTCTGCGTCAGTTCCAGCAGCTTGCACATCGGTTGGCGAATCAAATTCCATTCGTCCGCCACCGCGTCGCCGTTTTCGTTGGGCAACCACACGGTCAGTTCGGCGGCTTCCGCAAAAAAATCTTCGAGCAAACCTCGCGTCATGCCCGTGCCGCGCACCCAGAAATCGCCACCGCCCAATTTCAGCGCGTGTCGGATGGCTGCCGCAAAATCTTCCGCCGGATTTTTTGCGGTCAACTGCGCCACGCGCTTCGCCAACTCCGGCAATTTTTTCTGGATGTTGCGGATGCCGTCGGCAGTTTTGCCTTTGCCGCTGCTTTCGGAAAGTTTCTGACTCAAGGCGGCCAGCGTTTGCGTGGTTTGCCACGCCAATGGCTGCTGCCAGTCCAGCAGCCAGCAGCGTAGGATTTCACCGCGCTTTTCCAACCACACGGCTGGCGACGGATTGGAAAATTTTTCCAGTTCCTCCGCGAGACGCCTTTCCGCCTGTGGTTGCTTGACGAAAAAGTGGTGGGCGTTTCTGATGAGGTCGCCGAGTTTCGCACCGTCGCCGCCGCAATAATTTTCCGCGAGCGACTGCGTGGCCGCGTCGCTGGCGATGGATTGCAGCACCACTTCGCGGACGATTTCTTTTTCCAGCGGCTTGCTGACCGATTCTTCAAGCACGGCAAGGCCGGGGTCGAGTTGCAATTCGGCAAAGTGCGCGCGAATCAGTTCCAGACAAAAAGCATGAATGGTTGAGATGTGCGCGCCTGCGAGCAGCAACAACTGGCGTTGTAGCCGTTCAAGTTTTTCGCCCGACGCGATGGCCGACTCTGTTTGCAACGCCTCGCGCAGCCGCTGTTTCATTTCGGCGGCGGCGGCGTTGGTGAACGTCACGACCAGCAGCGCGTCCACGTCCACCTCTGCGTCGGTCACGAGCCGGACGCAGCGGCTGACCAGCGTGGCGGTTTTGCCCGTGCCCGCGCCGGCGGCGAGCAGCACTGCGCCCGCCGATTCGATCGCTTTTTTTTGCTGACCGGTCGGCTGGCTCATTCTGAATTGTCCTTTGCTTTTGCAATCACGCGGAATTTTCCGAACACCGGATCGAACCGGCAGAACGGACGGAACACGCAAAAATCACATGCCGTCTTGCCCGCGCCGGAACGCGCCGGTGAAACGGCAACCTCGCCGCCGAGAATTTTCCGCGCGTGCTGCTTGAGAAACTCCGTGTTCCGTTCCAGCAATTCCTGGAATGCGCCCGCGTCCAGAAAATTTTTCGACTGGCTGGAAAATTTGAACTGGCCGGAGCTGTCCCAACTGCCGCCGGTTTTTGTTGCCGAGGAATCAAATTGCTCCAGCCATTGCCGGTCGGCGCGACCGTGATGTGCGAGCGATTCCAGCGATTTTTTCTCGCGGTCGTCCGCCATGTCGCCGAGCGACGAGCGTTCCACCTTTGGCTGGAGCGGCACATAAAACGCCCCCGCGGGCAGCAGGTTTTCCGAAATTTTATTTTTCAGTTCCGGCGATTCGACGGCGAACGCAAGGTAGCCGAGCAGTTGCAACTCAAGTCCGTTTTGCATCCGCGCCTCGTCCGGTTTTTTCAGCCACGACTTGTAATCAAAAACCGCCACGAGCGCGCGTCCGTCCGGCAGCGCACAGATGTCCACGCGGTCAATGCTGCCCTGCAATTTCAGCGACACGCCGTCGCCGAGCGCGATTTTCCATGCGGCTGCGTCGGACGTCGCGCCGTCGCCGAACTTGAATTCCGACAGCACCGGGTCGAAGGCGCAAGTGCCGAGCCAGCGGATGGTTTGCGCGATGGCCTCAGCCAGCCGCTCGATTTTCCGCCGCGATTCCCACAGCACGAGGTCGTCCTGCGCCTGCGCCGCGAAGTCGTCGCTCGCCAGCAGTTCTGCGCCGAGAGAGCGAATTTTTTGCGCGGCGTCAGCGGCATTCCAGTTTCGCCAGCGTAATTTTTCCGCCAGCGTGAACTCGTGGAACCGTTTCAAAATTGCGTGCAGCAACGTGCCGCTGCTGGCGGCGTCCGCCACAAATTCATCGCGTTTCTGCAAGTGCAACTGCCGTCCGGCAAAATGGCGGAACGGGCATTCGGCAAATTCCTCCAGCGCGCTGACGGAGGAAAACAGCGTGTGTTCGGGAAAAAGTTTTTGCAGCGCCGCCGCGCCGAGGCGGAGAGATTTTCCCCCGGCATCCGTCGCAAGCTGTTCACGCCATCGCGCGGCGTCCGTCGCAGCGATTTGCGCGGGATGATTGGCCGCGATGTTACCGGGCAAAGATTGATTCCAGTTGGCGCATTCAAAAAGTTCCGGCAGCGAGGTGGCGGTGGTGGGCGAGAGATTGCCGGAAAACTTTTTGAGCGTGCCGTCAAAATGGGTTACGTCCGCTTCAACGGCGTCGGCATGGGGTTTCAATCCGGCGAAGGCGAGCAGCCGTTCGGCGACGGACGAACGGACGAGCGTTTTTCCATCGCGCCCGCGCCGCGACCACGCGCCGCAAAGTTTTTCGCCGGGCCGCGTGCAGGCGATGTAGGCGTAATAATTTTCGCGCGACGCGAGTTGCACGGGATTCCAAGCGAGATCCAAATCGGTTTCCGACAGGAGCGCGAGGCGTTCGGCACGGTTCAGCAAAACCGGCGCAGCGGGCGCGGCGGGAAACACGCTTTCGTTGAGGCCGAGGATGATGGCGAGCTTCACTTCCGGCTGGCGCGCGCGGTCCACCGCACCGACAAACACCTGATCCAGCGCGGGCGGAATGACGCCGAGCGTCAGCCCGGACAAACCGGCTTCGGCGATGGCGAGCCAGTCGCGCGCGGCCAGTTTTGTCTCGCCGAAAGCGAGCGCGAGGTTGTCACACCACGCATTGATTTGTTCCCACGCGGTGCGATGGATGGCGCGGTAAATCGGCGGCAATTCCAGTTTTTCGGTTTCGTCCTGCCATTTTTCCAATGCGTCTGGCACGGCGAGTTCGCTCCAAAATTTGCGGATGAATTGCGCCAGTTGTTGCCCGCTGATTTCATCGGCGGTGGCGGTTTTGAAATTTTTGAACGCGGCGATTGGTTTGTTCAAACAATTCACCGCGTCGTCGGACAAATCAATTTTGCGTTGGTATTCGGGCAAATCCAGCCATTCGGAACCGCGCACGCCGCTGGCCAGCGCGGCGTTTTCGACGGCATCAATCAACGTGGTGTTGTCGGCCACCAGTCCGGTTTTCAGCGCGGCAATCCAGTCCTCGTGCAGCCAGCCGCGCGCGGCCAGCCGCAACGCGCTGCGCGTGAGTTCGGCGACGGGATGATGTCCCATCGGCTCGCGATGATCGGCAAAGAACGGGATGCCGTGCCGCCGAAAAACGCGTTGCAACACGTCGGCGTAATCGTCCATGCGACGGACGATGACGCTGATGTCGCGGTAACGTCCGTGACATTTGTGGACGTGGTCGCTAATCAAGCGTGTCGCGAGCAACGCCTCGGCTTCCGGGTCGCTGCATTCGACAAAATTCAGTCCGTCCAAATTGCCAGCCGCGCTTTGGCTGGTCGTCCAACTCGCGGCGAGCTGGTTCAATGCTGGCGCGGATTTGAAGCGCGGCAGTCCGTCGTTGCCGGGCAGCAAAGAAGTTTTGCAGGACAAACCGAGTTGTTCGATTTGCGTCCGGCAGCGCAACAGCGTGGTGGCGGTGACATTCCACAAAGAACTGGAATTGGATTCGCTGGCGGAATTTTCGAGGCAGAAGGCCAGCGTGGCGGAATCGCAGCCCGGCAGCAACGCGCATAGCAGATTGATTTCCGGTTGCGTCATTTCGGCGAAACCGTCGAGCCACAGACCGGCGTAAGCGGGCGCGGGCTGGCTGGTCTTGTGGGCGTGCGACAATTCTTCGGCGGCGCGCACGAGCAAATCGTCCGGGTCGTGCAGCGCATGCGCTTTCAGCCAGGCGCGATATGATTCCAAAAGCAGCGCGATGTCGTGAAGTTTGCCGGCGAGCGTGCCGGAAGATTTTTCGGAGAGCTTGACCGCGCGCAAAGAATTTGGCGTGACGCCGCCACGTTGGAGTTCGCGCAGAATCTGGCTCAACTGTGCGGCAAAACCCGCGCCGCGAGCCGAGGCGCGGAAAGCGGCAAGCTGATTTTCGCATTGCAGCAACAGGGCGCGCAGCACCATCACGCGGCCTTCCTCGAAAAGCACATCGCGGACGGGCTGGCCGAGCTGATCGAGAATTTCGCGGGCGATGCGGTCAAAGGAAAAAATTTGCAGCCGCGTGAAACCGGCCACGCTGAGCGCGAGCAACTGGCGTTCGAGCAGGTAGGTGGACTGGCGCGGCGCGAGCAGCAGCAACGGCGTGCCGTCGGGCGCTGCCTTGAGCATCTCCGCGATTTGCCGGAGGCAGGCGTGCGTTTTGCCGCTGCCGGCGGGGCCGAGTAAAATGTTTGCAGTCATGACGGGGCGCGGCGGCCTCGTTTCAAATACCGGCAAACGCGGGGCAATTCAAATCGTTTCTGTCCGGCGGAAAATTATTTCAGCTCAAAATCGTGTTCGCCCTTGATTTTTCCGGCGGTGAGCAGCAGCCGGTAAGTGACATTGGTGACGAGCGGCTGGGCGTGATTGCCGGCAATCGCCGGCTTGAGACCGCGAATGTTCTGGCCGTAGACGAAAGTTTTTACAGGCAAGGAATTGGAGTCGGATGTGAGGTGCCAGAGCGGGAGGGCGTTTTGATTGGTTTGATATGCCGCGAGCGGAACCACTTTGATTTCGGTGAGCTTGAGCTGACGATTGAGGCCGAAAATTAGGCTAGGCATCTCAACGCCCTTGGCGCCCCTTGTGCCGCGCATCCGGACATTGCGGGTGGTATGGAAGATTTGCACGGTCTGGGGCTTAAACCAGTCGGTGAAAAAGACGACGTAAGTCGTGGCGAGCACCACGGCGACAACAATCAGCAGCCAAGTTTTTTTTGTCATGATATGATTAATTTGTAACGCGACACCGGTCTGGGGCGTCGAACTGTCTGGGATAGACGTAGTGAACACAGCTTTGGTTATGAAAATCAATCAACAACAATCGCCAGCCAACCATGGACGGGGAATTATTTCTCTGGCCAGGACTGCCTTTACGCTGATTGAACTGCTGGTGGTCATCGCCATCATCGCGATTTTGGCGGCGATGCTGATGCCGGCCTTGAGCCGCGCCAAGGAGGCGGGCAAACGCATTGCGTGCCTGAATAACCTCACGCAAATGAGCCTCGCCGCGCATCTTTACACGGATGACAACGAGGGCTTTTATCCGCCGCGTTCGGGAACGGACCGCTGGCCCGACAAATTTTACGACTACTATGGGAAAAACCTGAAAATATTGTTGTGCCCAAGCGAAATCACAAACACTCCCGTCAGCAGCGGGGCATCCTCTTCCAACAATGTTGCCGATGCCGCCCCGCGCAGCTATCTCATCAACGGATGGAATGATTATTTCAATGGCATGAATATCGGGGACAGCCTGAAAGAAAACGCAGTTGTTTATCCGAGCGACACGGTTGTGCTTGGCGAAAAAACCTCCGGACACGGAGATTTTTACATGGACCTCATGGAAAATGGCGGAAACGATTTCACCGGCATTGCCAACCAAAGCCGCCACGATGCGGCTCGCGGAGATAGCGAGAACGGCATGGGTTCCGGCGGTTCAAACTACGCCATGGCGGACGGCAGCGCCCGCTACATAAAATTCCCACAATCGCTTTCACCGCTCAATCTTTGGGCCATCAGCGACACCAATCGGGTTCGCTATATGAATAGTTATTGAATCTTCCATCTTCGCAACCGGCGCAGAATTTCCGATTGCTTTCCCATTCCAATCTGGCAGGCTTAACAACTCAATGTCGGGGCGTAGCGTAGTCTGGCTAGCGCGCTTGCTTCGGGTGCAAGAGGTCGTGAGTTCGAATCTCACCGCCCCGACCATTTTTAAGGTTTCCCCTCAAGAATCAAAGTTCCGTCCCGGCACAGCTTCATCTTCCGTCCGCGCCATTCAATCGTGTCCCCGGCAAACGCGCACAACCAAACGACCGCGCTTAAGACATCCTTCAGCAACACCAGCCACGCGGGTGAAATCAATTTTCGTTCCAGCGTAAATTGCCGTTGCAAGCTCTGTGCAAGAACCATTCGCACCAGCAAAAAAATAATTGCCGTCAGCGGCGCGCAGAAGGTTTTTGTCACCGCAAACGAAACAAACAACCACAGCAGCGGCCAGAGCGAGGCGTTTGACAGGATGCTAAAAAAATACGGCAGCGGCTGGCAGACACGGATGGTGCGCGCCCAGCGCAGTTGATGTTTCCAGACCTGCCGCCAACCTTGCGGCGCGTCCCAGCATTCCACGACGACGGGGCAAAGCGCGATGGCGTGGCCGTTTTTCGCAATGCGATGGCCGAGCTGGTAATCGTCGGCCAGGCAGTCGGCCAGCGCAGCGAAACCGCCGATTTCATTGAGCGATTTACGCCGCATGACAATCGCCGCGCCGAGCGCGAAGTCGAGCGGCTTGAGCGCGATGGATTGCAGCACCTGGCTCCAGAAATCAGCGTTGATGGCAACGGCTTCCCAGCGCATCGCGGTGGTCGTCGGATTTGCGAGCCGGTAAAAACAATTCACCAGCGCCGTTTTTCCATCGCGCAGCGGCGCGACGAAGCTGGTGAGAAAATCCACCGGCACGCGCACGTCGGCATCACAGATGAGAATCAAATCGTGCTGCGCGAGCTTTTCAAGCTGCGCGAGCTTGGCGACCTTGGCGTTGGTTCCGGCGAGGTTTTGGCAGACGATAAGCCGGGCATTGACGGCGGGATTTTCGGCCAGAAGCGTGCGGACGACTTCGTTGACGGGATCGTTTTCATCGGCGACGCCAAAAAGAATTTCAATCTGTCCCGTGTAATTCTGCCGGAGCCAGCTTTGCAGCGATTCGCGCGTGGTGGCGTCGCAGCCTTTGATCGGCTTGAGAATGGAGATTGCCGGGGCAAAATTTTCCGCCGGAGTTTTCCGGTGCAACGGAAATTTGCGCGCTTCGAGCCATTGCCAGAGGCCGAGGCCGCAGCTCAAGGCCGCGAGCGCGCCGAGGATGACGTTCAGAAAATTCACCGCGCAGAGGAAACAAAAATTTCTGCGTTTTAGCCAGCGGATTTGACGTCGGGATGCTCGTCGATGACGAGGACGCCGTGCGGCAGGATGTCATAGTTGCCGATGATGTTCTGGCCGGTGAGAAAATCGTGCATCGGCTTGTAAAACTGGACGCGCACCGGGGACGGCTGGTGGTTGAGCAGGAAATAGACGCGGACGCCTTCCTTTTCGCGCATCGAGACCTCGATGTTCTCCGGCACTTTCAACAGCGAATACAAGCCGGTCATCTGGCGCAGCCACGCGACGAGGTCGTGGTAAAAATGCTGGTGGCTCTGGGTGCCGATGTAAATGGCTTTGCCGAGGCCAAAGGTGTTGATGGTGATGGCGGGTTTGCCGGTGTAAAAGTCCTTGGCAAAAGTCGCCAGCACCTGACAGCCCTTCGGCTCAATGAGGTCGCACCAAAGCCGGGCCGGGTGCATGTGGCTGGTCTGGAACGCGCCTTTGAACGTAAGCAGATTGTCTTCGGCAGGTGGCAGCATGTCGAATTCCTGCACTTCGAGGCCGAACAAATCCGTCAAGTCATGCGGAAAACCGTTTGCGGGCGCGATATTATTTTCATCCACCAAGCCGGTGTTGAACGTGCTGATGAGCATGCCGCCGTTCTGGACATAGAGCTTGAGCCGGTCGGCCTCGCTGCCGGAAAGCAGATGCAGCGACGGGGCAAAGACGATTTTGTATTTCGCCAAATCCTCGCTGGGACGCGCGAAATCCACAAGGATGTTGCGGTCGTGAAGCGAGTTGTAGATGAGCTGGATGTGTTCGCGCAGGTTGAAACATTTGCTCGGCTGGTTCGGTTGCGAAAGGATCCAGTCGTTGTCGTGCGAATAAAGGATGCAGACATCGGCGACAACCTTGGTGTCCTTGATCGTGGGCGCGAGCACCTTGAGTTCCTCGCCGAGGTGGACAATTTCATCGAACACGCGGCGGCTGCCGCCGTCGAGATTGTGCGGCAGGACGGCACCGTGAAATTGTTCCGTGCCGATGCGCGGCTGACGCCAGCGGAAAAATAAAACCGCGTTCGCCCCGCGCGCGACCAGTTGGTAGGCGAACATCCGCAGGACGCCGGGGCGGACAAGAGAATTCACGTCCTGCCAGTTCACGTTGCCGGCCTTTTGCTCCATGACCCAGAAGCCGCTGTCGCCGTCGGGCGTGCGGATGCCGGTTTTTTTGAGCGAGCGAAGCATGTCAATTTCACAGGCGATTTCCGCCGGTTTTGCTTTGATGGCCGCCGTGTTTTCGATGGAGACAAAGTCCAGTTGCTCGGCCAGATCAAAGTGGTCGAAACGATGGCGCAACGCGCGGAGATTGGTGGTCACCGGCCGGTCGGGCGTGATTTTGCGCAGCAGATCGGCCTGCATCTTGACGAACTGGACAATCGTGTCGCTGCAAAAACGGTTCCAGTCAAGCACCAGCGCGGGATTGTGCTGCGTGGGCGCAGCCATCGGCATCGGCACTTGGTTCCACGCGGAAACGATTTGTCCCCAGTGGCGAAGTCCCATGCGCTGGTTGAGACGCTCGATGGTCTCGTATTTGGCCTCAAGCCAGAGATGCCAGTCGCGGCGCGTGTCTTCGTTGAAGGATGCCTCGGTGTAGTTGCCGCCAAGGCTGTTGTCGATCTGCCATGCCAGCAACTGCGGATGGTCGCCCAGCGCGCGCGCCATTTTTTCAACGACGCGCTTGGAATAGTCCCAATAAACATTGCTGTTCAGGCAGACGGCGCGGCGAGTGCCTTCGTGCTTGATGCGCCCGTCTTCATCCACGGGCAAAATTTCCGGATGTTTCTGCGAAAGCCAGACAGGGGGCGCGGCGGTGGGTGTGCCGAGAATGACTTGGATTCCTTTTTCACCCAGCACGTCCATCACGCGCTTGAGCCAGTCGAAATTAAATTTGCCATCCTCGGTCTCGCAAAGTCCCCAGGAAAATTCGCCGATGCGGACGACGTTGAAGCCGGCGACGACCATGAGTTCGGCGTCGCGCTGCCATTGCGCCTCGGGATTCTCAGCCGTGCCGCCAAAGGGAAAGACCCATTGCTCCGGATAATAATCAACGCCGAAATACATAGTTTGCCTTGGGTTGTTTCGACACTAAAAGCAAACCGCCGCGCTGGCAAACAAATTCGCGCAGCGCGGCGGGGAAGATTTTACGCGGATTATTTTCCAAACAGCCCGCCGAGGCTCTTGCCGATTTTGGACGCCTCGCTGCCGATGGCTTTGCCAGCGTCCTTGGTGGCGTCGGCGGCTCCCTTGCCGAGCTTGGTCAGGGATTCGCCCACGGCCTTGATGGTGGCGGTGGTGATTTCGCCAAGGACTTTCTTGGTCAGGTCGCCCGCCGTGATACCTTCGGGGCCTTTGCCCAAGTCAGTAAAATGAATGTCCGGCAACGGCAACGTCGCACCGTTGAAATGCACTTTCGCGCCGGTGATGAGGAAGTCGTCCACCTCAAGTTTCTTGGCAGGCTTGGCCGCGCCTTTGGCCGGAGCATTGGTGTCGGCGGGCTTGGCTTGTGCGCCGCCGGTGAAGGCGTTCACGTTGTCCATGATTTTTTTGAGGTTGTTCGCGCCAAGCGGATTGCCTTCAAAAGTGATTTCCGGCGAACGCACCTCGACGGACTTGATGACGATCTTGTCCGACAACACCGACATCGGCGCGACACTGACAACGGCCTTGCCAACGCTGATGGCATTCGGAGCCTTGGCCTTGTATTCGTCCGGGTTGCCGAGCACCAGATTGTTCACGCCAGCGGAACCGGTGAGAATGCCGACGTGCACCGAGCCGACGGTAAGGCTGGTCTGCGTGACTTTGGGGCCGACAGTTTCCATGCCCACTTTCACCACATCGCCGAGGAAAAATCCAACGACCACCACCACGATCACAATCACCGCAATGATGCCGATGCCGATGCCGATAAGAATTTTCTTTTTCATAATTTAATTTGAAGTTGCCACCGCCAACACAGCTTGGAAAGACAATTTCCGCCTGCCTCAATCCTTGATCATCGTGCGCACCATGTCCACCAGCTTGTTGATGTCGTAAGGCTTGGCCACAAATTGATCCGGCTTCACCGCCGCTCCGGCAAACACCTCGCCGTCCACCGTGCCGCTGATGAGGATGGTTTTCTGCTGCGGGTTCAGCCGGCGGCATTCGCGGATCAAGTCCATGCCGCTCATCCGCCCCATCGCATAATCTGTCAGCACCACCGCCGGCGCGGCGGCGGGAAATTCCTTCAAGGCTTTCTCCGGATCAGTGAAAGTGCGGACATTGCAGCCGAGCGGCGTGAGGATGGTTGCGGCCAGTTCAAGCAACAACACCTCGTCATCCACCACAAAAACCGTGGGAGCTGACGTTGTTTTGCTTCGGAAGAGTGCCATGGTGACAGTGCTATCCTAGTTGCCCCAAGCTACCACCATGCCGCCAACATCGGCAAGTGCCAAGATGCCTTGTCAGCAAAAGAAAAAACGTTGCTTCCGGCAGCCGGCCAGCCTACTCTCTCTTACTGGCAATCAAAAAGCCGTCAAACAAGGAACTGCTGCCATGAAAAAAACCCCAGCATCCGTGCCGGAACCCCTGAAATCCAGCACCACCAAAACCCGGAGCACCAGTAAAACTGATGCTGCGCCCGCCACCGCACCGGTCAAAAGTTCCGCTACTAAAAAGACTGGGCGCGCGCCGCGCAAGCCTTTGCTTGATGTCGCCGTGGACACGGTGAAAAAAATGCTCAAATCCAAGAGCGCTCCCAAAAAATCTGCCGCCGCGCCGAAAGCGGAAGTCAAAACACCCGCCCCTGCCCGCCGCAGCGCCCCGCGCCGCAAATCGGAAGAAGCGCTCGACGTGCCGCCCATTCTACTCGAAGGCGACGAGCCAGCCGCCGCGCACGTCAGCGGCCCCGGCGAAAAATTTTCCCTCGGTGCCACGCCGCCCGCGCAAAGTTTTTCCGGCGGCGAACTGCCCGAAAGCTACGGCACCAAAAAACTGTTTCTCACCGCGCGCGACCCGCACTGGCTTTACGCGCACTGGGATTTGACCCGCGACCAGCAGAACGCGTTGAACGCCGAGTCCACCGACGGGCATCTCATCCTCCGCATTTTCGCCGGCAAGATTGAAGGGCATCCCACTTACGAAATCCACGTCCACCCGGAATCCCGCCACTGGTTCGCGCACGTCGAGCGCGCTGGCAATTCCTACGCCGCCGAACTCGGTTACTATTCCGCGCTGGGCAAATGGATGCGGGTCGCGGTTTCCAGCAATACCATCACCCCGCCGGATGCGGCGGCAAAAGAAGACGCGGCCGAATTCGCCACCATCCCGTTTGAATTTCCCTTCGCGCGCCTGATGCAGATCATCGAGGACGCCGTGCGCGACAACATCCCGCTGGCGCAGGCCATCGAGGAATTGCGCCGCGCAGGCCATCCTGATTTGCCGCGTTTCGCGCATTCAATCCACTCGCCCGTCATCGCGCCCGGCCCGACGCGGCAATGGACGCCGGAGCAGGAAAAGGCGCTCGCCAAAATCATCAGCATTGACGAGACCCGCCGCGTCTGGATGGGCTCGCTCGAAATCACCGAACTCATCCGCCGCCGCCTCGCGCATGCGGGCGACACGACTTCGCCGGTGACAGCCTTCGGCATTTCCAGTCCCGGCATCGCCTCCAGTCCGACCAGCCCGTTCGGCGGTGCTGCGGAAAAATCCAAGGGCTTTTGGTTCAACGTCAATGCCGAGCTCATCATCTACGGCGCGACGGAACCCGACGCGAAAGTCACGCTTGGCGGACACGAAATCAAGCTGCGTTCCGACGGCACGTTCAGTTTCCGCTTCTCGTTGCCGGACGGAAAATACGATTTGCCCGCTGTCGCCGTTTCTGCCGATGGCACGGATGGACGCGCGGCGGAATTGAAATTTGTCCGCGAAACGCAATATCTCGGCGATGTCGGTGCGACGCCGCAGGATCCGTCATTGCAGCCGCCTTTGCCGGACAACCTTTGACCTTTGATTCCCATGGACTCGCCCGAACGTGGAGCCTTGATGCTTGTTCGTTTCATCGCCGCTGCGCTCATCGGCTGGGCGCTGGTGGATTTGGGTTTGTATTGGGTGGTTTGCAGCCACAAAAATGTGCCGATGGAAATGCTTCCGTGCGTGATAAAAGCCCTGCCATTCCTCGCTGGCGTAGTGGTGCTCATCAAATCCAAAACGCTCGCCGAATGGCTTTCGGACAAGCTCGATCTGTAAAATAATTTGTCATGCCCGGCTATCTTTCCATCGTCCTGCACGCGCACCTGCC
>Ga0007854_10001083_pt1 | contig 17621 bp, 16 predicted proteins | sample CryBogCBH12Aug08_FD_60382 | JGI IMG/M metagenome (GOLD analysis project Ga0007854, IMG submission 60382) | Freshwater microbial communities from Crystal Bog, Wisconsin, USA - CBH12Aug08 | ecosystem: Environmental > Aquatic > Freshwater > Lake | place: Crystal Bog, Wisconsin, USA | collected...
AAGGAATCACAATGAAAAAAATTATCTTCAGCCTAGTCGCCATCTGTTTGATGGGACGATTGATCTCTGCCGTCGCGCAGGATATGCCGCCCGGCGGCGACAACAATCCGCCGCCGCCTCCCGACTTGGGCGGTGGTGTGCCCGCCGGCGAGGCCGCCCCGTATGCCGGTGGCCCGCCCGCGCTGCCGGAAATGAGCGCCGATCAATCGCCGACTGCGCCCGGTCAGCCAGCCACCGTGACGGATGCGGCCAACGCACCGACGGCAGCCGCGCCGGCCGAGGAAGCCACGGTCGAGGAAGCCACGACGAACGCCGAGCCGGCGGTCATTCTGCCGGGCACGTCAAAAACCGGTTCCGCCGAGGACATCGCGGCGAACTTCACGCCGCCGGCCACGGGCACGAACGCGGACGAGCTGCGGCTGAATTTCCGCAACGCGCCGCTGGAGCTGGTGCTGAATTATTTAAGCGACGCCGCCGGTTTCATCATCGTGCTGGACACGCGCGTCAATGGCAACGTGAGCGTCATCAGCAGCCATCCGATGACGCGCGACGAGGCGGTGGATTTGCTGAACGCGGTGTTGAACAAAAACGGCTATGCGGCCATCCGCGACGGCCGGACGCTGACCATTGTGGACAAGAACGACGCGAAGACGCGCGAGATTCCGGTGAAGATGGGCAACAACCCGGATGAAATTCCGAAGAACGCGGAAATCGTCACGCAGATCATTCCGATCCGTTTCGTCGAGGCGCGGCAACTGGTCTCGGATCTGACCTCGTTCGTTTCACCGCAGGCAACGGTCGTGGCCAACGAGGCGGGCAATTCCATCGTCATCACCGACACGCAGCAGAATATCCGGCACCTGACGGAAATTATCCGCGCGATTGACAACAGCGCGCAGTCCGAGACGGAAATCCGCGTGTTCCATCTCAACCACGCCAGCCCGGCGGACGTGGCGAGCGAGCTGACCAGCATTTTCCCGAGCAGCAGCAGTTCCGGCGGGGCCACGCAGTCGCCGATTCGCTTTGGCGGCGGCGGGCAGGGTGGCGGACCGGGCGGATTTTTTGCAAGGATGATGGGCGGCGGCGCGGGCGGCAATGCCAGCGGCAATTCCTCCACCGACCGTATCAAGAAGGCGACGACGGTGAACGCCGTCGCGGATTCGCGCATTCAAGCGGTCATCGTGACAGCGCCGAAGGACATGATGGAGCAGATTGCGGGCATGATGAACGATCTCGATGTGCCTTCGACGCGCGACCAGAAAGTCTATGTCTTTCACATGAACAACGGCGATCCGCAGCAGGCGGCGCAGGTGCTGCAAACCATGTTCCAGAGCAGCAGCGCGTCGCGCAGCGGCAGCAGCTCGTCGCAAAACAGCGCGCTGATGCAGCGCGCGCAAAACAACGCCACCACGACGACCTCGTCCAGTTCGAGCAGCAGCGGTTTTGGCACGAGCAGCGGTGGCGGACGGGGCGGGGCAGGAGGTTTGCAGTTCTAAAATCCGACATTTAACCGGAGAAAAAAATATGAAGACACAACAGTTCAAAAAAATTTACGGCGGCGCGCTGGCGGTATTGCTTGGCACGGCGCTGGCGCTTCACGCCCAGCAACGCGGCGGCGGTTTTGGCGGCGGTGGGTTTGGTGGTTTTGGCGGCTTCGGCGGTTTTGGCGGCAACACTGGCGGTGGCGGCGGGCGCGGCGGCAGTTCCACCAGCGCGAGCTACAACAACAACGGCACGGTCGGCAACGCCACCATCACCGTTGATCCGCAGACGCACAACCTGGTCGTCATCGCGGACGAGGAGACGAGTTTGCAGATCAGCAACGTCCTCGCGAACCTCGACTCGCCCAAGCCGCAGGTGCTCATCAAGGTGGCGTTCGTCGAGGTGCAGCGCACCGACGGCTCGGAAATCGGCATTGAGGGCGCTTACAACAACAACCAGTTGGGCAATACCCTGTCTGGCAGCGCGGCGAACGTCTTCGGCCTCGCCGGCGCGAATTCCATCGTGACCAACTTTAACGGCGTCACCGGCGCGGGCACGGCGGCGCTTACGCCGGGAGCCGGCGGCGCGAATGGTTTTTATCAAATCATGGGCAAGGATTTTCAAGCCACACTCAAGGCGATTGCGACGGCGGGAAAATCGCAGGTGTTGTCACGTCCGTCCATTCTGGCGCGCGACGGCCAGCTCGCGAAAATCGTCATCGGCCAGGAAATATATCTGCCCAGCGGCGTTTCGCAGCAGGCGACGACCGGCGTGACGCCGGTCACCACCATCAACGGCAGCTACACCGAGGTTGGCATCATTCTCAACGTCACGCCGTTCATTGGCGCGAACAGTTTGGTCGAAATGATTGTGCAGCCGCAGATTTCCTCGGTGGATCAAACGAGTTCCGGCCAGGCCATCGCATCCGGTGGCGTGCTGGGCACGACAATTTTTGCGCCGAACCTGAACATTCGCTCGGCTGACACCGTGGTGGTCACGCCCGACGCGCAGCCGGTGGTGATCGGCGGTTTGATTTCCGATACCAAGTCTTCTGGCGACAGCAAGGTGCCGATTTTGGGCGACATTCCGTTGCTGGGCATGCTGTTCCGCTCCAGCACCAAGGCCACCGGCAAGACGGAGCTGCTGATTTTTCTCACGCCACACATCGTCGAGTCGCCGGATCAGTTGAGCGGATTTGCCACCGCGGAGATTCATCAGGCCATGACGCTCACCAACGCCATCAACGAGCAGATACTGAATCGTTTTCTGGAGCGCACGCCAGTGAAAAGCCAATAGGCAGTTGTCTTTTCGTGTGGTCGCGCCAGACTGAAACGCCATGGAATTGAAACGCCGCCAAAAACTCGCGGTCGCGCTGCTGGCCGGCGCGTGGCTGGTGGTCGTCGGCTGGCAGGTCGAGGAACACCTGCGCGTCGTCGGCGCGGCGAAGTCCGACCTACGCAACCGCACCGGTGAAATCGCCAACACCTTGAGTGCCGTCACCCGCGCGCTGCGGTTTCGCGGCACGGTTTTTCAGGAGCGGCTGGAACCGGTGCTCAACGAACTCGTCAGCAACCACACGAACAGCTTTGTCAATTCCAGCGGCCTCCTCGCCATCGGCCTGCTCAATACCGACGGCGATCCTGTGGTCGCCGCCGGCGACACCAACCTGATCTCCCGCGAGCAGCTCGCCTCGCGCGAAGATTGGAACAGCGCCTGCGTGCGGTTCGTCCTGCCGGTGGCCGGCGTCAGCGTGAATCCCGAAGGCACCACAAATAGCGCCACGCTGGTCATCCCCTCGTTCCGCGACCTGACCAACGGCACGCCGCGCAACCGGGATTTTTTCCGGCGTGACCGCCGGCCCGGCCAGACCAACGGCATGGATTTTTCCTCGACGAATTTTCCGCCACCGACCAACGCCGCCAGTCAGATGGAACCGCCACCACCGCCGCCGGATGATGGCCAGCGACCGCCGGACAATGGCGATCGCGGGCGCGGCGGCAACCGCCGGCCGCCGTGGATGCGCTGGATGAATGACACCGAATTCAAGGCGCTCGCCGCGAAGCGCGAACTGCACGGCCTCGTGCTGGCGATGTCCACCGAGAATTACCGCGATCTCTGCACGCGCGACCTCTGGCTGCGCGGGGTCATTGCGTTTTTCGCCGGCATTTCCGCGCTCGGCGCGGGGCTGGCGTGGCGCAACCTCCGGCGCACCGCCGATCTGCAAATTCGCCTCGTGCGTGCGAGCGAATTGAATTCGCATTTGAAGGAAATGAATTTTGCCGCCGCCGGTCTCGCGCATGAGACACGCAACCCGCTGAATTTGATTCGCGGCCAAGCGCAGTTGATCGCGCGGTTACCGGATGCCTCGCCGGATGTCCGAGAAAAATCGAAAATCATCATGGACGAGACGGACAAGGTGACGGCGCAGTTGACGGAGTTCATCAATTACTCGCGTCCGCGCGAAGTCCGCCGCACGAAGGTCGCGCTGGCCGATGCCTGCCGGGAAATCGTCCGCACGCTGGGCTACGACATCGAGGAAAAGAAATTAGTTGTGGCTGTTGTCGGCGAAAATCTGGCGGTCGAGGCCGACGAGCAACTGCTCCGGCAGGTGTTGTTCAACCTGCTCATCAACGCCACGCAGGCCGTGGGCGAGGGCGGGCAGATTCGAGTCGAGGTGCGCCGTGCGAGCGCGACGGAGGCGATCTTGGAAGTGCGCGACGACGGCCACGGCGTGCCGCCGGAAAAACGGCAGGAGATTTTCAAACCATATTTCACCACGCACCAGAAAGGCACCGGCCTCGGCCTCGCCGTGGTGCAGCAAATCATCCACGCGCACGGCTGGGAAATCATCTGCCTGCCCAACGAACCACGCGGGGCGGTCTTCCGTATCACTCACCTGAATATCATCGAGTGAGCTTGCCGCCGGTTATTCCGCGAATGACTGGGAGGACTTGAGTTCCTGTTCCGCAAGCAGCCAGTGTTCCCGTTCCTTGCCGCCGGGCCGGCCTTGCTGTTCCCAGATGGAATACGCGCGGCGGGCGATTTGATCCAACGTGATTTCCGGCGCGGGCCGGGCGGGGGCGGTTTTCCGCACCGGTTTGGCGGCGGACTTGACGGGCTTGCTTTTGACTGCGGATTTTTTGGTGGCGGTCTTGGGCGCGACGGTTTTGCTGGCTTTGGCCTTGATGCGTTTGATGATTTTCATGTGATAAATAAGGGAGGTTGGTTTGGTCGGTATTTCTACCGGGGCAGCCATTGGTTTGGGCTGCAAAGCACTTTCACTCCTCGCTGCAATCTTAACGGCTGGCTTTGGTTCTGTCCAGTTTCGACTTGGCCAAGATGTTTTGCCTTGCTTCGGTGGGCACAATTGTTCTTATTTGATTTTTACCATGAGCGTTGCCGCCGACATCCCCGCCCGGAGAAAATTGCGCATCGTCCTGCTGGACGACGAGTGGCATATGCTGCTGCTGCTGGAGATGTATCTCAAGGAATGGTTCGACGGCGTGGAACTGCTCCGGTTCCAGCATGGCGACCGCGCGTGGGCCGAGCTATCGCAGACGGAGGCGGATCTGCTCATCACCGACTGGCGCCATCCCGGCCTCGACGGCGGCGAACTGGTGAAAAAACTCGTGGAGAAAAAATCAAAGATGCCGGTGCTGCTCGTTTCGGCGTCGGACACCGACTGCATCCGCGAACTCGCCGGCCTGCCGGTCAAGGTTTTCTATTTGCAAAAGCCCTTTGGCGTCCGCGATTTTTGGAAAGTCATCAACGAACTTATCGGCCCCTGCGACCATCCGCCCCGTCTGCCGGGCTTTGTTTGACGCGGCTCATGCCGGCGGCAGCCGCAGCGTCGCGTCCAGCGGCGGCAGTTCGGACAAATCTTTTCCGCCCGTCCCGCCGCCGAGCTTTTGGATGCGTTCGCCGCTTGGTTTTACCATGCGTTCGTAACTGCCGACGGCGTCATTGAAGGCGGCGTTGGCCTTTTCAAGCCCGTCACGAATTCTCCCGAGGTGCTCCGTGAATTTCACCACGCGCAAAAAAAGTTCCTGCGCCGCCTCCGCGATTTTCTGCGCGTTCTCGGTCTGCGCGTGCTGCTGCCAGCTCACGCTCACCGACCGCAGCAGCGCGATGAGCGACGCCGGGGTTGCGAGCAAAATTCTTTTTTCCGCCGCCCACACGATCAAATCGTGATCGCCCTCCAGCGCCGCGCTGAACAGCGATTCCGCCGGCACAAACAGCACGACGTAATCCAGCGCGTTCTTGAACTGTGCCGGATAATCGCGGTCGGCGAGCGCCTTGATGGTGCCTTTCAGTTTCGCCGCGTGTTCGGCCAGCGCAGTGGTGCGCTTGGTTTCGTCCGCGCTCTCCAGCCCGCCCAGAAAATCCAGATCCGGAACTTTCGCATCCACGATGATGAACCGGTCACCGGGCAGCTTCACGATCAAGTCGGGGCGGTTCTCGCCAGAAGTCGTCTGCTCCGTGAAATCGCAATGCGCGCTCATGCCCGCCGCCTCGACAACGCGGCGCAGCGTCTCCTCGCCCCACTTGCCGCGCGCCTGATTGGATTTCAGGACGGAGCGGAACTGGGCCGTTTCTGCCGCGAGCATGACATTCGATTGCGCCAGTGTTTCCAGGTGTTTTTTTACCTCGCCCAGCGCGCCGGATTGCGCGGCGGAGCTTTGCTGCAAGTTTTTCTGATACGTTTCAAGCTGCTGCTTGAGCGGCTCGACCAAACCTTTGATGGCTTCCTGGCGCTGCGCGAGATCACCCTTCGCCGTCTCCTGAAATTTTCCAAACGACTGTTCCGCCAGCCGCAAAAAATCCGGCGCGGATTGTTTCAACGCGTCCGCGCTCATGGCCTTGAACGCCTCGCGTAAATCGGCAATGGCCTTTTCTTGCGCGGCCTTAGCATCGCGCAAATTTTGTTCGTGCAACGATTTTTGATCGGCGAGAATTTTTTCCGCCGCCGCCTGATTGGCTTGCGCGGTCGCGAGCGAGGTTTGGCTTTGCGAAAGCTGCTCGCGCGTCTGGTTTAATTCCGTTTCGCGCTGCGTGAGCTGCTGACGCAATTCATTTTCCAGCCGCGCATCGGACGGCGCGACGGTCTGCTTGCGCGAACTGAACAACCAGCCGATGAGCAGGCCGAGGCCGCCGCCAACAACAAAGCCGATCAATAAATAAGCGCCGTTTGACATGGTTAGAAATGCGCCACGACTTCGATCTCCACATTCGCGCCCTTGGGCAGCGCGGCGACCTGCACGGTGGAACGCGCCGGGAAATTTTCCGTAAAATGCTTCGCGTAAATCTCGTTCATCGCGGCGAAGTCGCCGAGGTTTGTCATGAAGACCGTGCTTTTCACGACGTTGGCGAACGTCAGTTTCTGGTCGTCCAAAATCGCTTTCACGTTTTGGAGCACACGCTCGGTCTGCGCTTGGATGTCGCCGGCGACGAGATTGCCGGTGGCTGGTTCAATCGGGATTTGCCCGGCGCAGAACAGCAAATCGCCAACGCGCACGGCGTGGTTGTAAGGGCCGACGGCGGCGGGGGAATTCTTTGGTTTGATGATGGATTTGGTCGCCATAAACGTTTCGCGAGTCTGTCGTTTTTATTCGCCAGCGTCAAGGTGCGGACGTTTTTTGCTCCCGCTCGCCGCGCTTCGCGCATACGCTGTCGGCGCATGGCATCTATTGGCAAACGCAATTCGCTCGCGATCGTCCGCGCATCTACGCCCGGTCTCTACCTCGACGGCGGCGAGCTAGGCGAAATTCTTTTGCCCGGTCGCTATATTCCCGCCGACCTGGCGCCGAAACAAAAGCTCGATGTCTTTGTCTATCGCGACTCCGAAGACCGTCTCGTCGCCACGACGGAAAAACCGCATGCGATGGTTGGCGAGTTCGGCTACATGAAAGTCAAGAGCGTGAATCCGCAAATCGGCGCGTTTCTCGATTGGGGATTGGCGAAGGATTTGTTGGTGCCGTTTCGCGAACAGGAATTTCCGCTGCGCGAAGGCGATTGGGTGGTGGTTTATGTCGCGCTGGATGCGCAGACGAATCGCATTCTCGCCAGCACGCGGCTCAACCGCCATCTGAACCGCGACACGCCGGCGTATCGCGACGGCCAGCCGGTGAGCATTTTTATTACGGCCAAAACGCCGCTCGGCTACAATGCCATCGTGGACAACGCGCATTTCGGATTGCTCTACAAAGACCAGCTCGCGACGGCGCTCAAAATCGGCGTGCGGATGAAAGGGTTTGTCCGCACCGTCCGTCCGAATGGAAAAATTGATTTGAGCCTCGACGCTTCCGGCTACAAGCGCGTCGCGCCGCTGACGGACTTGATCGTCACCGCGCTCAAGATGAGCGGCGGCAAGCTGGCGTTTGACGATGACAGTTCGCCCGTCGCCATCCGGCAGAATTTCAACGTGAGCAAAAAGGCGTTCAAGCAGGCGCTCGGCAAACTTTACAAGACGCGCCGCATCGGTTTCACCCAGCCGGGTATCGAGTTGCTGGATAATGAAACGTGGATTCCGGGAGCAAAATTAAAACCGGCGTCTCCGGGCAAATGACCTGGCCGGCGAAGCCGCGCACTTCCGGTTTCGCGCCACGCGGTTTCCGTGCCGGGAAATCCCGTTGCCGGTTCCCGCCACACACCTCCGGTTTGAAGCAACGCCGTCACCGGTTCAAGCCATCGTGTCGCCGCGCCGAGAAATTGAGTTGCCGCCTCAAGCAATGCGCTCGCCGAACCGAGAAATGCGCCCGCCGTTCCAAGAAATTGACGCGCCGGTTCAAGCAATGACCTCGCCGGCTGGAGAAATCGCCTCGCCATTTCGAGAAACAGCTCAAAAACAGCGGTTTGCGCGAAAACGGCATGGTTTCGGGAGCGCGCCCGCCCCGGGCGCAGTTTTCCGCGCCCACGCGGAAATACCCGCGCGCACAGAAAGTCGCCCGGCGTTTGTGGCCGTTCCCTGCGCCAGAAACTGAACGCGGGGGCGCGTCCAGTTACGCCCGTGGCGGGCGTGCTCCCCCGGTCCCGTTTTTTTAGGGATGACGTTGCCGATTAGCGCGGCGGATTTTGTTAAGTTGTAAACCTTATTCATCTGTTGTTTCATTTAATCAGGGCGAATAATATATTGTTGACTTCAATTGTGATCGGTTCAATTTGGCGACCGAAAACGTCCTTAAAACACCATTAACAATATGAACCTTGAACTCACGAATCAGATTAAAATGGTCGGTGCGTGTATCACCGTCGCCAACGACAAAAACTATCAACCGGTCTGGAAAGGCCAGCCGCCGCTGGACTTTGAAACCGACCTCACCGCGCTGGGCACGGACTACGAAGCCGTCCTGCAAAAGGATGCGCTGGCCGATGGCGCGACCGGCGGCGCGGGCGATGCCAAATCGCAGGCGGAGGCGGCGCTGGAAAATGCCGCCTACATCATGGCACGCGCGCTCGCGAATCATTTCAAAAAGACCGGCAACCTCGACAGTTTGGGCAAGGTGGATTTTACCAAGACCGACATCGTGAAGCTCCGCAATCAGGATTTGCTGGACCAGACCACCGCCATTCGCGATCTCGCCGCCGCCGCGCAGGCCGAACCCGGTGCCGCCGGACGTGGCGTGACCGCCGCGAACGTGGCCACGCTCACGACCGCCATCAGTAACTTCAAAGGGCTGATGAGCAGCCCGCGCGGGCAGATTGTGAACCGCAGCACGCTCAAGAAAGAGGTGGAGACGGATGTGGCCGCGCTCGTCAGCACCGTGACCGACATGGACGATCTGGTCTTGCAGTTTGACGGCACGGATGCCGGCAAACGGTTTATTGCCGCATGGAAACAGGCGCGCATGATAGTGAACACCGGCGGCGGCCACAGCAGCCCGCCGACACCTGCGCCCGCGCCAGCCACTACGCCGAAGCCATAATTGGCAAGGTAGGGACAGACCGCCGGGCTGTCCCCGCTGGCGCTTTCCCGTTTTTGGCCAGCGGAATTTTGGGCAGCCTGCCCGCCGGGGACAGGAAAGCGCGGGCCGGCGGACGGCGCAGCGCGCCATCCCTACCACGGCGCGACGCCGAAAACGGCCACCGGGACGGACGCGCTCCCCAGCAAAGTCCCAGCCGTGCGGCCAATGGCAGTTTGGGGTGGACGAACGGGGCATTTGGCGGTTAATTAAAAAGAATGCAGGACAAATGCTATTTGTGCGGAAGTGAAAAGGATTTGACCAGAGATCATGTCCCTCCAAAAAACCTTTTTAGGAAGCCTCTCCCATCCAATTTAATCACCATCCCTTGTTGCAAGCGATGTAACGGCAGTTTCTCGAAAATGGAGGAACAGCTCCGCATTCTCGTCAGCGCAGGAATTAACCGTTCCACAGACGGAGAATGGATATGGAAGAATAAAGTTGTTGAATCCTCATTCCGCCGGTCGCCAGCTTTGAAAAACCAAGTCAGGAATAATTTGGCGACGGGCAAGGTTACGCTTCCAACAGGAATCGCTGAATTGCCGATACTCACAATGGATGCTGAACTTGTAAAGAAATGCCTCATCAAAATTACCAGAGGCTTGATGGCTTATTTTTATCCGAACTTGAACCAGTCAGAGCTAGACTTTGATGCGTTCCAATCGCGTCAATTTAAGATTGTCGAATTGATTCATTCCGTGAGAGCTCCCTTCATTTACGACGAGCGTGGTAATGGACAGTTTCGATTTCTACGAGTTTTAGTTGATGACGACAATCGTTGTGGTTATTGGATATATATCTTTTACGATTCGATGTCGTTTGTGGTGCAGCACGATTTTCGCGGGAACCTTACGCGAGCGTGAGGAAGCGACCAGGCTTATTGAAGCATTTGCAGCCGGAAAAACATCTGGTTGGTATTTGCCACATTCCAGAAATTTGTCGGCGTCCAAGCGGGGTTTGTTGCGGAAAATGCCGCGCCAAAACCTGTCCAGCCGGTCAGACCGTTTGCAATCTGCATTTGATAATTCTGTCCGAGCAATAGGTTGCTGGCGCTGGGAATCACTACGCTTATTGTCGGCGTCGCCGCAATGCTGATGCCCGCATTGGAGCTATACCCTGACCCCGTGCTGGTAATCACGATGTTTGTCACCGCCCCTTTGCTGATCTGTGAGTATGCCGCCGCACCGTGACCGCTGGCGTCGCTGAATGAAACGGCGGGGTTGGTTGGGTAGCCGCTGCCCGATGCGGTGAGAATTGCCCCCACAATAAATCCATTGGTAACGACCGGGCTTGCTGCTGCTGACGGCGTGTTGGTGAGAGTTTGGACTATGCTCAAAACTGGATAAAGCGGCGGCGCAAACAGCGCAATGGCGTTTGCTGGATAACCAGAGCCGGTGCTGGTAATCACGATGTTCGTCACCGAGCCGTTGCTGATTTGGGCGTAAGCCGTCGCGCCTGTGCCTCCCAGACCGCTGAAAACTATGGCGGGCGGATTGGTATAACCGCAGCCGCCGTCCGTCAGGGTCGCTCCCACGATGAAACCACTTACCACAATCGGCGAGGCTAGAGCTGGTCTCATATTTACATTCAGAACCGCAACGGAACTTGTGACGCTTCCGACGGCGTTGGTTATCACGACAGAGTAGTTTGCGGCATCGCTTTGTGACAGATTCAGCAAAGTCAAATTGGTCGTCGCAGACCCCATCACATTGCCGCCGTCAACCAAGTTTGTTCCGTTCTTCCGCCACTGGTAAATTAGGGGAAGCGACCCGCTTGCGGTAACAGAAAAAATTGATGAATCACCCGGACACGAAAGAACATTCTGGGGTTGCTGGTGTATTTGCGGCTGGAATTGCCCAATCCAAATCCCGCCACCATTTCCCCCTGAAATAACCGCCACAATTTTTGTTCCGTCTGACGATGATGCAACAGCATTCCACGCTGCATTCGGTGCGTTAGTCTGCTGCGTCCAAGTCGTTCCTGAATTGGTTGAGGTGTAGATTCCGCTGCCTACCGCTACCAGTTTCGTTCCATCGGATGATGAGGCGACCGAAGACCCTCCGATTGATGGTGTCCAACTGCCCCCTGAATTGGTCGAAGTGTAAATTGCGTTACCGCCAACTGCCACCAATTTCGTTCCGTCTGATGAGGATGTAACGTATTTCCACTGGATCGTGGTTGAGGCGCTGGTTTGTGTCCAAGTGCCTCCCGAATCGGCTGAAGTATAGATGGCAGGGGTGTTATATTCAACGGCTGCCAATTTGGTTCCATCGGAAGATGAAGCAACGGAATTCCACCATGTCACAGGATAGCTTGTTCGTGCCGGTGCGCTGGTTTTCGTCCATGTATTGCCTGAATCCGCCGAAGTGTAAATACCTCCAGTGGTGGTATCGGAGTCAAGCCCCGCCACAAGTTTTACCCCATTTGAAGAGGATGCGATAGAACACCAAAAAGCATTGGGTGCGCTAGTCGGTGTCCAGGTTGTCCCTGAATTGGTTGAAGTAATAATCCCGCCGGGAGAAGCTGCTGCCGCCAGTTTTGTTCCGTCGGATGATGAGGCGACGGCGCTCCCTTGTGCGCCGCTCAACGCCCAAGTCACCCCTGAATTTGTTGAAAGGTAAATATTGCCGCCACCGTAAGAACCCACTGCCACAAGTTTCGTTCCGTCGGCAGACGCTGCGACGGAAATCCATAAGTTCTGCGGCGCGCTGGTCTGTTTCCAAGTAAAATTCTGCCCGAACAGCGAAGTGGAACAAGCGATCATTGCGACCATCCGCAACCAAAGTTTTGAAAATTGAACGAGCTTCACAAGAGTTCGATCCTAATAATTTGCCATGTCAATTGCGATAACGATTTGTTGCTCACGGGCGCAGGCTTGATTGACGCGTCGGTGGTGAGCCAGCGGGATTCTGTGGTCAGGCCGCGATCTTTGCGGCACACTTCGTTTCCATGAGAGAGCCAATCCTCCGGTTGCTCGGACAAAAAGATTACGTTCCGTTGAGCGCGGAAAATTTGTCGCGCCACCTGCGCGTGACGCCGGAGCAGGAACCGGAATTTCAGCGCACGCTGCGCAAGCTGGAGCGCGACGGCGAAATCGCCTGCATCAAGGGCGCGCGTTATGCGCTCGCCAGCGACGCGGATTTGATTCCCGGTCGCATCCGCATGAACCGCGCCGGTCGCGGTTTTCTTCAGCCGGATGATTCGAGCCTCAAGGAAATTTCCATCGCCGAAAGCGCCACCGGCACGGCGTTACACGAGGATCGTGTGCTCGTGCGCCGTGATGTGCGCCGGAAAAACTTTCGCGAGGGCGACCAGGAGAACGGCACAGTTGTCCGCATTCTCGAACGCAAGCGCACGCAAATCGTCGGCACGCTGGCGCAGAGCAAACAGTTTCTCTACGTCATTCCCGATGACCCGCGCATTCCGCATGATGTCTATGTGACGCCGCCGCGCGACGTGGGACGGAAGCCGAATCTCGGCGACAAAGTGGTCGTCGAGTTGCGCGAATGGGAATCGCGCCACAGCAATCCCGAAGGCGAAATCATCGAGGTGCTCGGCGCGCCGGACGAGGAGGGCGTGGACATGCTGTCCGTGCTGCGCCAATACAGTTTGCCGCTGCATTTTCCCAAGGCCGTGCTGCACGAGGCGCACGCCATCGGCAACGTGGTTCACGAAAAAGACCTGACCGACCGGCTTGATTGCCGAGCGCACAATGTCGTCACGATTGATCCCGACGACGCGAAGGATTTTGATGACGCCATCTGTCTCGAAAAGATTTCGGCGGAGCAATGGCGGCTGTGGGTGCACATCGCGGACGTGTCGCATTACGTCAAACCGGGAACTGCGCTCGACGAAGAAGCGCGCAAACGCGGCAACTCCACCTATCTCGTGGATCGCGTCATCCCGATGCTGCCGGAGGCGTTGAGCAACGAGCTGTGTTCGCTCAAGCCGAACGTGGATCGCCTGACGAAGTGTGTGGAATTTCTGGTGTCGGCGGATGGCCGCGTGCTGAACACCAAGTTTCATGCCGCCGTCATCCATTCGCAGCGGCGTTTCAGCTACCAGCAGGTGCTGGCGATTTTGCAGCGCGAACCGGCGGACGACCCGATTGAGCAGATGCTGCACTCCGCACATCAGCTCGCGCAGAAAATCCGCAAACACCGGTTCAAGAACGGTTCGCTCGACCTGGATTTTCCCGAGACCAAAATCCGCCTCGACGAGCAGGGCAAGGTGTTACGCATCGAGAAAAACGAGAACGACGTGTCGCACCAGTTGATCGAGGAATATATGCTGCTCGCGAACGAAGCCGTGGCGACGCGCCTGATGACGCTTCGGACGCCGGCGATTTATCGCGTGCATGAGGAACCGGACGCCCGACGGTTGCAGGAATATCGTCAGGAAGTCATGGCGCACAATGTCCAGTGCGGCAACCTCAGCCAGCCCGCCGAAGTGCAGAAACTGCTCGCGAAGCTCGGCACCATTCCCATCGGCTCCGCGCTGAAGATTGGTTTTCTGAAATCGCTGATGCGCGCCTGCTATTCCATCGAGCCGCTCGGGCATTACGGGTTGGCGAAGAAGAAATACACGCACTTCACCTCGCCCATTCGCCGCTACGCCGACCTCGTAGTGCATCGCGCGTTATTCGACAAGAACGCGGTCAAGGGCGCCGCGCTCAAGGAAGTGGCCGAACACATTTCCGTGACGGAAAGAAATTCCGCCGACGCCGAGCGCGACAGCAAGGACGTGAAGCTGTTTGCCTTCCTCAACGCGCAATTGGAATCCGGCGAGCCGATCAAATATCCCGCATTGGTGACCGATGTGCGGAACTTCGGTTTCTTCGTGGATGTGCCGGGACTTGCAATGAGCGGCCTCGTGCCGTTGTCCACGATCGAGGACGACTTTTATGTGTTTGATGAAGCGCGGCGCAACCTTGTGGGCCGCCGCACGCGTCGGATGATTCGGTTGGGCGACCGGCTTACCGTGCAGGTGGCGAAGGTGGACCGCTTCAAGAAGCAGGTGGATTTCTGTCTCGCGGCCGAGGAACGTAAAGCGGCTCCGGCGCGCCCGCAAACTTCCCGGCCAGCACCGGCACGTCCGCAACAATTTCAGCCGCAGAAAAAATCCGCGCCTTTTTCGCAGAAAGAAAAATATCCCAAATCCACGCCTTCGGGAAAGCCGCATTGGAAAGATTCGGCGCGGTCGGATTCGCGTCCCGCTCAATCACACCGCTCGGATTCCCGTCCCGGACAATCGCGGCGGGAAGATGCGCGCGCGTCGGAAGCCAAGCCGATGTTCCGCACCTCCGGTTCGCAACTGCCGACGTCGCAGCGGCCGTTGCTGAAAGCCAGCGGCAGCAGCCGCTTTTCCACGCGCCGCCGCTGAGGGTTTCCAGCCATGCTTTTGATTCGCCCGCCATTCGTGCGGCTGCTATCCTGCACGGCCAAATAAATGTCCGCCGACAAGAAACATCCGCCGACGACCGAGCAGCTTCACGCCGCGATTGCGCTGATCGAAAAGGCCGCCGCCGACCGCGCACTGCTCGCCGGGCTATCCGATGCGGATCATACGCGCTTGATGAAAGCCGCCGGTGATTTGTATTGCCCGGATTTGTCCCAGCGCCGGAAGCTGGTCAAGGCCAAGGTCAAGCAGCGCAAGGCGGAGAAGAAAACCAACGACGACGCCAAGTTGCACCAAACCGGCATCCGCGAACTGCGCCGCAAGCCGGTGTTCACCACGCCGAATTATTTCCCGCCGCTCGACTTCAAGCAGGAGGAGGTGAAGGATAACCCCGATTTTCACGAAGCCGTCGAGCCGCAGAATTGCTACGTCTGCAAAAAAGATTATTCGCAGATCCACCATTTCTACGACCAGCTCTGCCCCAAGTGCGCGGAGCTGAATTTTTTCAAGCGCACGGAATCCGCCGACCTGCGCGGGCGCGTCGCGCTGCTCACCGGCGGCCGCGTCAAGATCGGTTATCAGGCCGGCATCAAGCTGCTCCGCGCCGGCGCGCAACTCATCGTTTGCACGCGCTTTCCGCGTGACTCGGCGATGCGCTACGCCGCCGAACCCGATTTCAAGGAGTGGGGCCAGCGCCTCGAAATCTTCGGCCTCGACCTGCGTCACACGCCGAGCGTGGAGGCGTTTTGCAAACATCTGCTCAACACCCGCTCGCGGCTGGATTTCATCATCAACAACGCCTGCCAGACCGTGCGCCGGCCGCCGGATTTTTACGCGCACATGATGGAACGCGAGAACGGGTCATTGCATGACCTGCCACCGGAAGCCGCCAAGCTGCTCGGTGCCTACGAAGGGTTGCGTGGTTATCATCTGCTGCCCGAAGGTGACGCGGCGCTGGCCACCAAGCGCATGTCGCAGGTCGCCGGACTGACGCACGCGGCGGAGTTGTCGCAGATTCCCATGCTGCCGGATGAGCTCGAAGCCCAGAAGGCCTTGTTTCCCGAAGGCAAGCTCGACCAGGATTTGCAGCAGGTGGATTTGCGCGAGCGCAATTCGTGGCGGCTGCTCATGCACGAGGTGCCCGCCGTGGAATTGCTCGAAGTGCAGCTCGTCAACGCCATCGCGCCGTTCATCCTCAACGCCCGGCTCAAGCCGCTCATGCTGCGCACGCCGGAGCGCGACAAGCACATCGTCAATGTTTCCGCCGTGGAGGGGCAGTTTTACCGGAAGTTCAAGACCACGCGGCATCCGCACACGAACATGGCCAAGGCCGCGCTGAACATGATGACCCGCACCGCCGCCGCCGACTATCAAGTGGATGGCATCCACATGAACGCCGTGGACACCGGCTGGGTGACGGACGAAGACCCCGCGCACATCGCCGAGCGCAAGGTGGCGGAGCACCGCTTCCATCCGCCGCTGGACATTGTGGACGGCGCGGCGCGCATCGTGGACCCGATCATCGCCGGTTTCAACACCGGCACGCACGTCTGGGGGAAATTTCTGAAGGACTACCGCGAGACGGATTGGTGAGGCGTGCCGTCTTGGCCAAATAAATTACAAATCCGCTTCGGTCAGTCCGGCGATTTTCATCTGGTGTTTTAACAATCCCAGTTTCAACGGCTGATTTCCGTGAACCGGAATCACGATGCGTTCCCGATGACCTTCCTTGGTAAGAATGTGATGACTGCCGTTGATGCGCTTGAGCAGCCAGCCGCGCTTTTGCAGGAGACGGATAAAATCCTTGCCGGAAATTTGTTTCATACCCTGAAGTGCGAACATTGACCCTTCATGTCACCTTTTGTTGGAAGTTCGCTTCAAACCGTCAATTCCATCACCCGATCATTGGCATTGGATTCGGTCACTTCGTCATCCACGGAGAGCCAGAGTTCGATGGCCTCGCGCAGATTGGCTTTCAGTTCGTCGAGCGTTTCCGCTTGGGTGAGACAGCCGGGCAAAGCCGGCACCTCGGCCCAGAAGCCGCCTTCTGCCGCCGGATGAATGATGGCTTTCAATGTCATGCCCAAGCTATACCTCAATTCCCGCAACCACTCAAGGGCGCAAATCCGCAACGCGCCGGCTTCAACACCGGCACGCATGTCTGGGGAAAATTTTTGAAGGACTACCGCGAGACGGATTGGTGAGGCGTGCCGCCTTGGCCGATGATTAAACTCAAAACCGCCTCAAACTACTTCCTATATCGCAAGAAAACGCGATGGAGAACTTTGATTCGTGACTTGCAAATCTGGGTGACCGGACGAATATAATCAGAATCATATTGCAAACTAGCCGCCGGTTGCCTTGCTTCGGGCACGCCGGAGTGGCGTGGACACTAAACCCAGCCAATCTAGCATCCGCCGCCATGACGTTGCCAACCATGCCATACTCCTCATCAAGCACGAGCCGCCTCCGGTCACTGGGCGCGCTCGTCGCGGGCTTGATGCTCCAAATCGGAATCGCCTCCGCTCAGAATCTCGCGACGAATCCCGGCTTCGAGACCGGCAACACAACGGGTTGGTCCTCCTTTGGAGCGGGTTTGATTTCCGTGGAGTCCAGTTACGTTCATTCGGGCAATTTCGCATGCTTGGTAACCAATCGCACCGCCAATTGGAATGGCATCGGTCAGTCGCTCTTGGGAGTCCTGCAAACCAATCAGACCTACAATATCTCGGTGTGGTTGCGTCTGGCCGGGGGTGCGGACCAGACCATGGCCCTGACCTTGGA
>Ga0007854_10001084_pt1 | contig 17610 bp, 12 predicted proteins | sample CryBogCBH12Aug08_FD_60382 | JGI IMG/M metagenome (GOLD analysis project Ga0007854, IMG submission 60382) | Freshwater microbial communities from Crystal Bog, Wisconsin, USA - CBH12Aug08 | ecosystem: Environmental > Aquatic > Freshwater > Lake | place: Crystal Bog, Wisconsin, USA | collected...
ATACTCCAGGCCATGAAGCTTTTGTTGCAATTAGAAAAAGGGGCCTTAAAGTTGCCGATATAGCTGTTTTGGTTGTGGCTGCAGATGACGGGGTTATGCCACAAACAGTGGAAGCAATTCGCCAGGCTCAAGAAGTTGGTTTGCCAATAATTGTTGCTATTAATAAAATAGATAAAGCTAGTGATGCCCAGGTTGAAAAAGTGAAAACTCAACTTTCTCAATACGGATTAACGCCAGAAGAGTGGGGCGGGTCTACAATTTTAGTTAAAATTTCTGCCAAAGAAGGCACTAATATCGACGAATTAATTGATATGATTGTTTTGCAGGCTGAAATGATGGAGTTAACCACTAATTTAGAAATTCCGGCTTGCGGGTATGTTTTAGAATCTAAAGTAGAAAAAGGGCGCGGCCCTGTTGCTACTTTTATTGTTCAGCATGGTTACTTAAAGGTGGGCGATTTTTTTGTGTGTGGTAATACAGCAGGTAAGGTAATTTCTTTAAAAGATTACGCTGGCAACAGTATTTCTAAGGTGGGTCCATCGGTACCGGTAGGGATTGCAGGGTTCGATCTTTTACCTAGAGCAGGCGATTATTTGCGTGTAGTGTCTGAACAGGAATATCGTAAAATCAAATCTGAGTTTGTATCTGATAAGATATCTACTACCATTTTGAATAATGAAGCTAGTGCTAATGACATTAAAGTTAAAGTTTTTATCAAGTCTGACACTGTGTCTTCGGAAGAAGCAATTATTGGCGCTATTAAAAAACTATCCAAAGAGATGGGGCAGGATGTTTTAATTGTAGGTGCCAACGTTGGTGATATTAACGAGGGTGATATTGGTTATGCAGATTCAGTTGGTGCAGCCATTTATGGTTTTGGTGTAAAATTAGCGACTAGTGCTGCTTCTATGGCCAAAAATCTGGGTGTGCAGGTTGATTTATTTAATATCATTTACAAATTGGTAGATCATTTACAAGCTAAACTTGAAAAAGGCAAGGTTGTAAAATTAGTTAAGAAAAAAATTGGTGAAATTGAAGTTAAAAAAGTATTTAATATCAAAAATGTGGGCGTAATTGCTGGTGTACAAGTTAAAAAGGGTAAAATTACCAGAGGTTGCGAAGGCGTGATATTGCGAAATGGTAGAAAGATTGGTGGTGGCCCAATTAGCAGCTTACAAAGAGACCGTAATGCTGTTAAAGAGATTGTTGCCGGTTATGAAGGGGCTTTCATTATCGAAGGCTTTACTGATTGGCAAGAGGGTGATACAGTTGAATGCTTTATCGAAGAATAAAATTTAAATTATAAAAAAGTGTAATGTTAGTTTTGAAGCAACTTTTCATAGATACCAGTATAAATGGTTTTTATTAATTTATTCCTAGTTTCCTTTTTGATATCAGTATTAATTACAGTGCCAGCTGCCAAAGCGTTGGCCCTGTATTTAAATATAGTCGATATTCCAGACGGAAACTTGAAAAAACATCAAAAAACAACACCATATTTGGGTGGGTTGGCGATTTTTGTCTCACTGTGGTTGGTAATCATTTCGCTATATCAACTTGACTATGTCTTAACAGGTTTATTCTTGGGTACATTAGTTATATTATTGGTGGGCTTAATTGACGATTTACTTGCATTAAGCCCTATACAGAAATTGCTTGGACAGGTAGTTTCGGCTATCTTTTTAGTAACTTATGGCTTTTATTTAAATTTAAATTTGCCATTTAGTTTATCTAAAATGGTATCTTTTTTTTGGATAGTAGCTCTAATGAATGCCTTTAATTTGGTAGATGTAATGGATGGGCTAGCAACTGTAATTGGAATTTGTGCAACTAGTAGCCTCATGTTTTATGCTGCTTTTTTGGGTCAACAAGATTTATACATTTTTTTAACTATTTTTTTGGGAGCACAAGTAGCTTTTTTTTGTTACAATCGTCCGAATGCTGTTATGTATTTGGGCGATGCTGGATCGATGTTAATTGGGGCGTTTTTAGCGGCCATTTCATTAAAATTGAAATGGGGTAATTTGCCTAATAATAGTCTTAATCTTTTAATAGCACCAATTATTTTAAGCATTCCGTTGGTTGAAGTGTGTTGCTTAATTCTAATTCGTAAATTTAAACATATACCGTTTTACAATGGCAGCCCTGACCATTTTAAACACTATCTAAAAAACAAGGGCTGGGGCGAATGGCAAATTTTGTGGTACGTTGCGACACACGCAACATTGCTAGCGCTCCTTTCTTGGCTTGTTGCTTTTTCAGGATTTAGCATTACGTTGTTGCTTTTAGTTGGAATAGTTTTGTGGGCAACCTGGTTTTGTGTTGTTTTTATGAAAACAGGTACATTTAGGTCTTAAATTGAGTGTTGCTTTTTTAGTTATTGCAACATAATTTATGCAACGCGCGTGGCATGTTCCTTATAAATAGGCAAAAAACGTTGTTGCTTTTTTTATGTAATTATTTTTTTTTATTTTGTCTTAAATAAATAATAAATTGTATTTGTTATCGTGCGCTTAGACTGGATCTGTAAGGGGGGAAAGTTAGGGCACTGCTTGATGAGGGCTTGGAAAAGGGAACCATGCCCTCATTTTTTTTAGTCTAGGTAAATTTCCAGGTTAGTATCTTTAATAAACCTTAAATTGTCTTTTTTTAATAAAGCAACTAGATATTTTAAATTTTTTTGATCCATTGCCAAATCTTCTTTGGGAGTTTCTAAAATTTTTGGAATATTAATTAGTTTTTCATCGTTCATGATTAATTCAAATGCTTTTTGGCCAATTTTGCCACTACCAATTGCATCATGGCGATCGACTCTAGAATTTAACTCTTTTTTGGAATCATTTAGGTGGACTAACCCTAGTTTGTTTAGACCAATAATTTTATTAAAATCATGCCACAATTGGTGATATTTTTCGGTGGTAGAAAAGTCATAACCTGCTGCAAAGATGTGGCACGTATCAACACAGATCCCAATGCGGTCTTGGTCATGCACATGCGATAAAATAGTTGCTAATTGTTCAAAATTATTGCCAATGGTACTGCCTTGTCCCGCCATGGTCTCTAACAATATTCTGGTGGTTTTCGGACTGCTTTTCAAGGCAAGATTGATATTTTGGGCAACTTGTTTTAACGCCATTTCTTCTGGTAAGTCTTTTTTGGCGCCAGGGTGCAACACTAGATCTGTAATTTTAAGTTGTGCACATCTAGATAGCTCAATCTCTAAAGCTTGAACCGATTTTTTTTGCGTCGCCAGTTCTGGCCCAGCTAGGTTTATTAGATAGCTAGCATGGGCTACGACATATGCTATGTTGTTATCCTTAATAGCTTTGCTAAAAGTTTCACTATCTTCATTGGTAATTATGCTAGCATGCCACTGTCGATTGCTTTTGGTAAAGATTTGAATCGCACTGCAGCCAACTTCTTTGCCAAAGATTGCGGCGCGGTAAAACCCGCCGCTAGTCGGCATATGGGCACCAAGTAAAACCTTTTTCATATTTTTCTGCCTAAATTTTTGATGAATTAAATTAAAATTACTATAAATTAAACTGCAGACATTTTTAAATAATTTTTGGAGAGTGATTAGCAATGGATACATTTAAAGATCAGCAATTACCAATTAAACCAACTTTAACTAATAGTGAATTAAATTCTAAAATTGATCCATTAAATGATGGAATTAGCTCGGTTGAATTAGTACGTGTCTCTGGTTCTGATATTGATATTGTAAATGCAGCACGCGTTTCTTTTGGTAAAGTTGTGAATGAAATTACTCCTAAAGATGAAAAATTAATCAAATATTTATTGCAACACCAACATACTAGTCCGTTCGAGCATAATCAACTATCATTTCGTATTAAAGCGCCTATTTATGTAATTAGACAGTGGATGCGTCATCGCATGAGTTCTTACAATGAAATTAGTTATCGTTATGTTGAGTCTGCATTGGAATTTTATATACCTAATGATTGGCGCTATCAGTCTGCAGATAATCGCCAAGCCTCTGTCGGTGAGTTTAAGAACGAAGAGTTATTAGCAAATTATAAAAAAGCTTTAAACGAGTCTGCCCAGTCTTATCAGGATTTATTAGCGGCTGGTGTTTGCCGAGAACAGGCGCGTGGAGTGTTGCCGCTGTGCACTTATTCCGAATTTATCTATACATGTAACTTACACTCTTTTATGCATTTTTTAAACTTACGGTTAAGCCATGGTGCACAGTATGAGATCAAGGTTTATGCTCAAGCTATGTTAGATTTAGCAACGCCATATTTTAAAATTGCTTTGCAAGAATGGCGTGCAATACAGTTGAATAAGTAAAAACTTGTTTATTTAGTAGATTCTTTTAAAATTATTAATAAGTATGTACAGGAGTTAATTGCCAATGCCTATAGTGCTTTTCTGCCCTTAATTAGTCAAGCAACTTCTCATGTATCATTTAACAATTTTATTAAAATGTTTTTTTAGCATCAGTGCTTGATGTGCATGACTGCTCGATAGGTAGACTTAATAGTGAAGAATAATCATTTTATTAAAACACTGGTTCTGGTGTTAAGTTTTTTTAATGCCATAAAGTGTGAAGAATCAAAAACACTGGTAGTAGTATCTGCACCAGCTGTGCCTGAAGTTAAATCTGAAAATAAAAAAACACCTGGTATTTCCTCTAATAAATTGCTTTCGGTAACCGATGGCACTCGTAGCGCCGAATTTACAGTCTCCAACAGTAATGATGTCATTTATAATTTACATTGTGAGTTATTTAGTCTAAGCCCATTAGACCAAACGCTTAGTTTTAAAAGCAACTGGGATTTTAGTTTTGAGGCGTTAGCCAATGAATGGCTTAAGGTAAAATTAGCAGCTAGAACTAGGGCTAGCTGGGGTAATGAGACTTCAATTATGCCTGTTACTGTTTCAACTATTAAATTGGGCGATGCGGTTACTGGTGAGCATAGTCACTACGTTGGGCGCATGGTGCCTTGGATTCGCGAGGCTTGGGTAGATTTTTCATTAAACCATGTTTTTAATATGGACGATAGTTTGCAACACAAAGTTAAAGTGGGTGCCTTCCCGTTTGTCTTAGGTCGTGGAATTTCACTTGGCAGTGCTTATGCTGCTATACCCGGCTTCTTGGGTTTTTGTGCTACTAACGCGATTGACCAGTTTGTGTTTGGGCAATTGTTGTCTGGCGAGCTTAAATCTGGATGGCTTTCTTATAACTTGTATTCTGCAATTTTAGAAAATTTTGCGGATCGCTTTGGTCGTGTAAATACGATTATTTATGAAAATGAAATTGGCAGGCGCGACCATCCAGAGCGTGGCTTTGGGAGTATTAATTTTGTCTTGGCTGGTAATTTAAAATGGCTAGTTTTAGATGGTACTAATGGTTTAGGCAAACTAGAAGCTGAACCTTATATAATGTACAACAAGGCACCAGAACAAAAGGTAGAATTTACGGCTGATGCTAGTAGCAATTTAGCAACGCTTGGTTTATGTGTAGACTACACTGGCGAGCAGTTTGAATGGGGTTTTGATACTGCTTTTAACTTAGGTAACCAAGATGTGCTGGCATGGGATCGTAATGACATTCAACTTTTTGTAGATACTGACGGTGTTTATAAAGAACAATACACTTATGTTAGAGCTGGTACGACCTATGCTAATTCTACCCAGGCAATTGTAACTAGTGGTGCCAAAGCAGTGGTAATGGGAACTGGTTCGGGCCAAGGGGTACAATTAAATGGACAGCAAATTGGGGTCGATACTTCTGTAACACCAAATTTAAATCTATACAATGATACCTTTAGGTTCAGAGAGGGTTACAAAAATAAATATAAAGGTGTCATGTTTGTAGCAGATGCTTATTGGAATGTTACTGCTGACAAGAAATTTAAATTGGCCGGTACGCTTGGTTGGTCTACTGGGGACGAAAATCCTAATCGTAACCTAAATAATCCTACAGATAGTGAAGTAGATGGCGACTATCAAGGCTTTATTGGTTTACAAGAAGTCTATTCTGGCAAACGAGTATTATCGTTCTTCTTATTAGGCCCAAACAACATTGCAAGACCGCTTTCTTCGCCAAGTTTTACTAATGCCGATACCTCTAGAACCCCTGGTTATGCTACTAATATTAATGGTTTTACTAACTTGTTCTTTATTGGTAATGGAATTGATTGGGACACTAGATTTTTTAATAAAAAATTAAGAGTGAAGTCTTATGTTTTAAGTTACTGGCAGGACATGGCTACTAACAAGTATGATGCAGTTAATCAAGTTAGTTTAGACGAGGCTGCTAGTGCACACTTGGGTGTTGAATGGAATGCGACGCTAAGGCTAGAAATGCTAAATGATTTAAGTGGGTATTTTAAAGGTGGTATTTTTGTACCGGGGCAACATTATCAAGACATTAAAGGTAAGCCTTTAAACAAGGGACAGCTTAAGGCGCTTAATAGGTTAGATAGTACTGGTTATCCAGCAACTGGCGTACCAGTAGTTGGTACTGCAACCGCTTTAGCGGTAAACTTTGGTTTAGAGTTTGTCTTTTAGGTGACCAGAGCTTTTAAATTGTAGAAGAGGATTATATAGTGCAGAAATTTGATAGAACTAGTTATTGTGGCAAAACAACCGAAGCCCTTTTGGGACAGGAAGTTACAGTTGCCGGTTGGGTGCATCGTAGGCGTGACCATGGCGGTTTGATTTTTGTAGATTTACGCGATCGCAGTGGTTTGGTCCAGGTAGTTTTTAACCCAGATTTTGCCAAAAATGTGCATGAAATTGCGCATACCTTACGCTCGGAATATGTAGTGTGGGTCAAAGGTAAAGTGGTTGCTAGAACTCCAGAAACTGTAAATACAGATCTAGCAACTGGTAAGATCGAAATTCAGGCAACAGCATTACAAGTGTTTAGTAAATCTAAAACTCCACCCTTTGCGCTTGACGATAGTAATATTAATATCGACGAAGAATTACGCTTAAAATATCGCTATCTTGACTTGCGTCGTGACGAGATGCAAAAGCGTCTTGCTTTCCGTGACAAAGTTAGCTTCTTGATTCGTGAATTTTTACATAAAGATGGTTTTTACGATATCGAAACGCCAATTTTAACTAAAAATACGCCTGAAGGCGCGCGTGAGTTTATTGTGCCCTCTCGTATTAGTCATGGTCATTTTTATGCATTACCACAGTCACCACAAATTTATAAACAACTTTTAATGGCAGGTGGTTTAGAGAAGTATTACCAAATTGCGCGTTGTTTTCGCGACGAAGATTTAAGGGCAGATCGCCAACCAGAATTCACACAGATCGACGTTGAAATGTCTTTTGTAAATGAAGAAGATATTATTGATATGATCGAGCGTATGTTTGTGCATATGTTTGACAAATTATATGGCAAAAAGTTGGCAACACCTTTCCCGCGCATGACGTATGATGATGCTTTTGCACAATATGGCTCAGACAAGCCAGACTTGCGTTTTGGGCTTGATATTCGTGATCTTACCAACTTATTTGTAAATACTGAACTTAAATTTTTACGTATGGTGCTTGACAATAAAGGCAAAATTGGAGCATTGCATGTAAGCGCTAAAAGCTATCAATTCTCTCGCTCAGAGCTTGTAAAATGGGTCGATAAAGCAATTGAATTAGGTGCTAAAGGCTTGTTGTGGATTCGTTTGGCAGAAGATGGCACTATCGAGTCACCAGTCGCAAACTTTTTAACTCCAGGTTTTGTACAACAAGTCAAAAATATTTTCCCAGAACTACAAAATGGCGATACGCTATTTTTGATGGCGGGTAAATATGTCGAAACTTGGACTTTATTGGGCAGACTGCGTTTAAGACTTGCCAAAGAATTAAACTTAATTCCAGCTGACGCTGGCTTTAATTTGTCTTGGGTGACAGATTTCCCGTTATTCGAATATAGCGAAGAGTCTAAAACTTGGGCCTCTGTGCATCATCCTTTCACAGCACCACAAGATGGTTGGGAAAAGATGGAAACAGCTGATATTAAAGCCCGTGCTTATGATTTAGTTTGTAATGGGATAGAGCTTGGTGGTGGTTCAATTAGGATTTACGAAGCCGAAATGCAATCTAAAGTATTTGATATGTTGGGTATTAGTAAAGAAGATGCCCAGAAACGTTTTGGTTTCTTGCTAGAATCACAACTTTACGGCTTTCCACCATTAGGTGGTTTGGCATTAGGCCTAGATCGTTTAGTAATGATCTTGTCTGGTGCGCAATCGATTCGTGAAGTAATTGCTTTCCCTAAAACAGCACGCGGTTACGACCCGATGATGGACTCGCCAACTTCAGTGACTAACGAACAGTTAGCAGAATATGGTTTAAAGCTGGCAAAGCCGGTTAAGAATTAAAAAAAAACAATAAAGGGCTCATGGATTTTTTCATGGGCCCTTTTTCATGAAATTAAAGATTAGAAAAAAAATTAAAAAATGACTCTAAACATTTTTCTATATAATGTCCGTACCAACGGCATCAAATGCCACTTCTGCAGTTACATTGTTTAAAAACATATACGTTACACTAATAACATTTAGTGCTATAAAAAAATATAATAACCATCTAAAGCACGTGTGCCTTTACTAACACTAAACTCATTTTCACCAGCTTCGTTAATACGAACTTGGTGGTGAGCTAAGTATTGTGCCATTTGTTGATTAGTTCTATTACGTAGATTTTTGGCTACTTTTATTAATTACCTGTTGCAACTTAATTAATGCGCCATATCCCATCACTTTTTAAATTAGTTGCAATAGTTAAAGAGTCTGTATAAGTATTAACATAACCAATAATGTTAGCTTTAAAGGGAAAATGTTTTGTTATACAAAAAATCGCTTTTTATTTTTCGTCGCGACTTGCGCTTGCAAGACAATCATGCTTTAAATTTTGCTTTGCAGGAGTCAGAACAAGTGGTGCCGGTATTTATCTTTGACGACCAACAAGTGACAAGCAAAAATAAATATCTAAGTCATAATGCTATGCAATTTATGTTAGAGTCTTTGCATGATTTGTCAGAACAAATTAAAAATGACCAGGGCAGGATTTATTTTTTTAATGGCATAAGTAGCCACATAATTACTAAACTTATTTCTGAAATTAAAATTGAAGCAATTTACACTAATAAAGATTATACTCCGTTTAGTATAAATCGTGATGATAAAATTAAAACAATTTGCGATCATGCTAAAATCGATTTTAAACAATACGAAGATGCGCTTTTAAATAGCCCAGATCTAGTTAAAAATGGCAGTAAGCAAGTTTATAAAGTTTTTACAGCTTTTTATAAAAATGCCCATCAAATTACAGTGGCTTTGCCCCAAAAACATAAAATAAAACCTGGCTCTTTTTATAATAAACCAATTCCAGATACAGTTGATTTGTCCAAAATTAGCCATAAATTAATTAAAGATCCAAATCCACAAATTGCGGTAAATGGCGGCACCGCAAATGGCCTTAAGATTTTAAGTAAGTTATCTAAATTTAAAAATTATGATCATGACAAAGACTTTCCATGTGTAGACACTACCCATTTAGGTGCCCATTTAAAGTTTGGAACAGTTTCTGTGCGCGAGGCTTTTTATGCCATAGTAAAACATTTGGGTCAGCACCACCCACTTTTGCGCCAGCTATATTGGCGAGACTTTTTTACTTATGTTGCCTACCACCAGCCAAAAGTTTTTGGTCATGCTTTTAACCCGAAATATGACCATATTAAGTGGCACACTAATACAGCTAAATTTAAATTATGGAGTACAGGGCAGACTGGTTTTCCAATTGTAGATGCTGGCATTCGGCAGCTAAACGCTACTGGCTTTATGCATAACAGAGTGCGTATGATAGTTGCATCTTTTTTAGTTAAAGATTTGCACTTAGACTGGCGCTTGGGCGAGCATTATTTTGCTACTAAATTGACAGACTACGACCCAGCTGTAAATAATGGCAATTGGCAGTGGTGTGCATCTACAGGGTGCGATGCGCAACCTTATTTTAGAATTTTTAACCCTTGGTTGCAGCAAAAAAAGTTTGACCCAGATTGTGTATATATTAAAACCTGGATACCAGAGCTTAAAAATGTAGCACCAAAAATTATTCATAATTGGGTTAAAACATTTGATGCAAGCATTAAATATCCAGCACCAATTTTAGATCATAGTATAGAGGCCAAGATTGCTTTAAAAATGTATTAGTAATACTTATGATTATTTTTCTTGCTGTAAGTAAATTAAGCAATTTATTTAAGCAATTCTTTTGGCAAAGCGTGATCTGGACGAATATGTACAAGCGCGCTTCCAACTTCTGGTACAAGAATATTTATGCCGTATGCTGTTCCAGCAGCAAAGCCAAATCCGGCACCAACATGCGCCCCCGCTACACCACCATTGTAAGTCCAACGGTTAAGATTGGTGTTAGGTTTAATTAATTTTTTACTTACTCCACCTAAGTAACCAGCACCGTAACCTAGGCCAAGTCCTACTATTCCACCACAAATATCTCCCGCAAAGGGCGCTGAACAAGCTGCTGCACCTGCAATCCCTCCAGAGATGAAAGAAAAGCTATCAACGGTGCCATATTTAATGTCTTTTATAATCGTACCAGTTAAAGAAGCAATTAAAAGAGAGTCAGTTACTTTAGTGATATTTCGGTTTCTTGCTACATTTTGATCAAGCAGATGGTTCGCGCATAAGCTAGCAAATGTAAGCATGCTACCAGTTCTAAAATATGGATTTTTATAAATATCATTATCTACATCTGCTTTGGTGTATCTGATGCCATGAAATATGTTATCTCGATCTTCAAAAGATAGAGCATCAATTTTTTTTGCAAGTTCTATAAAATCAGCTTCCAATTTTGGGTCGATTTGGTAACCGTCTCCAGCCATACCTAGGTTGCTTGTAAGTAAAGTTACTAAAGTGAGTATTGTGTATTTTTTAAACATGTTTATCTCTAATCTTTATTCCAATAATCTTTTACTTAAGAATCTGTATATGGTTATATTCTGCTGCTTCCAAGAGCGATACAATTGTTTCTTTGTAAAAACCTCGATAAAAGCGTTCGTAAACAGCAAAACCAGTTTTGTAAGCTTCATTTTTTGGGCCTTGTGGGCCAACACCTTCAAACGTATCTATCGGCTCTAATTTCTTTGCTAAATCTAGTGGGGTTAGACCCTGTTTATTGGGCTGATTTACATCTGCACCACGAGATATTAATAATTTAATCATTTCGGCTTGACGAAAGTAATTATTTTTTTCAAACATGCCACTTTGTAAAATCATTTGATAGAATTCATGTTTAACAGCATAATGAAGAGCTGTGTCGCCATTTTCATCGACACTGTTTACATCTGCCCCTCTGGATAATATTAATCTTGCTAATGACACAAATCCGAAGTTTGTTGCTATATGCAAAGTAGACGTATTTTTTTGGGATATTTCCATATCATTTTTCATTTGATCTAAAAAATCACTCAATTCAGGTGTTGACATCTGTGAAGTAACGTCTGATTCTAACCAGCTCAAAAAACCTCCGCCACCACAACCATTGGTTTGTGTTGTTATTCCGCTAGCAATAAATATTAGTCCTGTTAACAAGATATTTTTTAATTTATTCATGATAAGTCTCCATTTAGGGCCTATTAATTGGCCATAATAACCATTTATCTCTAATTTTAAGGATAAACTATTATAAATAGAGCGCAACAGGGGGTATTGATATAGGACTTTTTTTTAACCAATCTTACTGCTAATGGGTCCTTTGGCGTGATGATCTATAAATATCTCTTGGTTGGCAAAATCTTCCAAGATTTTATTAGATCCAGCAGCTTGGACGGGGAACAAAATTCTAGTAATAGGATCAGATAAGTTGTCGAAAGCTAGTTCATCAGTTTCGATACTGTCCATCGCTTCATTAATTTTGTTCATGGTAAATTTACTAATGCCTTTGCGCGGCTTAATAATTTTAGGAGACACAAATACCATTAAGGCAGATTTCTCGGTATTTTGGTTGCGTCGTTTAAACAAATTGCCAAGCAGCGGTATTTTAGAAATAATTGGTAATCCTGAAATAGTGTTGATTGTGGTAATTTTAGTTAAACCACCAATTACTAAGACCTGTTTGTCCGAAATATTGGCATTAGTGTGAATTGTGCGCTTAGTAATAGTATTATCTAAAGGATTTTGAGTGGTAAATTCACTAACGTGTACGATAATTTCTAAGTTAATTTCACCATTACGACTAATGCGGGGCAATACGTTAATTTCTAGCACGGCTTTAATGGTATCTCGTTTCAAAATGGCTGGACCACCTACACTTTGTTCTTGCACCGAACCACGCACGATTCTACCAACATCAGAAGACATGGCAGCTTGTTGATGATTTTGGGTTGTGACAAATGGTTGCGACAATACTTTTGCATTTTGATAGCCACTAAAAACCTGCAATAGCGAGGCAATTCCTTCGCCGTCACTAAAAGAAATTAAGGTAGATCCGGTTTCAGATTGGTTTACTAGTTTTACTAATTCATTTACAATCGGCACCCCCTTGCCATCTAATTGTCCTGCAGTAATCAAGTCAGATGCTAGCCCTTGGGGCGTGGGTGCATAGGTCGAACCTCCGGGTGTAGTTGGTAAATAGTTTAGCATTGGGCCACCGACAGCTGTGCCATCTGTTCCGGCCAAGTTTGGAACAGGATTGATACCCATTTGTGCTGATTGGAAATCAAATGACTTGGGGTTGCCATTAAATGCTAAGTTGCGAGTTTGGGCCGCAATTGTATTATCGTCACTGACAATTAAGTCTACAATTAAGGTTTCAATGCCTACCTGTTGTAGGGGTTGGTCAATTTCGTCAATTAATTTTTCTAGCACTCGCCATTCTGGCTCACGGGCGGCAATTACAATACTGTTGTTGCCAACAATAGCACGCTTATCAATACTTTTCTTAGGTGGTTTTTGTTCGGTTGGGTTAATTTTATCAATTTTAAGTGGCTTAATTTGCTCTTCTGTTTCGTCTCGTTCTGCTGTGATAATGACCTCGCTCAGGGCATCGCGTTGCGCGCTAGATTGCGCACCTTCGGTTTTAGCGCGGACAATTTTTTGCAGCACTGTAGCTAGTTCGCCAGCGTCGACATGTTTTAAATCTTTAACATGGATAATCGATTTACCACTATCTACTTTGATATCGAGATATTTTAAAATAAAATCTTTAATTTTTTCAACAGCATCTAGCCTACCCATAATAGCCACAGCATTACTACGCTCGATGGCAACGATACTAGTGTTTTTAGAAAAATAAACTTCTTCGTTGTCTGTAGTTGGCGCACCATAGCGGTACGGCGTATTATTCTTTTTATTTTCGATTACTTTATTTAATAAATCTACAATGTTTTTGGCATTGGTATATTTTAGTGGCACAATTTCGATCGCTTCTCTAAAACCTTCGCGATCTAGACTCATAATAATATTCATGACAGCTTTAATATTACTGGTCTTATTAATAATAATCAGGCTATTAGATTTAGGGTCAATAATATAATTATTGCCGGTATTACCAGGTAGCATATCACGTAAAATGTTACTAAGATGTTCTTTGCTTTTGTTATTAGTTGTTAAGTTAATATTTTGTAGATAATACAAATATCGCACCTTACTATCGTCATTTGGTAGCTGCTCGGGGTGAATGTTAATATAGGTTGCAAGTGGCTCTTTATTTAAATCTTTATTGCTAGTAATTTCATAACTAATGCCACGCGGTACTAGCGCAAAACCAGCGATCTCCAAAAAAGTATTAACAATACTCCAAGCTTCGGTTAGGCTAATTTTATGATCCAAATTAAGCGTAACATCTACTTCTATTTTACTAAGATCACTCGGAAACAAGATGTTAATACCTTGTTGTGCCGCTAAATTATTAATAATATTAATCAAATTTTCATTAGTATAATTAAAGTCTACCAAGACATGGGTTTCTTTTTGGTTTTCGCTTAGTTGTAGAATTTGTTCAATATCAGTCTCTGTCTTGGGCGGGCATTGGCTTAAACCAGCAGTATTGTCGCTAGCTAAAATATTATTTTCAGATATTAAGATCGTAAATAAAATTATAATATTTTTTATTTTCATTATCCCACGACCTTGTCTTTATTAATCTGCAAAGTGGCAATAGTAATTATTACATCTATTACCGGCGCCTTGCCCGATTTAGTGATTTCTAGATATTTTACATATATAATGGGATTTTTTTCAATCTCGTCTAGTAATTCTACCAATTGCTTGGTGTTTAAATTGATAAGGCTGGCTTCAACCCGCACCTCGGAGTACCCAGCTGATCTTAAATTTTCTATATTACTAACAAAAGGAGTACTTTTTTTAAGATTGTTTTGCAATTTTAATTTATTAACAATTAACTCAAAAATATGTTGTAGCTTAAATTTTTTACGTTCCTTTAGAGTACTATCAACAATATTTTTTTGCTGCTTAACGCTAGCATCTTGGGTTAAAATTTCTTGAACAGTCGCACGTTGCATATTGGCATAAGTAATATCTTTAATTAGTTTATTGGTTTTGCGGGTTTGCCAAAAAATTAATAAACCTGCCAAAACTAGCACACTTGCCAAATAAATCGCAAAATAGCGCTGAAATTCTTTTTTATTAAGCGTTGATACAAATTGTTCGATTGGTTTTAAAAAATCTATCATACACCATCCTGGTCGCTTTGTTTAAGTGTAATTTGAATGGTAAAGCTAGTGCTTTGGGGTGTAGTTACACTTTTAAAAATTGGAATACTAGTTAAAGCCTGTTCGAATGGAAAAATATCTTCATTACGTTCGACAGATCCCTCTAGTGACATGCTATTATCTTTAATAATTAATTTTTTTAAATCTAAATTTAACTTTTTAACGTCTAGGGCACTACTTAGGGCTTGTAGATATTGTAAATTAGAATAACGTGTCTGGTTAGAAAATGAAAACCATAATTTTTTTTCGCGATTTACATTGCTTTCGGCATCATTAATTGCCGATACCAAATTGCTATCATCAATTTCTGGAAAGGCGCGCTTTAGCTCTTTAATAGCCTGTTGTTTGTATTGCACTAAAGTTTTGTTGAGCGCATTGTTTTTAACAAAACCAATTCCATAAATAACTCCAAAAATGGTGATTGTAATAATGATAGTAGTTATAATTTGGTAACGTAATAATGTTTGGTTAACTTCGTTTTGTGATAGTAAATTAAAACTGGCGTTGTCAGGCACGGTTATAGCTGCTGCCAAACATGGCAAATTGCTTGGCTGGATAGATAGCCCTGGCGTAAGGCTTAAAGTTTTATGCAGACCAATTTTATTGGGTTCAAATAATATACAGTCTAGCGTAGTTTGGTTGCTAAAATAGTTAGTAATGTTTTTAATTTCAATGGCACTTTGGCAAACTAGTAGCTTGGAAATTCTAAGTTCTGCTGGCAATTGCAATTTAAATGAGTTAATTGTAAAAACTAAATCTTCACCTAACTTATTAAACACACTAGCAGCTTCTGGGTTTTCGGCTTGGTCTAAACCAATGCGAAATAGTTTTTCAACTACATCTTGATGTGTTTTGTTGCTAGCATGCATAATCTTGCTAACCATTCCATTTATGCCATATGGCAAATTACGTACTAGCAAAGGTTTACCGTGCGATAGATACGTAATAGTAATACTATTTTTACCAAGATCTAGTAACACATCGGTTTGGTTTTGCGGTGCATTGGTAGACCATAAATCATACACGCCATACATGCCAAACAAGTCCGCCGTAATGGCACCTAGTTTGATCTTAGTATTAGTTTGTTTAATGAGATCGGTAATATAATTTACTTGGCTTTTTTGGGCAATTGCTACCAGCACAGTGCTTTCTGACTTAAGTTTATCTTGTTTAGTGATAATAAAATCAAAAATCGCTTCGCTTAATGGAAATGGCAGGGCAGATTCAATTTCATAACCCAAAATCATTTTAATTTTTTGGTAATCCAAAAACGGAACAGTGATCTCTTTAAAAAAGATTTGGTTATTAGAAATTGTAACTCTAATTTGGTTTCCAGAAGCATGGGTGAGTAATTGTTTTAGGGCAATTACAACCTGTTCGTCGTAACTAGTTTCATTGTTTGCTTCAATGGCAATAGAGACAATTTTTTTAAGCTTGGTAGACTCATTTTTTTTCGAAACTTGGCAGGCAGAGACATGGTATTTACCAATTTCAATGCCAATTACCTCTTGCGTAAATAATGAGTCTGGTAAAAAAAGTGCTCTAATCATGAGGCCTCACTTAATTTATTTTTTTGGAAAGATTTAGAAATTGCTTGGCGCTTTCTGGGTATAGCCTGTGCCTCTGCTGGAGTCTTTTTGTTTTTGTGTTTAGCAATAAAGTTATCTACAATTGCCGTATCTTCTTTACTATGGTCTTTAAATAACCATTTGGTGATCGGGTCACGCGGGCCGGTTTGGTTATCAATCTCGCCCATAATAGTAGTTGCATAGTCGGCTTTGTTGCGTGTAAAGGCATTCATATTTTGACCTGGATGAATAATTTTTGGCACAATAAATACAATTAAATTTTCTTTAATAATTGTTTGAGATTTGTTTTTAAAGAAATTGCCAATAATCGGAATTTTACCCAAGATTGGCACACTGGTATTGGTTACTTTGTTAGTATCGCGACTTAAGCCACCAATTGCCAACACTTCGCCATCGGCAAGGCTAGCATTAGTGTGTACCTTCTTAGAGTTTTTGTTACCATTATTGGGATCGGCTTCAGTAAAATTTTCAATAATAATATCGATATTTAAATTTACAGTTCCTAAGGAATTTATTCGCGGTAAAATTTTAACTTCCAAGTCTGCTGCAATATTTCCCAGACCTTCAATTGGTGCAGTGCTAGTACCAGTAATAGTCTCGGTTGCGACCCGGCGTACTTCGCCTAAAGATGTAAAGGCCGGATACTTATTGGTGGTTACCAAAAAGGGGTTCGATAAGATATTGGTTTTGGCATCTTTACTTAAAATGCCAAGCAAGGCCCAAACTGTATTTTTGCCTAAAGATAACACCGTAGTGCCCAGCGAAGCGTTAGTTGCTAGTGAAATTAAATTGCTTGCCAAGCTGTTGTTAGGGCTTAATAAAATACCACTGCCGTCACCGGCACCGGTACCACCAAAGCCAGAGGTTTGAAAGTTTACGTTACCATTTTTTTTATTATCAATTTGAGACGTAATTCCTTTATTATAATCGGTTTCCAAACTTACAATTAAAACTTCGATTGCAACTTGGTCTTGGGGGCAGTCTAGCTCTTTAATAATTTTTTGGACTTCTGTAAAATCTTCTTCTTCGCCCCTAACAATTAAATTATTTCCTTGTTTTTCGGCTTCAAAAAACATGCGATTAAAATATTTTTCGCCACCACGCACGCCTCCAAATTTAGCAGCTTCACTAGATGCACCAAATTTAGTTAGGGAATTAAATATTTCGGCTATTTGGGTTGCTGGAATATAATTTAGCTCGATGGTATGGATCCCAGCGCGGCTTTTGGCAAGTTTGGTGTCGATATGCTCGGTAATAAATTTTTCAATTCTAGCATTTGCTTCT
>Ga0007854_10001085_pt1 | contig 17584 bp, 14 predicted proteins | sample CryBogCBH12Aug08_FD_60382 | JGI IMG/M metagenome (GOLD analysis project Ga0007854, IMG submission 60382) | Freshwater microbial communities from Crystal Bog, Wisconsin, USA - CBH12Aug08 | ecosystem: Environmental > Aquatic > Freshwater > Lake | place: Crystal Bog, Wisconsin, USA | collected...
GTGCTTGCCGCAGAATTAACATCACAGCTCACGATTCCTACTATCGGTATTGGCGCGGGCGCGAAATGTTCCGGTCAGGTGCTGGTAATGCACGACATGTTGAATATTTATCCGGGTAAAAAAGCCCGTTTCGTGAAAAACTTTATGCAGGGTGCGGAGAGTATCGCCGATGCCGTTGCCCATTATGTAGCGGATGTAAAGTCCGGTGCATTCCCAAGTGTGGAGCACAGTTTCTGATGGAAATTATTTCAACAGTGTCGGAGTTGCGCAAACGGTTGCGGGACGAAACCGACATCGCATTCGTGCCCACCATGGGTAATCTCCATGAAGGGCATCTCGATTTGGTGCGTATTGCACGGGAGCAGGGAAAATGCGTCGTTGTGAGCATATATGTTAATCCACTGCAATTTGGGCTGAATGAGGATTACGGCGTGTACCCGCGCACCTTGCAAAGCGATTGCGAGAAAATGGAGAAAGGTGGTGTCAATATTGTTTTTACACCGACCGATCAAGAGCTTTATCCCTGCCCTCAACAGGTGACGGTTGAGCCTCCGCTAGAGAATGATTTGTGCGGTAAATTCCGCCCAGGACACTTTCGTGGTGTGGCAACGGTGGTGTTGAAGTTGTTCAACATCGTGCAGCCACGGGTGGCTGTGTTTGGCAAGAAGGATTACCAGCAATTGTATGTGGTCAGTCAGGTAGTGAAACAGTTGAATCTGCCGGTCAAGATTGTCGGCGGCGATACTGTACGCGCAGCAGATGGTTTGGCACTGAGTTCGCGTAACCAATATTTAAGTGCGGAAGAACGGGCTGAAGCGGTATTTTTGCATCAAGCACTGGTAGATATACGTCTGGCCGTACAGGGCGGCGATAACAGGTATGCCTTTCTGGAAAATCAAGCGATACAGATGCTTACTGCGCGAGGCTGGACGGTGGAATACTTTGCTATACGCGACCAGGAATCACTCATGCAACCGGAAGGCACTGAGCATCAGCTTATTGTTCTGGCGGCGGCTCGTCTGGGAAAAACCAGGTTGATTGATAATCTCGAAATTAATTAATGACCAGCAATGAGTTTGCTCCTTACGGAGCAAGCTCTCCGAAGAAATACGAGGCAGTGACTCCGCCATCCATAAGGAAATCGCTTCCTGTGATAAACGCACCTTCCGGCCCCATGAGCAGTGCGGCAACATTGGCAACCTCATCCGACGTGCCTGCTCTTCCTACGGGACAAAGCTCAATCATGCGACGGTAACCTTCTCCGCGAGGACCAGTGAGCTCATCTTTCGCAAGCGGCGTGATAATGATCCCCGGACTAATCGTATTGATCCTCGCACCGCGCTTACCCCATCTTACCGCTTCTGCCATCACCCGTAAAGCGTTCCCACGCTTTGAAAGTTGATATGCATGCAAGGTATCCTTCACCTGATCGGGCTGAAGCATCGGAAGCGATAACAGTTGATCGGCTGGTGTGGTCGCAAGAAGCCTATTTTGTTCATCTGTAAGTGCGCCCAGACGATGTCCGGACTGCGAGGCGATGACAACGCCAGAGCCTCCGCTCGCAATGATATTTCCAAACTCCTCAAGCACAACTGCCGTGCCGTACATATCAACTGCGAGGATTTGCTTCGGAGATGCTTGTGAGGGCGAAACTCCGGCTGAGTGGATGACTCCCGTAACATCTCCAAGTGCTGCTGCTTTTTGAACAAGACTCTTAACCTGTTCGCGTGAGGATACATCGACGATCGCAGTTGTGACCTCAAATCCTGCATTACTCAATACTGCGGCAGCAGCATCCGCATTCTCATTTTTCAAATCTGCAATCAGGACGTGCTTTCCTGAACTCACTCTGCGCGCGATTGCAACGCCTATCAATCCGGAACCTATTAATACCGTAACACTTTTCATATCAACCTCCTGATCAAATGACTTGCGCGAATTACGATTCAGACATCGGTTGTGAATTAAAACAGATAAAATTGAGCCGCCCTTTATAAGTAAAAAGGGCGACTTAATTGCTCTAAACTCGTTTCGCCAGCTCTGCTGCTTTGCCGATGTAACTGTCTGGCGAAAGTTGCAATAGACGTTGCTTCTCAGTTTCGGGAATATCCAGTGTCTGAATGAAAATACGCAGGCTCTCGCGGTTGATTCCTCCTTTTCCACGCGTCAGGTCTTTGAGTTTGTCATAAGCGTTGTCGATATTGTAACGACGCATCACCGTTTGAATCGGCTCGGCCAGCACTTCCCAACTGGCATTCAAGTCGTCAGCCACCCGTTGCGGATTGACTTCCAGTTTACCCAATCCTTTCAGGCACGACTCATAAGCCAGCAACGTGTAGCCCATAGCGACTCCCATGTTGCGCAGTACAGTCGAGTCGGTCAGGTCACGCTGCCAGCGGGAAATGGGCAGTTTTTCGGAAAGATGACGCAAGAGCGCATTCGCCAAGCCCAGATTGCCTTCCGAGTTTTCGAAATCGATAGGGTTGACCTTGTGAGGCATGGTTGAGGAACCGACTTCACCCGCGATGACGCGCTGTTTGAAATAGCCGAGCGAAATGTAGCCCCAGATATCGCGGTTGAGGTCGATCAGAATGGTATTGATGCGGGCAAAGGCATCGAACAGTTCGGCCATGTAATCGTGCGGTTCAATTTGGATCGTATAGGGATTAAATGTAACACCACGGGCCATAACAAAGTTTTTGGCAAATGCTTCCCAATCGACGTCCGGATAGGCTGCCAGATGCGCGTTGTAGTTACCTACCGCTCCATTGATCTTGCCGAGAATCTCAACCTTGGCCAAGCGTGATTGTGCGAGCTGCAAACGGTGTACGACGTTGGCCATTTCTTTACCCAGCGTGCTTGGGGTCGCAGTTTGTCCGTGAGTGCGGCACAGCATCGGCACCTCAGCCTGCAGATGGGCGATTTCAGTAAGCTTGCTGATAAGAGCATCCAATGCAGGCAACATAACTTCCGCGCGCGAGTGTAGCAACATCAGGGCATGGCTCAGGTTGTTGATGTCTTCAGAAGTGCAGGCGAAGTGAATAAACTCCAGAGCTTTGCCAAGTTCCGGGTTAGATGACAGCTGTTCCCGTAGCCAGTATTCAATTGCTTTGACATCGTGGTTGGTACGCTTCTCGATGGCTTTAATCTGTTCCGCATCTTCTTCGCTGAATTGCGAAGTAAGCTGGTCAAGTTGATTGATTGATATGGCAGAAAAAGGTGCAATTTCACTGATTTCTGTCGCATTGCTTAATGCCTTGAACCATTCGATTTCAATCAGCACGCGGTAACGGATCAGGCCGAATTCGCTAAAGTAATTGCGCAAGGCGTCTACCTTGCCGTGGTAGCGTCCATCCAATGGGGACAAGGCGGTGAGGGCAGTCAAAGTCATAGCATCGTTGTGTAAATATAACAGGCTCTATTTTACGTGAAAGCCGTGTACATTGTATCCACCCTTCGTTTACTTGCCGCGAAAATAACTTAAACGGTGTGCTGGTAAAGCGCGAGGGTTTGGGTTCTGGCGAGTGAGTGATCGACGATCGGATTGGGATAATCATGCCCCATGACGATACCACAACGTTGCTGTTCGATAGCCGGCATGAGCCACGGGGCGTGTATCCATTTATTCGGACAGTGGGTCAGTTCAGGCACATAACGGCGAATGAATTGCCCTTCAGCATCGAAATTTTTGGATTGGGTAATAGGATTGAAAATGCGAAACCACGGTTGTGCATCACAACCGGTTGAGGCTGCCCATTGCCAGCCCCCATTGTTTGCTGCCAGATCAAAGTCCAGTAGATGCCGGGCAAAATAGCGCTCGCCCCAACGCCAGTCGATGTGCAAATCTTTCACCAGAAATGAGGCGGTGATCATCCGGAGACGATTGTGCATCAAACCGGTTTGATTCAGCTGGCGCATGGCTGCATCAATCAGGGGATACCCGGTTCGAGCTTCGCACCATGACGAATATTTATCTGGAGAGTTTGTAAATGCCAGGCTATTGAATTGGGATTTGAAGGTTTGTCCATATGCCAGTTGAGGATGGTGGTGCAGCAACATTTGATAAAACTCGCGCCAGATCAATTCACTGAGCCATGTTTGCGCACCCGCGCCACCGCAGTGGCAGGCATGTGATGCAAGTTGACGGATAGAGAGTGTTCCAAAGCGTAAGTGTGTAGAAAGATAGGACCCGCCATTTAAAGCAGGAAAATCGCGAGTCTCTCGATATTGGGCCAATCTTTTCGAAAAATCGTCGAATAATTCTTTTGCACCCGACTCACCAGTGGGTATCTCTGAAGCGTTTAAGTTGGATGGCAAAAATCCAAAATTATCTAACTCGGGGACGGGCTTCGGAGAGCAGAGTGCAAGGGCTGAAAAATTCCTTTCCGTGGGGTAAGCATGCAGGTAAAAATCGTCCAGTTTTTTGAGCCAGGCATTCTTGTAAGGCGTGAAAACACTGTATGGCTTACCGGATCCCGTGAGTATTTCCGACTGCTCAAATATAACCTGATCTTTATAGTGATGGAATGCGATGCCAACCTTTCTCAATGCTGACTCTACCACCGCATCGCGTAGCAGGGCGTCGGGTTCATAGTCATGATTGCTGAATACCGCTTGCACGCCCAGTTCACTAGCCAAGCGTGGTATTTCTTCCGTTGCTTTGCCGTGCAATACCTGCAATGTGCTGCCTTGCTGTTGTAAATTTTTGTTCAACTCTCGCAGACTATGCCAGATAAATTCGACTCGGCGGTCTTGTTTGTCGTCTAGTTTATCCAGGATGTCGGTGTCAAATACGAATGCGCAGTGGACCGACGCGCTTTGCTTCAGAGCCTGATACAAGGCAGCATGATCATGCAAACGCAAATCGCGCCGAAACCAGCATAGAGTATGGGAATAATGAGACATCAAGCTTAAATTATTTAATCCGGTATCATTTCCCCATACAAATACTTGTGTATGCTTTATGGTTTGCGTACAGTGGGATTGTGTACATCCTGGCCTAGCATTTCAGGTGTAATCAGGGTGATTCCTTTGTCAGTCACAAAAAATCTTTTTTTATCTTCTTCCGGATTTAATCCGACAATCAGCCCCTCAGGAATAATGCAGTTCTTGTCTACAACCACGCGTTTAAGTACTGCACTGCGTGACACAGTTACGTTGGGCAAAAGAACGGAATCTTCAACTTTGCTGTAACTGTGTAAATGCACATTGGAAAATAACAGAGAGCGGCATACGAAAGCGCCACTGATGATACAGCCGCCGGATACCAGTGACTCCACCGCCATGCCACGGCGGTGGTCTTCATTAAACACAAATTTTGCTGGGGGTAATTGTTCCTGATAGGTCCAGATTGGCCACTCCTGATCGTACATGTCCAGATCCGGTGTGACTTTGGTCAGTTCCATATTTGCTTCCCAATAGGCATCTATTGTTCCCACATCCCGCCAATAAGGTAACTCATCTTTCTTTTTAACGCAGCTATCATCGAAGCTTTGGGCGATTACACGAAAATTTTGCGATACCAAATAAGGAATGATGTCCTTGCCAAAATCATGGCTGGAATTTGAATCAAGAGCATCCCGTTCAAGTTGGGCACATAAAAATTTTGTATTAAAAATGTAAATACCCATGCTGGCCAACGCCCGATTTGAGCTGCCGGGAATGGGGGTGGGATTTTCAGGTTTTTCAGCAAAGTTTACAACTCTGGATTCTGCATCGACTCCCATCACGCCAAAACCTTTGGCGTCATTGATCGGGACATTGATACAGGCAACGGTCATGTCTGCATTCTTTTCGACATGGCAAGCCAGCATTTTGCCGTAATCCATTTTGTAAACATGATCCCCAGCCAGTACCAGCACATAATCGGGTTTGGTCGTGCGCAAGATATCCAGGTTTTGGAAAACCGCATCGGCAGTTCCCTGATACCAGCTTTCCTGCAGCCATTGCTGGGCTGGGAGTACATCGATAAATTCACCAAACTTGCCATTCAGGAAGCTCCAGCCGCGCTGAATATGCTGAAGTAAACTATGCGATTTATATTGAGTTGCTACGCCAATCCGGCGAATGCCTGAATTGACACAATTGGATAATACAAAATCAATAATACGAAACTTCCCGCCAAACGGTACGGCAGGCTTGGCACGCCAGTCTGTTAAATTATACAAGCGGCTACCTCGTCCTCCGGCAAGCACCATGGCGTAAGTGTGCTTGGTCATGGAGCTTACATAGCGTGTATTACTTTCCTTTGTTTCAACTTGCATTTTAGACCCCCTGAATAGTCGTTATTTTTAATTTAATAATCGTTTTTTATCTAAATATTAATTTAACATGAGTTCGTGCCGATAAACCAATGTGTTCCGCAATTGTGATCGTTGGATGGTGACTGATTAAATATTTTTGAAAGGTTATGCTTGCTTATCAATTGGCATAAAGATTTGATTTTGTGTATAGGATAACCATTAAATTCAATGCTGCATACTGGCCAGATGGAAAATAGTAAGCAGAATGGTATATTTGATGTCATGTTGCACCAGTGAAATAAAGAGATATTCCTTGGTAGGGAAATGTATTAAGGTAAAAACATGGATAAACTGGCATGAAGAATTTTTTAATAATTGTATTCGGATTCTGGATATTTTTGTTTGCCGATTTAGTCTTTTCACAGGAAGCTTCTGCCCCGACGGTTGAACTGGTTTATCAGAGATTGGACGAGTTAAATGCCATCAGGCAGGATGGCCTCATTTCTGAGGCTGAATACAATGAGAAGAGTCGGCGGCTGCAAAATCTCCTGAAGGTATTATCGCAATCAAGAGACAAATCAATAGAGATCAGTCAAAGAACATCAAATGGTTTAATACATGAAGAATCAAACAATAAGCCGATCCCGTCGCAAGCTCCCAGCAGTTTTACCAAGGCCGAAGAATGGAATAATAAGAGTCTTGAAAGTGCGAAAAGAGGAGATTGGACTGAATCAATCCGGACTGCATCGGTGGCTATCTTTCTTGATCCGAGTCTTGTGCCAGCCTACGTTAATCGATGCCATGCCTTTCTTGAACATGGCGATTTGGATGATGCAATGCAGGATTGTGATTCGGCCTTAAAGTTTGAACCCGGCAATATGTTAGCGGTTAATTATCGTGGGGTTATTATGGCCAGACTTGGGAAGGTAGATTTCGCATTGGCCGAATACGAGCGAGCCTGCCAGGGAGGGTTGGAACTGGGCTGTGAAAATTTCCGCAAGGTTCGAGGATATTCTCCGAAGGATAGTGCCGCGATTGCGAAAATAAAGTTGGGTGAAGCAAAAAACAAGCTTTCAGAAAAAAATTGGGAGGGTGCCGTGTCAAGCGCTACAGAGGCAATTCATTTGTCGTCTGAGAATACTGCTGTGGCGTACGTCACGCGCTCAGGAGCATATGCGAATGCAGGGCATTTACCTGAAGCGCTGGCTGATGCTGAAATGGCCATTCGAAAAAATCCGGACGAGAGTACGGGTTACAACAGTCGAGGTTACGTTTACGAGTTGATGAAGAAACCGCGTCTGGCAAAATTGGACTATGAGATTGCCTGTAGTCTCAAGTATGAAATTGGTTGTGCCAGCATGAACTTATCTAACACAGAAGACAAGCCGTTACAGGCTAAATTGCAAATTCAGAAAGAGCTCGAACAGATTCAGAAAGCCGTTCCGCAGGAAGTAAGCAAAACTAAAAACAAAAAAGAAACATTGCCGGCTGTGTTTTTGGGGCCTGTGATGGTTGCGATTCCCGGGACAAACTTGGAAATGGGTAAATATCTGGTGACTCAAGGGGAATGGCGTGCATTAATGGGCAATAATCCAAGCCATTTTAGTAACTGTGACGTAAGTTGCCCGGTTGAAAGTGTGAGTTGGGATGAAGTTCAGGAATTTATTGGAAAGCTTAATTCTAAAACTGGCAAGCGATATCGGTTACCCACCGAAGCCGAATGGGAAGTTGCCTGTTTTGCAGGCACTCATACTGACTATTGCGGAGGTAATGATCTTGATTCGATAGCTTGGTATAACGGAAACAGTAATTCTCAAACCCATCCCGTAGGCCAGAAAAAGCCGAGTGGTTATGGGATTTATGATATGACGGGTAATCTGTGGGAATGGATGAGTGATTGCCCGAATGAAAAAAAATGCGGCTCCCGAAGCATTCGCGGGGGATCGTGGATGGATGCGCCTCAATATCAGCTAGCGACTTATCGGGACAAAGCAAGTGTTGAGTTTCGTAATTTCTTCATCGGCTTTCGTTTGGCGCGCACGCTTTCAAATTGTAACGGAATGGGTTGGAGTTACCTTCGTAACATCTTGAGAAATTTAGTATCCACTCAAAACGAGCAAAAATGTGATTAGTTGATAGCTCACACTATATCTTTGAAAAACTACTAGGTTGAGGTTTTTGATGTAATTACAATTTGCCGATAACTCTGCTACAAGTTGCTGTGGCTTAGTTTTATACTTGACAATATTACTCAGGTAAAGTTATTATAAAATTTAACAATATTAAGTACACAACAGCTTGACAAGTGTTTAACTTGAAACTCGCGAAGCGAGACTTTATTTAAATCAGGGCAGGGGACGGTGGAAACGAAGCCCCAGCGTTTTATTTACTCAAAACAACAAGGAGAAAATCATGAATATTAAGATGTTAGCAATAATAAGTTTGGCGATTATATTCTGTTCTGGCAACGCATTTGCCGCAGAGAGTAAAGTAACAATTTCTTCACCGGAGAATGGCACCGCATTCAATCAGCACGATAATGTTGTTCTGAAGTATGAAGCAATTCCTGGTCCTGACGGGGATCATCTGCATCTCTATCTGGATGGCAAGCGAGTTGATGTTATTCATCAACTTAAAGGAAGTGTAAAAGTTGGTATGCTGGAAACAGGTAAGCACCATATCTGTTTGGAAGTCAATACTAAAGGTCACGTTCCAACGGGGGCAGAGGCTTGCGTAGACGTAACTTCTAAATGAGCGTTGCACAAAATCTGAGCTACTCAATAGTTCAGGTTGCTCACAACTTCGGCGCGGTTGCGGTGGTGGGTGGGTCTTTATCGGCAGTCATGTTTCGTGCAGTGGAAACGCGTAAACTGCTCGCTTGGCTTGTATTTGCCGGATGGGGCACGCAGGCATTTAGCGGAGCCACTTTCGGGGCAGTGAGTTATTACTTTTATCATCAATTCCCCGATATATCGGGGGTAGCACTGGATGCGCTGATTGTAAAAATAGTATGCGTTGCAATCGGTTTTTTATTGCTTGCAACTTACCTTTTTGGGAGTTCGAACTGGACGATAGGAAGGATGAATTCAGTTTGGGTCACATCATCTATGCTTGCTATTACAGCCCTTTCAGCTGCTGCAGTACTAAGATGGTTTTCTTGAGCTGACCTCATGGCGGGTAAGAAAACTATCGACTTCTGGTCTTGTCAGCGCTATTTTTATTTTTAATACAAGATGTTATTTTATCCAGAACACTGGATGGCTTTATCGGTTTAACCACGAAACCGGCTGCACCCTTGTCAAGTGCTTCTTTGACTTTTTCCATCGTGGAATCACCGCTTACCATTAACACTAGAGTTTCAGGGCTGGCTTTGCGAATTTCCTCAAGTGCCTGTATCCCGTCCATTTTTGGCATGTTAATGTCGAGCAATACAACATCTGGCTTAAGTTCTCCGCATTGAATGACAGCATCGGCACCATTCGTCGCGTTGCCAACAAGAGGATACGATTCGTTACGCAGAATGAACCTGAGCAGTTCTTGCATCATCCTGTCGTCATCCACCACCATTACGGAAGGTTTTTTGGATGCCTCCATATTGTCCGTCCTTGCGAGAAGTTAAACGGCTTATAACTATCTAATTTTAAGATATAATTTTTTAAAAATTGATGCTTTAACTGAGTGAAAAAAATTCAAAAGAAATGAATTTCGCCTGAGTAACATTATAGCTGAACAAGTGAAAGGCTTGACGCCTCTCCCCTTAGTGCTTTATCAAAGTTGCGGAGGTAAGTGCTTCTTCTAGAGGAACGGCAATAATCTCAGGTGCCGCATCAGCTAGTGGAACAGGTTTGTGTTCCAAAGCCATTTCCAGAACTTGATCAATCCACTTCACGGGATGGATATCCAGTTTGTTCTTGATGTTGTCAGGGATTTCAACTAGATCCTTGGTATTCTCTTCCGGTATCAGAACAATCTTGATCCCGCCACGTTGAGCTGCAAGAAGCTTTTCTTTTAACCCTCCAATTGGGAGGACTTCGCCGCGCAAGGTAATTTCACCAGTCATTGCCACATCCGCGCGTACAGGAATTCCTGTTAGAGCCGATACCATTGCGGTACAAATGCCAACGCCTGCACTTGGGCCATCTTTGGGGGTGGCACCTTCTGGCAAGTGGATGTGCAAATCGCACTTCTGGTAAAAATCCTCAGCAATGCCAAGTGCTCGAGCCCTGCTACGTACGACACTGAGTGCTGCCTGAATGGACTCTTGCATAACTTCGCCCAATTTACCTGTAGTGGTTGTTTTTCCTTTACCGGGCAAAACAGCGGTTTCTATAGTCAGTAACTCACCACCTACTTCGGTCCATGCCAAACCAGTCACCTGACCGACTTGATTCACTTTTTCGGCGATCCCGTAGGAATAGCGTCTAACCCCCAGATATTTATCGAGATTCCGTGCATTCACTGTAACCTTCGCCACTCTACCTTCACTTCCCTTTAGAAGCAAAGCTTTGACCACTTTGCGACAGATTTTGGAAAGTTCTCGCTCCAATCCACGCACTCCGGCCTCACGTGTGTAGTAACGCAGGATATCGCGAATGGCACTTTCTGAAATACTGATTTCTTCCTGCTTTAGACCGTTGTTTTTGAGCGCCTTGGGAATCAGGTAACGGCTCGCAATATTAACTTTTTCATCTTCGGTGTAACTCGATACATGAATGATTTCCATGCGATCAAGCAATGGGGCGGGAATATTCATGCTATTTGCGGTCGCCACGAACATCACATCCGACAGGTCATATTCGACTTCAACATAGTGGTCAACGAAAGTATGGTTTTGTTCCGGGTCAAGCACTTCAAGCAAGGCCGATGAGGGATCGCCCCGAAAATCCATACCCATCTTGTCAACTTCATCAAGCAGAAATAGGGGGTTTTTTACACCTACCTTGGCCATGTTTTGTAAAATTTTACCTGGCATGGAACCAATGTAAGTACGGCGATGGCCTCGTATTTCGGATTCGTCGCGCACCCCACCCAGCGACATGCGCATGAACTTGCGGTTAGTTGCCCGCGCAATGGATTGTCCCAGTGAGGTTTTACCCACACCGGGTGGTCCAACCAAACATAGGATAGGTGCTTTCATTTTGTCTACACGTTGCTGAACAGCCAGATATTCAACAATCCGTTCCTTGACTTTTTCCAAGCCATAATGATCGGCTTCCAAGACTTCCTCGGCATTTTTCAAGTCCGTACTTATCTTGGTTTTCTTTTTCCACGGCAGTCCAACCAGAATATCGATGAAGTTGCGTACCACCGTTGCTTCGGCAGACATAGGAGACATCAGCTTGAGTTTTTTCAGTTCAGCTTCAGCCTTTGCGCGCGCTTCCTTGGGCATATGCGCAGCTTTGATCTTCTTATCCAACTCATCAATGTCAGCGCCTTCTTCACCCTCGCCCAATTCCTTCTGGATTGCTTTGACTTGCTCGTTCAAGTAATACTCGCGCTGACTCTTTTCCATTTGGCGCTTGACACGCCCACGGATGCGCTTTTCAACTTGCAGAATATCCAGTTCCGCTTCCAGCAGACCCAGTAAATGTTCGAGCCGTTTCCGCACATCAAAAATTTCCAGAACTTCCTGTTTTTGTTCCAGTTTAAGCGGCAAATGCGCGGCGATGGTATCAGCCAGGCGCCCTGCATCGTCAATACCGGCCAATGAAGTGAGAATTTCAGGAGGAATTTTTTTGTTGAGTTTTACATATTGGTCAAACTGGTTGATCAATGCACGGCGCATTGCCTCAGCTTCGGAGCCCAGCCCCTCATCTGCTTTCACAGGCTCAATGTCGGCGTCGAAGTGTGACTTTTCATCCAGTACACGCAATACCTTGGCGCGTTGAGTGCCTTCAACCAGCACTTTGACAGTACCGTCGGGCAATTTGAGCATCTGCAGAATGTTGGCAATGCTGCCAATACTGTACAAATCTTCAATCATTGGCTCGTCTTTAGCTGCGGATTTTTGCGCCACCAGCACTATGCTCTTACCTGCTTCCATGGCAGATTCCAGGGCCTTGATGGATTTCGCCCGACCGACAAACAAAGGAATTACCATGTGCGGGAATACCACTACATCGCGCAAAGGCAGCAACGGGTACAGTCCAACAGTTGCAGGGGTATGATTATCAAGTACGGTCATGGCTGGACTCTTCAGTAAGTTTGTGTGGAAGTTAGATGGGGTCTCGGCAAAATAATTCAAGTTGCCGAATTATATCCCCACCTTGAATTGAAGTCTTGTAGAGTGGGCAGGATTTACTGCCCACGCGGTGCGATCCATGTGGGCACAATAACCGTGCCCACCCCTACGCTGCTTTGGGAGTATCCGCGTACATCACCACAGGCTGAATCTCACCGCTTGAGCTGTTTTTATCCAGTACCACTTTTTCCACGTTCTCCATGGAGGGCAAGTCAAACATGGTGTCGAGCAGGGCGTGCTCCATGATGGAACGCAAGCCGCGGGCACCGGCTTTGCGGGCGAGTGCCTTTTTGGCAATTGCCTGCAAAACGCCTTCACGAAACTCCAATCCCACACCTTCCATCGAGAATAGCTTCTGGTATTGTTTGGTCAATGCATTCTTCGGCTCAGTGAGGATTTGGATCAACGCTGCCTCATCAAGCTCCTCTAAAGTGGCGACCACCGGCAGACGCCCCACAAACTCCGGTATCAAGCCAAACTTGATTAAATCTTCAGGTTCAACATCTCGCAGAACTTTTCCCACACCTTTTTTGTCATCGCGTTTGCTTAGATTGGCACTGAATCCAATTCCTGCCTTTTCAGAACGATTGCGAATGACTTTTTCCAAACCATCGAACGCACCACCACAAATAAACAGAATGTTGGTGGTGTCCACTTGCAAGAATTCAGTATTTGGATGTTTTCGTCCACCCTGAGGAGGAACCGAGGCCTTGGTTCCTTCGATCAGTTTGAGTAACGCCTGTTGTACGCCCTCTCCGGAAACATCCCGGGTAATCGACGGATTGTCAGACTTGCGCGATATTTTGTCGATTTCATCTATGTAGACAATGCCGCGCTGGGCTTTTTCAACGTCGTAATCACAAGCCTGCAATAGTTTCTGAATAATATTCTCGACGTCTTCGCCCACGTACCCCGCTTCCGTAAGCGTAGTTGCGTCCGCCATTACAAACGGAACATTGAGCAACCGCGCCATGGTCTGAGCCAGCAAAGTCTTGCCGGAGCCGGTTGGACCAATCAGCAAAATATTGCTCTTGGACAATTCAACCCCGTCTTTGTCGGTGTTTTTTAAGCGCTTGTAATGGTTGTATACCGCGACAGACAGGATCTTCTTGGCCTGTTCCTGTCCAATGACATATTCATCAAGATTTGCGCATATTTCACGCGGCACCGGCAGATCACTCCTGTCAGATTTGCCGGGAACAGTGTTATTGCTCTCTTCACGGATAATGTCGTTACAAAGTTCGATACATTCGTCGCAGACGAACACGGACGGTCCTGCAATCAGCTTGCGAACTTCGTGCTGGCTTTTGCCGCAGAACGAGCAGTATAGCAATTTGTCACCTTTGTTTTTTTCCGACGACATAATAGACCCCCGCTGTTATTTATCTTTAGCTTGAATTTCGTTAAAATCGTAAAGCTCGTTATTCCCTGATGGAACTACTAGCCTTCTCACTAAGCTGCAAAAACGCAGCAAGTGATTGGTTATCCCCACTCCTCCCCTGCATGCGGTAGAGGGGGAAAAGGTAATCGTGGAACGAGTTTTACATTAAACTCGCTTATCCAGCACCTTGTCTACCAAACCATACTCAACTGCCTGTTTAGCGGTCAGGAAATTATCGCGTTCACTATCACGGGCAATCTCTTCAATGGTACGCCCGGTATGCTGAGCCATCAAGGCATACAGGCGTTCACGCAAGCTCAAAATGTACTTGGCATGAATTTCAATGTCCGACGCCTGGCCCCTGAATCCTCCCAACGGCTGGTGAATCATCACGGTTGAATTGGGCAAAACAAAACGTTTGTCCTTTGCGCCTGCCTGAAGCAAAAATGCTCCCATCGAGGCAGCCATGCCAATACAAAGCGTGGATACATCAGGTTTAATGAATTGCATGGTGTCATAAATTGCCATACCAGCCGAAATAGAGCCTCCAGGAGAATTGATGTAGAGATGAATCTCTTTATCGGGATTTTCGGATTCCAGAAACAGCAATTGGGCGACTACCAGGTTGGCAACATTATCGTCGATTTCACCAACCAGAAAAATCACGCGCTCCTTGAGCAGACGGGAAAATATATCATATGCCCGTTCACCGCGTCCGCTGGTTTCAACAACCATCGGTACCAGACTATTGTGCGGAGTCATGCTCATTTCAGGTGAATTGCTAAGCATTGTTTGTTTTCCCCATTAATTCATTAAAGTCAATTGCTCGCTCGCTTACCTTGCCCGAACTCATTACCCATGCCACCAAATTATCTTCCAGCACCATCGCTTCGGCTTCTCTCAGGCGGGATAGGTCGCTGTAATGCCATTTCACCACTTCTTCGGGGTCCTCGAAGCTTTGCGAATACTCTTGCACCAGTTCTTTTACTTGTTCAGGCTTTGCTCCAAGATCATGCAACTTAACCAACTCCGCCAGAATTAACCCAAGCTTGACGCGCTTTTGTGCCTGCTCTACAAACAAGTCGGCAGGTAGCGTCATTCCTTGCGGAATTTTCATGCCGCGCTCTTGCATATCACGCATGGCTTGTGCTGACAGATTCTGCACCTCCGAATCCAACAGTGCTTTCGGCAATTCCAATTTGCAAACTTTCAGCAACAGATCCATTACAGTGTTTTTGTTGAGTGCCTTGATGCGGCGCCCTGTTTCGCGAGTCAGATTTTCACGAATTTCTGCTTTGAGTTTGGCAACATCTCCATCTTCAATACCAAGTTGTATAGCAAGTTCTACATTCAATTCGGGCAAACGGGGAGCTTCAACCGAGTGCAAGGTAATGGTAAAAGTGACTAGCTTTCCCGCAACGTCCTTGCCGTGATAATTTTCTGGAAAAGTCATATCAAATGCTTTTATATCTCCCGATTTCATACCGATGATAGCGTTTTCGAAATCCGGCAACATGCGTCCTTGACCCAACAGGAGGGTCATATCTTTGGCTTCACCGCCATCAAATACGATCCCGCCTTGTGTACCTGTGAAATCAATGCGAACTTGATCGTCATTTTGCGCCGCACGGTCAGCCTGTTCGTATACGGCACGTTGCTTGCGCAAGGTATTAATAGTGTTGTCGACGTCGGTTTCACTTAGGGTATAGGTCGCCCGTTCAATATTTTCAGCGCTGATATCCCCGATGGCAACCTCCGGGTAAATCTCAAATGTAGCACTGTATTCAATCTGTTCAGAAGCCGAATCGGCTGGTTTGAGTTCGAATTCGGGATAGCCGGCCACTCTTAAACTGTTAGCCCGCACTTCATCACTGAAAGAACGTTGCAATGCATCACCCAGCACCTCTTGATGAACTTGTGCGCCATACTGCTGCTGCAATATTTTGAAGGGTACCTTGCCCGGCCTGAAGCCATGCACCTTGGCGGTACGTCCCAGACGTTTAAGGCGAGCTTCTATTTCACCGCTCACCAATTGTTGGGGAATAAATGCATTAAGACGGCGCTGCAATGCACCCAGAGTTTCTACACTAGTCATACAGACTTTCCTTGAAATTTATAAATGAATTCTTTTTCGTTACATTAAGAAAAAATCACAACCACAGACCGCAAGAATATCACATGTTGATGCAAGTCTAAAAATGACTGTATGGCCAAACTATTTTTATCAATTGAATAAGGGTGTTACTGTCCGGCTACCATCATATTCTCAACCAGAATCGAACCGCACTGCCGCGACCCTTGCACCAGTACGTCACTTCCGACAGCTGCAATATGCCGATACATGTCTTTCAAATTACCCGCGATGGTTATTTCTTCAACAGGATATTGAATTTCTCCGTGTTCCACCCAGAATCCCGCTGCTCCGCGTGAGTAATCACCGGTGACCGGATTGACGCCTTGCCCGAGCAACTCAGTTACGACCAAACCGCGTCCCATTTTTTTTAGCAATCCGTCGAAATCCAGTTTGCCCGGTTGCACAATGAGATTATGATTCCCGCCCGAATTCCCGGTCGATTTCATGCCGAGTTTTCTTGCAGAATAACTGCCCAGAAAATAGCCTTTCAGCACACCTTTTTCGACAACAACGCGGTTCCGGGTTTGAACGCCTTCATCGTCGAAAGCTCCGCTGGCTAATCCTCTCGGAATATCCGGTATATCTTCAATGTGGATATTTTTCGAAAATATTCGTTTGCCAAGCTGGTCGAGCAGGAAGGACGATTTACGGTAGATACTGCCCCCGCTGACAGCTCCGACAAAGTGACCAATCAGGCTGGCAGCGACCGGAGCCTCATAGAGCACCGGCACTTGCATGGTGCCAAGCTTACGCGAATTGAGGCGACGCACGGCACGTTCCGCCGCGATGCGCCCGATTTCTTCCACTTTGAGTATTTCCCTTGCGCTACGCGCTTCGCTATACCAGTAATCGCGCTGCATCGCGTCATTTTTTCCGGCAATAACCGCGCAACTGATACTGTGACGGGAAGTGGGAAAGCCGCCAATAAATCCCAGGCTGTTGGCGTACACAAACTGAGCCTCGTGCATATTGACTGAGGCGCCTTCCGAATTGTTGATACGTTTGTCTCTTGCAAATGCTGCCTGCTCACATTCCCTGGCGAACTCAATAGCTTGCTCAACGCTGAGCGCCCAGGGATGGTAAAGATCAAAATCGGGGAATTCGGTCGCAAGCATATTCTGCTCAGGCAGACCCGCACAATCGTCACTGGCGGTGTATCGTGCAATACTTAATGCGGCGTCCACGGTGTCGCGCACGGATTTCGTCGAAAAGTCGCTGGTGCTGGCATTGCCGCGCTTTTGCCCGAGGAAAACGCTGACGCCAATGCCCTTGTCGCGGTTATATTCGATGGTTTCGACTTCCCCTTGACGCACTGTGACTGCTTGTCCGAAGCCATCAGAAACTTCGGCAGCACAGGCCGTGGCTCCCTGCTGTTTTGCATATTGAAGTATATCGCGTGCAAGCTGGCGTAGTGTGTCTGAAGAATGTGAGAAACAGTTTTTTGAGTCTAGAGTAGTATTCATAACGTGAATTTCGCAAACGATTTTGGCGGAAGGCGCTATCATAACAACATCTATTTAATATTTCGCATCTATGCGCCATCAAGATAACCACGAAGAAGAAATGGACTTGCCTCCCAGCAAGAC
>Ga0007854_10001087_pt1 | contig 17571 bp, 15 predicted proteins | sample CryBogCBH12Aug08_FD_60382 | JGI IMG/M metagenome (GOLD analysis project Ga0007854, IMG submission 60382) | Freshwater microbial communities from Crystal Bog, Wisconsin, USA - CBH12Aug08 | ecosystem: Environmental > Aquatic > Freshwater > Lake | place: Crystal Bog, Wisconsin, USA | collected...
CCGACGAAATAGAGCGAAGCCCGGTTCCCCGATACGCCCAATGGACGCTGCATATTCTGGTGCTGGCGGTGGTGGTGTTTCTGGTTTATGCCTGCGTCTCCGAACTCGATGAAGTCGTCACTGCGCAGGGGCGTCTTATCAGTCCGTTGCCCAATATCGTTGTGCAGCCGCTGGAGACTTCGATTATTCAGAGCGTCGACGTGCGCATTGGCCAAGTGGTTAAAAAGGGGCAGCAACTCGCAACACTGGACGCCACGTTTGCGCAGGCCGATCAGTCACAGCTGCAGGTACGTCTGGACAGTTTGCTGGTTCAGATACAGGGTCTGGAAGCCGAGTTATCGGGCGACAAGGCCAATCTTGCAGCGGCCGATAATCCCGATCAGAAACTCCAGTCCGACCTGCTCTCCGAGCGCCGTGCGAGCTACCGTGCACAGCAACAGCGCATGAATGAAAATCAGGCAAAGCTGAGGTCAGAACTCAATACCAACCGCAACGATCAGCAACTCGTGCTGGCGCGACTGAAGTCGGTCAAGGAAATAGAGGCGATGCAGGACAAGATGGTCGCACAGAAATACGGTGCACCGTTGCAACTCCTAGAGGCCCAGCAACGCACCAAAGAAGTCGAGCGCGAACTCGAGCAGGCCAGCAGCCGCGAGCAGGCGTTGCGGCGTGACATGGCGGCTCTGGAAGCAGAAAAACTGGCATTCGAGAAAAACTGGCGACAAAAAGCGCTGGAAGAATTGCTGGGCGTCACGCGCGAACGCGACGCCATATTGCAGCAACTGCAAAAAGCAGATCGTCGTAACAAGATGGTGGTGCTCTACGCGCCGGAAGATTCGGTGGTGCTGGATATTGCCAAGCTGTCGCCCGGGTCAATTGTTCAGGGGGCGGAGACATTTTTTACCCTCGTGCCCCTCAATACCAAACTGGAAGTTGAAGTCCAGATTGCCTCTTCTGACGTGGGATATATAAAACCGGGTGCCTTGGCAAGAATCAAGCTGGAGGCGTTTCCATTCCAGCGCCATGGCATGCTGGAGGGGCATGTGAGAACCGTCAGCGAGGACTCGTTCAAGCGCGACGTCAGTGTCAAGAATGTCAGTGACGCGTACTATCTCAGCAGAATCGATATCGATAAGTCCGAGTTACGTAATATGATGGATGCATCGCGCCTGTTGCCAGGTATGACCCTTAATGCAGAAATCATTGTAGGCAAGCACACCATCATTTCCTATCTGGCCTGGCCACTGACCAAGGGGCTGGACGAAGCTATTCGCGAACCCCGATAATCAAGTTATGCAGGCACAACGATCGCTGCTGGTGCAGGGCTGGACTGGAATCAACCACTCCTATGCAATGGTCAACCAGTACCAGTTGCTGGAGCTTGCGCAGCAGCCCGGGTTGAGCCTGTATTCGCAGCAGATGCCGCTATTTGACGCCCGCTGGAGCGCCAATAAAAATAACTCCGGTTTTGGCGACGAACAACAAAAAATACTCGACAGCATTCCAGCTTATAACCAGCAGCCGCTATCTGCAATCTATCGCATTTATACGCCCAATAGTCTGCAGTGTGAGCAAGTCCGCGTCATTACTTTCCTGGTGACCGAGCTCGGCATGGACGCCAGCAATTTTGCTCCGAACGCAGACGTTCAGGCTTATCAGAACGCGGGAAATCTCATTGCAACCCCCTCCCGCTGGAGCCGAGAGCGTATTATTTCCTACGGCTTCAGGCCAGAGTCTGTGCTGGTTATTCCGCACGGCGTCGACAGCAGCAAGTTCTCGCCCTATAGCCCGGAAGAACGACTTGCAGCCCGACAGGCACTTGGATATTCTGAAGATGATGTGGTATTTCTCAATGTCGGAGCCCCGATCTGGAACAAGGGAATGGACCTGATCATCGAGGCATTTTTCACTGTGCGTAAAACGCAAAAAAATGCGCGCCTCCTGATCAAGGATCAACAATCACTTTACGGACTGTCCGCGGTGCAGATGATTCGGGATATGTCCGGGCGCGGTACCATCACGATAGACGACGACAGCGTTACTTCCATTCGTGTCCTTCCGCAAACGCTCAGCATCGGGCAACTACGCAATTTATATAACGTGGCCGACTATTACTTGTCCCCATATCGGGCTGAAGGTTTCAACCTGCCGGTGATCGAGGCTATCGCCAGCGGAACTCCCGTCATTGTGACGGCAGGCGGGTCGACCGATGATTTTTGCGATGCACATACCGCTATACAAATACCCAGTACGGTGCATCGGAAAGTTGTCGTCAGCAATACGCTAGTCGATGCCTATTTGCAACCCGACATGTCAGCACTGGCAGAAATATTATTGCGATGCAGCGCTGATCGCGCGCGCCCGGATCATTTTGAATTCGGTCGCGTCAGCATGCTGGAACAGTTTACCTGGAAGCGCGCGGCGAGCATGGTTGCCGCGCTGGTGTAAAGCCGCACATGGCCCCCTCGGTTGCCCTTGCCATTGCTGACACGGAGTCGTACGTGCTCGCAAATAACGCCATTCAGGCATGCGTCTCGCGGTTCGATTTCAGATCAGTACACGTATTTACCGATGCCCCTCAATACTGGCCGCAGTATCAGACGCATTCAATTGAAAAGATAGCGGCTATCGAAGACTACAACCGTATCGTGCTGGAAACGCTGCCGCAGTTTCTGGAGGACGATTTTTGCCTGGTTATTCAATTTGACGGGTTTATTCTCAACGCCGACGCCTTCAGCGATACCTTCTATCAATACGACTATATTGGCGCCGAGTGGCCCGACTACCCCTATTTCCGGGTTGGCAATGGCGGCTTTTCCTGGCGCTCCCGTAAGCTGATCAATGCGGTTGCAGAGTTGGCATCTATTCGCAAGCCAGGTGAGCCCGAAGATCTTTTTATATGCCGCACTTTACGGGTGCTACTGGAGGAACGCTATGGCTGCAAATTTGCGCCGGAAGAGGTAGCGCGCCGGTTCTCGTACGAGATCGTGCCAGAATCTCAACCGGCGTTTGGCTTCCATGGGATATTCAATCTCCCCATGGTGTATAGGAACGATCCTCAATTTCTAGTCAAAAACTTGCCTGCGCGCATCTTGTCTTCGCGAAATGCGCACCTTCAATATGGAATCAATCTTCTGGATTTGCCCGTGCGGCAGGTGTTCCAGCGACTCCTGGCGGATGCTGTAAAAATAGATGCAAGTCAGGCGCTGCCGGAGAAGCCATGAGTCAGCAATCACACCCCGTTATTAGTGTCGTCATAACCACACACAACCGTCCGTCGCTGCTTGCGCGCAGCATTGCGTCGGTGAGAGCGCAAGACATGGCCGACGTAGAAATTCTGGTCTGTGCGGACGAATCTTCAGCCGCGACCGGGCTGGCAGCAATAAACGCATTGGGCCCGCGCGACGCCTTCTTGTCGCTACCGCGCTATCGCGGACCGGCTCAGACGAGAAATATTGGCGCCAACTTGTCCCGCGGGCAATGGGTCTGTTTTCTGGATGATGATGATAGTTACGCGCCAGGCTATTTTTCACAGGCACTGCCGCTCTTGCAGCAAGCCGAAAATGCGGTGCACTATTTCGATTACCAGCGCATCACGGAACAGCGCACTGACCAAGCAACGCAAGAGATGACCCGGACCCGGGTTGCGACTGGCATGTACCGGGTGGAGCAACTGATGGTCGGCAATTTCATACCGAATAACGCTTGTTTTGTGCCGGCGTTGCTGGCAAAAAGCCATGCTTTTGATGCGCAGTTGCAAAGTCACGAAGATTGGGAATACCTGATCGGGCTTAGCCACAAAACCAATTTTGTACATCACGCGCTGGACGGGGCGCTTGTGCACGCTGACGATCAACTCAGCCGAAACACCGGTGCACAACAATCCCGCAATATTGTTTATGACTACCTGTCAATTTACCGCAAATGGCCATCCCGGAGCCCTGAAGTAAGGGCCGCCAGACATCAGGTCATGGCCTCGCTGGGCGTCGCCATAGGCCCTGAATATTTATAAATCTGCCAACCAGTTGCAGTGTCAAAGCGGCTTCTTGAAAGTATAGATTCCGCAGCCATGCACAACATCAACCTGTGCAGTTTCCAAATCAATATTCTGGTGCAAATCACCCGCATCATCAACATAATCAAACCGCTTCAATTCCAGTGTTGAGCTGCCGTCAGACCAGTTAAATATATCCTTCGGATGAAAAATCCGGTGGGCATTGAAATGGATCTCGTTGGAGCGACCTATAGGAAAACTTATATAAAGAGTTCCACCCGGTTTGACCATGCTGACAATATTATTAAAGCCTTTTTTATGGCCGTCTGGATCTATCGGATCGCCATAACGGCCCAGTCCAAAATGCTCTATGGCATGAAGGCATGAAATAGAGTCAGACATATCTTCAGGGTTCAGATCCTTTTTCATAAGGTCTGCTTTAATAAATGAAATATTCGCGTGGCCGGTATCAGGCAAATCCCGGATGTCAGACACCTCAATTTTCCGGAAGGAGGCTACATGCGCAACAAATCCGTCGATGCTGGATCCAATATCCAGATGCCTGACCGGATTTGCCTTGAAGATGAATGAGGCTACCAGTAGATCCTGATGAAAATAGTGCCCCTTCGCATTGCCCGCTGCCTCATAAAAATCGGACAGCATCGGGTAAACGCTGGTGATGTTTCCGCCAAGTTGCAAAAACTCATTGAAATGTGCCAGATATTTTGGAAAATTCGGATGCTGCTGGAGTTGTTCAATTGATGGCATGGCGGTCAATTCCGTAAATGATTGAATATTTCAAGTGTATGAGGTCAGACGTTTTGCGTACAGATATTAGCCCATGGACAGATCGGTCGCAAGTGGGTTAAAGAGTGGATAAGGCCGCGTTTATGACAGGTAATGTGGGCACTGTCACCTTCATTTCTGGAGTCTGGTAATGAGCTGAAATTCACGAATGCCGTCAAGATACTTATTGGAATAACTCTGGTCATCGCCGTCATGTCGGGCAGGATATAACGTCAGACAATTCTCGTCACGCATACCTGCAGCGGTTAAAGAGAACTGACTGTTGGAGCAAATTAGTATTTCACTCAGGCGCATGAGTCCGTGAATCATGTGGGGTGCCCCCCCGATTGCGGTAATGCAATTGAGCTTAAACTCTGATAGCCCGCGCAACATTTCCGGGCTTAATGCACTGTCGGAAACTACCAGCAGATTTTTGACCAGCCGGGAAATCTTTGCGGTAGCCCTCAAAAAAGCAGCGTCACTGACAAGATAGGACGCCACGTTTACGTAGTCACCCCGTCGAACGTGCAGGCAGGCATAAGGTGCCGTGCCAAATATTTCGGCTCTGTAATTGATGGCCTCAATTCCCACCGGAAACAGATCAGCAATATCCTTCTTCTGCAGGCCTGCAAAGCCTAAATCAATTTTCTCGGGTCCATCCCAGATAATATCTGCTTCAACTATTGGAGAGGGTTGATGGAAATCCTCAAAATTCAGTCCGAAGCGGTGTAACTCCCATTGCCATTGAGAAATATCGTTTTTGACGCCAGGGGTTGCCAGATGCGGTTGCCGGGCGAAATAACCCAGGTACGCACCTGTATCGATCAAAAGGTGTCTTTTTAGGTAAAAATAAGCAGCGGCGCTGATTATTTGAGCGCCATACCCACCCGTGAACGATATTGTTTTCATTTCTGATTATTTTTGATCGAAAATTATATTTGCAACGAGCTTGCTGGAATGCCAATTTCAGATAATAACCATAATATATAGAAATACCTGGCCCGCTCCGCGTCAGGCTTTGTGTTGGCGTCCAAAATTGGGACATCGCCGTCGTCTTCTACAGCGCCGGTGCATACAAAGTCGGGTGTCAGTACGTGAAGTTTGCTACCATTCTCCCGCAACAGTCCTTTTGCGATGCCCCTTGCTGCGGAAAAAGTTGGGGAGGCACCAATCCGAACGGCCAGACTCTCCGCCGCATAAATTGCCTCGTGCATGTCAAAAATACTTGTTTTAAATAAAGCGTTTGAAATAACTGCACCGGTCGACATAAAATCCGGTTGAGACTTGACTGCCAGAGTGGCATAGTGCAGAAAAGATGGAAATATTTTGTTGCTGAGTTCGCTGTTTCGCTGCAATTTACCGTCTGACAATATCATCAAGCCCAGCGTTGAACGGTGTTCCAGCAACAGATTGAGAATCCGGGGCAGGCAACCGGGGATAATATGTCGTATATCTGCCAATACCCAGGTAAAGTCAGCCTGCGGGTTCAATTCGCAGCAGGCCTGCACTTTTCTGTCTATGCCGGACGTGTCCTGATTAATATTGAAATTGAGCCGAATCCCGCTTCTTTGTGCTATAGACGCACACAATGTACTTCTTTCGGATGTTAATCCGGATGGGTCATCGTTGATATTGATTTCTATTTGATGTCTGAATTCCGGCAGAAGTGCGTTCATCTCCTTCTCCAGCGTCAGAATAATTTCCGTGAAAATGTCGGACCGGTCGCAGGCCACGACGTTGATTGCCAGTAGCGTCGGGGATGCGCCAGATCCCTGAACAACGTTTTCTGTGGTTGGGGGACCATTGGCGGAGATTGCGAGCAACGACTGCGTCAGGGATGCGACGCGCGATGCAAGGTCGGTCACGATTTCTCGCGGGTAACTGTTGAACTTGTGCTGGAGAAGGATTGCGGCTTGCATTGCCAGCGGGGCCAATTCGGGAAACAGCCCGTTCTTTTGTGCGCGCTCCAGCAGGACTATGTGGTCGACCAGCAGGAGTGCTGATTTGTTCAGCCTTTCGGTGTCTTGCGCACCATGTTTTCGGTATCCGACGCCGGGCTTTTTAAAAAATGCAAAGTCTGGATAGAGACGGGCTATTCGTATCCAGAGATCCCAGTCTATTGCACCGTGGAATGAAATGTCGATAGCGCCCACTTGCTCCAGAACCGAGCGTCTTATAACTGCGGCTGATGGTGTGATGAAGCTGTCGAAGGCGAATAAATGCGCTATTTCGTTTCTCTTGCCTAGCGCGTCTGTTGCCGGGTGCCCGGCGTGATCGGCCACACCGAGAGCGTTGCCAGATTCGTCAATCCATAGGCATGGACAATAGGCGACTGCAACCTGTGGCGATTCATCAAGGCATTTCACCATGCGTGGCAGATGGTCGGGCAAAAAGTAGTCGTCTGCAGAAAGAATGGTGACGTAGCGCCCGGTTGCGTTTTGCAATGCGACGCGCCAGTTTCGCGGGCCGCCAATATTTCTGGAATGACAAACATAGCGAAGCTGTGGATGCTGGAATTGTTCAGTCACTATTCTGCGAGTCTGATCCGTTGAGGCGTTGTCACATACCAGGACTTCAAGTGTGGGAACATCCTGTGAAAGCGCGCTTTGAATCGCCATTCCAAGATAGTTGCCATAGTTGTAAGCCGGGATGACAACTGATAACAACGGACACTCGCTACGAGCGGTCACGATGTCCTTCGCAATAAAGGAAGTCAGCGTGGTGATGAAACACTCAATTGAAAACGGATAAATAGCGGCCGAATTCATTAGCGAATTGATGCGCTCCAGATACGCTGCGTGCGTCGCGAAATCCATGGATTTGAGGTGGCTATAAAGCGCATCCTCAGTTGCGAAGGCCTTGCGGTCAATGTAGCAGTCCGGTGGAATGTGGTTTGATATGTTGGGAGCGCCCCAATACACAGGAACGATACCTGCGCGAAAGCAGTCCAGAATTTTCTCGGAGATGTAGCCGGGAGAGTTATCCGCGTTTTCGTAGCAGATAGCAAATCTGTACCGGGCTAAAGTTATTAGCTTGTCTGCAACCGGACCACGATAGCTCGGAAACAAAGCGGGCGGCCAACCCATTCCGTAAAGGTCAAAATCACCGGGTTCATTATTTTCAAACCAGCGGATGGTCTGCACCCTGCGGGAATACAACTCATTCGGATGGCTGGAGGTTTTTGCTCCGGCAATCATCGTACAAAGCTTGCGTTGGTAAAAAGCGTTACTTTGACCTTCCGTATCAAACTCGGTATCTGGTTGAATCGCAAAATTCAATTTGATATAGCGCTTGTCGTCAACCAAATCATCATTCCATGTGAAGACGCGGGTAAACAAGCGGTGATAACCTTTGTCCCAGTTGTCCAGTTTGACCACTTCCGGTTCGCAAATACATAAATACTTGGGGATGTCGCGGGCCATCAACTGCCGTGCCATAGCGCTATCAATCCGCGGACGGTCGACAAACACAATAGCGTCGAGTTGTTCCAGACTATCTACCTGATCCGGTGTGACAAAGTCGATGCCATGGAGTTGGCCGTAGCGGTAAAGGTCCACCCACGGACGCAACAGATCGTGGCCGATGGATGCATTTGTGTTTTTGAATATAAAACCTTGTGTCGTGAGCTCTTCGTAATAGTTCAGCAGACCAATGCGCATGGGATGCCTCAGACTATGCCCACCCAAAATGGTGGCAAAGTCGAGATCCGCAGGCTTCGGTTTTCGAACGGGCAAGCTGATCCAGTTTGGTTCCCACAAGCTTGGGGGGATCACCGCGCGCGTCTGCGCCAGAATGATCTGGCCCTTGTTCTGCCCAAGTACGGCAGCCCAAATTGATTCCAGATGATCCCCAGGTATGTGATGCTGGCAGGCTCTCTGAAGCTCAAACGCTTCTGCAGGGGCCGCATCCGAGCCCGTTTCAATCCAGGTGTGCGCTGTCGTCACCTGAATGGCTGTCCGGGCTTTCTCGACATTGGCAGTAAATATATAGACGTGCGCATAGGGGCTGTTCCGCATTATTTCCTGCAGCGCATCCCGATAGAAATCTGGTGGCAAGGTGGCGGTCGCTACGCCGGCATTATCTGAATTGATGTTCAGGTACAGAGCAACAGATGCATGTTGCCTGATAGTGCTTAACCAGGACTCAGTTGGCCCTGAGAGTGGGCGAATTGCCTGCAGGCTATTCTTCAGCGTGGAAATGGCGTGAAAGCAATAGCTTGGATCTTGCCATTGGCCGTCAATATAAATGCCGTCTCGAATAGCGTTCCAGAGTTGAGGGTCATACTTCGAGCCGGATTCCTGAAGCAACCCGTTTGCCATGGCCTGACTGACCTCATCGTCGGTGGCCAAATCACATTCGAGTGTAAATTGTGCGAGTCCTCTTTCAAATAGAGGGCACGCCCGGGAGTCCAGTTTCAGCACGCTGTGGAGGCGTTTTGCGCAAGCCATGCCAAACGCAAACTGAGACAGTTGCTGGCCTAAACCCCCGGTTATTTTGACAACAATCATGCAGACAAAGAATCAGGCTGTTGCCCGCTTCCATCATTTGAGGGGCCTGATTGCAGGCGGGGAGCAAATATAGTAGCCGCGTTCAGGATAGCGTCTTGTAGAGAATAGTGCACGTCCAGTCCGAATTCTGCTTTGGCACGGGAAATATCGGGCACGTAGCGGTTTCGGGCAGTACCTGAACCAGTCGCGCCTTCAATGCGCACATATTTTCCCGGACAGAGTAGGTCGCGGACCTGATGGGCCAGATCCCTGATGGAAATCGCCTGATCTGATCCCACGTTGAAAATTCCACCATTCGCGCCACGCTCAAGCAGAGTAGTCAACCATTGGGCAAGATCACGCTGATCCAGATACGATCGCACTGCACTGCCGTCGCCTGATACCGTGATTTCCGGGTTTATCAAGGCGTCTCGAATAAAGTTGCCGATCGCGAAGTGGGCATCCATCGGCAAATCCGGACCTACGAATGCAAAGCAGCGCGCTATAACAACAGGCAGTGCGTGTGCAGCGCCATAGAGCGTACACAGGTATTCCGCAGCACGTTTACCAAGTCCATAGGCACTGTGCAGGCTGGTCGTATCCGGTGTTCCCGAATAAGACTCCGGCAACTTGTCGGTTTCGGTCGGCTGCGGTCCATATACTGCGCCCGAACTGGTGAGTAAAAATCGCTTTGCCTTGCTCTCAATAGCCAGATCGAGCAAGTTTCGCGTGCCATCGACTATTTGCGTATATCGTTGCAGTGGGGACAAAAGATGGCCTGAGGTCGACTCCGTCGCGGCATGCAAAATAGCGTCGAATTTTTGATCGTGCGGTAGCGATTCTGGTCGAAGTACGTCACCGGCAAGAAAGCGCAGGTTCGGGTAGTGGCCGAACTCAGGATGCTGCGTTAAAAAAAATTCCGGATTCCGCGTCAATACAGTGATAGCCCGCTGACTGGAAGTGGCAACCCAATACCGAAGCAGCGAACGACCAAAAAATCCGGTACCTCCTGTCAGCAGAATGTGCCGGACGTCAGACAATACGACTTTGTCAATGCCTGTAGGGTCTGATCGTGAGTGCATGGAATCAGCCGCGTTCTGGTTATCAGGTACTGGAATGAATTCCCAAGCCGCCGAGGGCATTGAGCATGGATTGTGACCCCACGGTTCCACATACCACTGGGTCCAGGCCGTGTGCTCTTATCCGCGCGGCAAGTTCAGGCTTGCCCGACAGGGACTCCATCAACCACGAACCGAATCCGCCGTCAATCAGATGGTCCTCAAGTGTCACTATTTCCGAATAATCGCACGCTTCGGACGCCTGGAGTTGTTTGCTGGCCATGCTCCACAGGGGCATCGAATGTACAGCGTGATGCGAAAAGGCTTCGCTTTGCTGCCAGTTCATTGCAATGGCCAAAGTTGCGCCTGTACTGAGCAAAGTCTGCTGCTTCTCACCTAAATTAGACTGCGGACCCTCTGATACCTGCAACCACCTTCCGGGCGCGACTTCTGGCACCCCTTTGTGAAAAATAGGCTCGCCTGCCTTGCCCAGTCGCAAATAGGAGGGCTGGCGCGCACCCACCAGATAGCGCATGCACGCGCGCACCTCCAGCGGATCCCCCGGAGCGGCTATCAGCATATTCGGGAAGGCTCGCATGAGCGAATAGTCCTGCACTGCATGATGGGAATAGCCCAATGCTCCGTATGACAACCCACCACCTACAGACACTACGGTTACCGGCAGGCGGTGGTAGTCAACGTCATTGCGAATTTGTTCGGCACAGCGAAACGTAGGAAAGTTGGCTATTGAATAAGTGAATACATGGAATCCTTCGGAGGCCATGCCTGCGGCCAGCCCGGTCATGTTCTGCTCCGCCACTCCAGCGTTGATAAAGCGTTCTGGAAAACGCGCAGCAAAGGGCTCTACCACTGAATAGCCCAAGTCACCTACAACCAGCGCAATGTGGTCATGCTCTGCGGCCAGTTGCACCAATTCGTCTATGAAGGCGTTCCTCACGGTGTCATCCTTTCGACTCCGCCAAATCTGTCAGATCCGTCAACTCTGCCAAGGCCGCGGCGAGTTGTTCGGCGTTGGGCGTGCGATAGTGCCATTCGACCCGGTTTTCCATGAAGCTGACACCTTTACCCTTGGTCGTATGCGCGATCAGTATGGAGGGCCTTCCAGCGGTCCATGGGGCACTGCCCAAAGCCTGCGCTAACTCTGTGTGGTTGTGCCCGTCCACCGAGCGTACATCCCAGCCAAAGGCGTTGAATTTATCAGCAAGCGGTTCAAGTCCCAGCGTGTTTGCAACGCTGGTCATGCTCTGGAGTTTGTTGTAGTCGACGATTGCTATCAGATTGTCCAGACGATGGTGTGCCGCAAATAGCAAAGCTTCCCAGTTGCTACCTTCGCCCCATTCACCATCGCTCAACAATACAAAAGTTTTCCAGCCGGCACTCTGACGGCGAGCTGCCAACGCCTTGCCGACACCAAATGGAAGACCGTGGCCAAGCGACCCCGTCGAAAATTCAACGCCCGCAACTTTGTGACTGATGTGGTTCATCAGAATTGAATGATCCAGGCCGTATTGCCTGAGTTCAGCCGGGTCAAAAAAACCACGGGCGGCCAGCGCAGCGTACACCGCTACACATGCATGCCCTTTGCTCAGGATGAAACGATCTCGCCCTGGTGCTTCGGGCTGAAGCGGATCAACCTGCATCACCTGACCGTATAGCACTGCGACTATGTCACAAATTGATAGCGCGCTGCCTATATGTGATGCGGTGGCCCGATGCACCATTTCGAGTGCACTGGTTCGCATCTGACGTGCCAGTTCGACGGTATTGGTCATGTCAGAAATTGACCCCCAGATAGGTCTCGATCGTGCGTGCAGCAAACTCCAGCATCTCGCGTGTTAATGCCGGCTGCACACCAATCCAGAACGTGTTGTTCATCACGTTGTCCGTATTGGCGAGGTCTGCGCTGACCCGGTAAGCTGCGTTGCTCATATAAGGCTGGCGTGTCAGGTTCCCTGCAAATAAAAGGCGGCTCCCCACACGCTTCTGATCCAGATAGGTCAGCAAGTCAAGGCGGCTGACCGGACACTCCGGTTTGAGCGTAATTGGAAATCCAAACCACGACGGGTCGCTGTGTGGTGTTGCTTGCGGCAGGTTTATAAATTCGGTGCAGTCGGCTAGTCGGGCCGATAGAAATGCAAAGTTATCCTTGCGCGCCTGAATAAATTGCGGCGCCTTTTCCAGTTGTGCAAGTCCGCACGCGGCCTGCATATCTGAAATCTTCAGGTTGTAACCCAGATGGCTATACGTATATTTGTGATCATAACCGTGTGGTAATCCGCCCAACTGCTGGCAAAACCGTTTGCCGCAGGTGTTGTCGCTGCCGGGCTGGCAATAGCAGTCACGACCCCAGTCGCGAAAGCTTTCGGCAATGCTTTTTAATTCCGCGTTGTTGGTGAATACTGCTCCGCCTTCACCCATCGTAATATGGTGTGCAGGATAAAAACTCAGGGTGGCAATGTCCCCAAACGTGCCAACGTTGCGACCCCGGTAAGTGCTTCCTAGCGCGTCACAGCAGTCTTCTATCAACCAGAGATTGTATTTTTTACATAGCGCTGTTACGGTATCCAGATCAAACGGATTTCCCAGTGAATGGGCCAGCATAATGGCTCGCGTTTTTGGGCTGATGGCGGCTTCAATTTTTGTCGCATCGATGTTGTGGGTAAGGGGGTCAACGTCGACAAATACCGGTATCGCGCCAAACTGAATAATAGGATTGACGGTAGTCGGAAAACCCGCTGCTACACCAATCACTTCATCTCCCTTGCGAATGGCCCGATCTCCCAGGCGCGGGGAGGTAAGCGTGCTGAAAGCGACCAGATTGGCCGAAGAACCCGAGTTGACCGTTATCACGTGATCGACGCCTATAAACTGCGCCAGTTTCTTTTCAAACGCGGTATTGAAGCGGCCGGTGGTCAGCCAGCCGTCAAGCGACGCATCCACCATATATTTAAGTTCTTCTGCGCCTAGCAATTTGCCCGACGGTGGCACCGGGCTGGCACCCGGCAGAAACGGTTGTTCAGCCAGCGCAATACGGGCGTAGGCGTCAACGAGATCGGCTATTTGAGCGCGTAGCGCAAGCGTTGTGGCGTTTTCCATGGAGTTTATTGGGACGTAGGAGCGGGGTGCGCTAGCAGTTGCTGATAACGCTGTATCTGGCTCAAAGTAGATTCGCGCATGTCAGCGCCTCTATGGTGTTGTCGAGTCCACTCAAGAATATAGTCAAGTGCCTCAGAAAGAGGTAATACCGGTTGCCAGTTCAGCCTTGCACGTGCCTTGGAAATGTCCAACTTCAGGTAATGTGCTTCATGCGGATGATCGTTCCCGTCAACTTCCCAACGCGCCGACTGGCCCCACAAATTAGCCATTCTGTCGGCAATCCAGCCAACCGGTCGCGCATCGTGATCTTCCGGGCCAAAATTCCAGGCTTCCGCAAAATCAGGCCCGTGCGTATACAGGTGTTCGGCCAGAGTCAGATAGCCGTGCAATGGTTCCAGCACATGTTGCCAGGGTCGAATAGCATGCGGGTTGCGGATCCTCACAGGACGCCCCTCTTTGAAAGCGGCAAGAATATCTGGCAGCAAGCGGTCAGCGGCCCAATCGCCACCGCCTATTACATTGCCTGCGCGCACCGTCGCCAGTGCAACACCGTGCAGTGCGTGTTGACTCGGGTTGAAAAACGAATTTCGATACGCTGAACTCACCAGTTCGGCGCAACCTTTGCTGTTGCTGTAGGGGTCAAATCCGCCCATGGGTTCGTTCTCGCGATAGCCCCATGGCCATTCGCGGTTTTCATAGCACTTGTCGGTAGTTATGTTGACTACCGCTCGCACGCCAGTGGAGTGCCGGACTGCTTCAAGCAAATTTACCGTTCCCATCACGTTGGTCGAATAGGTCTCGACGGGGTCCTGATAGGAATAGCGTACCAGCGGTTGTGCCGCCATGTGAACTACTATTTCTGGCTGGCATTCTTTCAGCGTCTGCCGTAAAAGAGTGAGGTCACGGACATCGCCTGCGAGACTGGTCATTCCATCGCCAACGCGGGCAACTTCAAAAAGGGCGGGTTTGGTAGGAGGCGCAAGCGCGTAGCCCGTGACGTTGGCCCCGAGCGACTGCAGCCACAACGCCATCCACCCACCTTTAAATCCGGTGTGCCCGGTCAGCAGCACCCTTTTGCCGCTCCAGAACGCGTTATTCACGTCCAGACCTTCCATGGGGCTTTGCCGGACTGCCACAGGTCTTCCAGCAGTACCTTGTCGCGCAGCGTATCCATGGGCTGCCAGAAACCGTCGTGGCGAAACGCAGCCAGATTGCCGGTGCGTGCAAGTGTTTCCAGTGGTTCGCGCTCCCAGATCGTCTGGTCACCTTCAATCAGGTTCAGAACGTCGGTAGAGAGAACAAAAAAGCCGCCACTCACCATGGCGCCATCACCTTGTGGCTTTTCCTGAAATGTCGCGACACGGTCACCACGCAAATCCAGCGCGCCAAACCTGCCGGGCGGTATGGTCGCAGTCAACGTTGCACGTACATTTTGTTGTCTGTGGAATTCCAGCAGGGCGGAGATATTTACCGTGCTCAGACCATCGCCGTAGGTCATGCAAAAGGTAGTGTCATCCTTTAGATATTCCGCAATTCTTTTGAGTCGACCACCCGTCATGGTGGCCTCGCCGGTGTCTACCACCGTAACGCGCCAGGGTTCGGCGCTGCGATGATGAACTTCCACGCTGTTCTTGCTCATGTCGAACGTTACATCCGACATGTGCAGAAAATAATTGGCGAAATATTCCTTGATTATGTAGCCCTTATACCCGCAGCAAATCACGAAATCGTTAATCCCATGGTGGGAATAAATCTTCATGATGTGCCAAAGAACCGGCATGCCGCCAATTTCCACCATTGGTTTGGGGCGTATTTGTGTCTCCTCAGAGATCCGGGTTCCAAGTCCACCGGCAAGAATGACTGCTTTCATACGCTGCTTCGCTGGCTGAATGGTTGGTCGCGCAGATACTCAAACCTGCATATTCATAATATCAGTGTAAGCCTGAACCATCCGGTTTCTAACATTCAGCGTAGCGGTAAATCCAATTTGCGCTTTCTGTATTGCCACCATGGTCTCTTCCAGGCTTACTTTTGGATTTTCCATCTGTACTTCCTGCTGCAGGCGGTTGGCTTCGTTTTGCGCTGCGCTGACCGAGCTGAGTGCGTTGCGCAGTGCGCCGGAGAACGCGCCGCCCACGCCAGCGGCCGAGCCAGCCCCTGCTGCCTTGGTGGCAGCGTTGGGACGCAGTGGGGTCTGCAGCGATACGGGTGTCAGCTTAAGTTCCATGATCACGTTCCGATAGTGGAATGAATGGGGTCAATCCTATTGATAGCGAGCGAGCGCAAGTGGCAGCAATAGACGGGTAATAGCCGGCTTATTCAGGGCTATCCACCCAATCCTCTGGCCAATAATGTTGTCGTCTTTGTCACATTTGATTGCGTCGCTCTGCGCCTGCTCCATGCCTTTGTTCCTTACCCGAAACCTGTCACCACTGCTTCTTGCCGTGATGCTGCTGAGCGCTTGCGGAGGGGGTGGTTCGGGAGGTGGCTCGGGTTCCGGATCAACTGCCGCCGGCCCGCCCGTGACGCCGATTCAGGGGTTCTCCGTCAACGACCGGACCTTTTCAGCCGGCAGTGTGCACAGCCTCGCCATCAAGGCCGCCACGCCTGCAGCCACCGGCGGCACGCTGTATAGCTGGGGCTCCAATCTATATGGGCAACTGGGCATTGGATCCGCCGTATCCAGTCTGGTTCCAACGCTGGTACCTTCCACGCCAAGCTGGAGCCAGGTCAGCGCCGGCGGGTTGTTTTCAGTGGCATTGCGATCCGACGGTACTTTGTGGACCTGGGGCTATAACATCAACTATCAGCTCGGTCAGGGCTTGTTGAGCAGTGCCATCATCAACGCCCCGGTCAAGGTTACGTTCACCAGCGTTCCGAAGGATATTTCGGCCGGGGATTCGCATGTCTCGGTGGTGCTGACCGACGGTTCCATCTGGACCTGGGGCCGTAACGCCGACGGGCAGCTCGGCATTAACTCCAATTCGGATGCATCCACCGCCGTGCAAATGGGTTTGCTCAAGACGTGGGAATCCGTATCCGCCGGCGGGTCGCACACGCTGGCCAAGCAGAAGACCACCAACTATCTCTATGCGTGGGGCGCCAACGCCAACGGGCAACTTGGGCAACTCACCAATGCCGCTTCAAAAGTTCCGGTGCTGGTCAACTTGCTGTCTCCGACCACGGTTGCGGTTTTTTCGGCGGGTGCCACGCATTCAATGGCCATTACCACCGACGGAAATTTATGGGCCTGGGGTGGCAACGGCTGCGGTCAGATCGGCGATGGCACTTCACCTCCGACGCCGCCATTCAGCACGCCAGCCGTCACCACCTATGACCATAATTTTCCTTTTGAAATCAGCACCAGCGGCGATTGGGGGCGTGTGGCAGCGGGTGGTTACCACAGCTTGGCATTAAAAAAAGACGGCACCCTGTGGGCCTGGGGCTGCAATCAGTACGGGCAACTCGGCAATGGCAACACTACCGACAGCAACACGCCCACTCAGATTGGTGTCGACACCAACTGGCTGGCCATATCGGCTGGCAAGTATCACTCGATGGCGGTCAAGTCTGACGGCAGTCTCTGGGTCTGGGGTCGCAACGATTCGGGCCAGCTGGGCAACGGCAGCACCACGATGCTGACTGTACCGACCCGAATTCCCTGAGCCGGCGGTCACAATTATCAATTGACCCGTAAAACTGGCGCTTATCGGCCTAATGTTTTCGGGGGTGGGTCGAATAATCGGCTTCAGTGCCAGATTTGTCCGGCCCCGCTCCACTGGAAAATATTATGTCGGCTGTTACTGCAATTCCTGTGAATCCCACCCTCGCGCAACGCTTTGCCGCGCTCGATCAGAGCCAACGCATGCGTCTGGCGCTGGGAGTCGTGCTGTTTGTTGCCATTGCCATCGTCGGCATGGTGATGGGGCGTCAGGCCGATTACCGGGTGTTGTACGCCAATCTGGCCGACAAGGATGGCGGCGCCGTCATCGCGCAGCTGACCACCATGAATGTGCCCTACAAGTACACCGAGGGCGGAGGCGCCATTCTGGTGCCCGCTGATCGCGTGCACGATGTGCGCCTCAAGCTGGCGTCACTGGGATTGCCCAAGGGTTCCGTCGGCGGTTTT
>Ga0007854_10001089_pt1 | contig 17559 bp, 12 predicted proteins | sample CryBogCBH12Aug08_FD_60382 | JGI IMG/M metagenome (GOLD analysis project Ga0007854, IMG submission 60382) | Freshwater microbial communities from Crystal Bog, Wisconsin, USA - CBH12Aug08 | ecosystem: Environmental > Aquatic > Freshwater > Lake | place: Crystal Bog, Wisconsin, USA | collected...
CTGGGAAAGGGAGTTAGGACGGGGACTCTGTGACATCCCTTATTAAACCCGCTAGAGGGACATATCTCTCGACACATGAGAGACATAAGTCGTGGAACAGGACACCTCACAACGCACTTAAACGTGTAAATGAACGACTCGAAAACCCCACCAATTCCGGTTTACCCGGTGATGTTCTATCATTGCGTCTTTCCTTAACGGCAGGAAACACGGTGTTACTTAGCAAATGGGGGGAGACAACCTAGATATTTGCAAGTTTATTAAAAGTAATTAGGTAAAGAATATAGACCTCGAGATGACTTGACGGCACGAGCTACAAATCCAACAAGCCCCCAAAGTCTTCCCAGCAAGTAGGCTGACATCAACATTGCGTTGGGAATGCACGCGGCAATGAACCTAATCGGCTTACCGCGAGGAACAAATTTAGAGTTGATATGCGCACATCCTACAAGAAGGAAAAAAACGAAAAAACTCAGAATAGACAGTTTTCCAAAAAAAACATATTCGAATGGAAGAAACAATAATAATAACAGAAACGCTAAAAACGTAAAATCTGGCAAACGAAATTGTCGATATTGCAACCAAAGCGTCGTCGCATCACTTCCGGATTGAAAAAACCAGCGTATAGTTTCTACAAAAGACTTATTCTCTTTGTGATCTACAACCAATCCAGGAATGCTACTGGTGCGATAGCCGCCTTGCTCTATCAGGCGCTGAAGCCTAAAATCTTCCCCTAATCTTGTGACCCAACTTGAGCCAACAGCCCTTAACACGTCCGCACGAAAAAAAGAGTTGCTGCCCATAAGATTGATAGACCCACGCTTCACTCGGGGGGTTAATCGAAAAATCCTCCCGATTGTTGCGCAATCCCCATCAGGTACTGCTACTCCCCCAACGGCATGATTCTTTCCTAGACCTTCGATGCAAGTAGATAACCAGTTACTCGGCAACCTAATATCCGAGTCAACCATAGCTATATATTCGGTGTTCGCCGAATTAATGCCCGCCAATCTTGCCGCACCTCGGCCCAGATTCATTTGGCGAATTATTCTGACTCGATTCGAAAAGGTGCTCTCAACTATTTCAGAAGTTCCGTCCGTTGAGCCATCGTCGACTAAACAAATTAGATAATCAAAATCTACATCTTGATTAATTATTGAATTGATACAGTCAACAATGCCGAGAGATTCATTAAATGCAATTACAACGAATGTCACGCTTGTTTCCATCACTTCTCCAAATCAAAGTTGCGACTAAGAAATTTTGGCATAAAAACCCATTTTGAATCGATTTCGTTAAAATTCCCCGGCCCTTCACAGGAATGGCACGTCTCATTGACAAACAAAATTAAAACTTACAGGCTGTTCACACAATACCAAATTCCACGCATACAGTACAATCGCAACGAAGAAATTGATCAGTTCGTCTCTGGAAACGAAAATTAGTCTGCATATTTGATCGAATACCGCCGCCGCGCACTTTCTACAATTTTCTGTGATAAGACTAGTACAGCGGCAGGCTTAGATGCCACTATCTTAGAACGATTTCATGAAACGACATCAATCTTGCATGCTACGCGTAACATCGGCGCGTAGTTTGAGAGAATTCAGTTATTTATAAAATTTATCCTGTCCACATCTGCCCAACAAAAAAATTCAAAGCTAAGAATAGAGCCGGTAATGAGTTTTTAAACCTTTGGTTAATGGAAATTGCTACAGGTTTCGGCTCTCTCTGTGTCAGACCTTAGAAACGTCAGTCTCTATGGCGAATTTCGTCAAATTCGCTAGGACACTACTTCCATACTGCGTGGTGTGACCGTAGTCAAATGCGAAGGGCTGGCTCAATTTTCCTCTAGTCAAAACTGCCATGCATTTGGTGTGATGGCATAACTCCTGTAAGTAAGAATAGAATCCCACATTAAGTGAATTCGAAAGATCGAGCAACTGTAAATCCAATCCTTTTAACAGTGGTAGTTCGGGGGTAAGAATCATCTTGTTTCCTGCGAGTGCTATTTTTGTTCGCACCAAGAAAACGGGTAAATTTGGTGACCACTCAGGCGTACTTCCAAGAACAATTATGCGACTTTTAGGCGAGGCATTTTTTACGGATGCAATCGTGAATTTCAAATCATCCAAAAAGTTACTACTTAATTTTCCATTCGTAGCATAGTCCAACCAGTTGTACTTCATTAAGACTATCTTGGGGTGAAGTTGAGAAATTTGTGCAAGAATAAAATCATTAACTGACCGACAACTACCCCTTACTCCCGACCCTGCTAGAATTGGCGGGCAGCCCGCACTTGAATACCTAGCAATTCCTGGGTCAGACTGCTTAAGAGCACTCGCGATCATGGCCGCGTGGCTATCTCCGAACATCAGAATTTGAGAGTTTTTTGTCTTACCTGCGCAAAATTTGGCAAAGAGCTCTGAGGAGTCATTGCCACCAAGAAAACAAGTTTTCCATTCGTAGCGTTTTCCATTTTCCGAATGAACAAAGTCCAATATTTTTTGTTGTGATGATGTAATCCCGTGCGCTGTTACGTCTAAGGAAATAAGTCCAACACTCGCAGATACGAGAAAGATGCTCCCTGCAGTCCAGGCCAAAAAAGGACGAAGAGGTTTCCTGTGCCTGGCGAAGGAACGTTGCAAGCGAACTTCGATCACTCTATGTGCTATAAAGCTGACAACAAAAATGCACAATAGAGCAACAAGTAAATTCCGCGTCGACGGTATTCCATTTTCTTCATAAGTCAGAAACGTTAGAACCGGTTGATGTAACAAATAGAGCGAATAGCTAATCACACCAATAGCGACTATAAGTCGGTTTGATAGGATCCATGACTTTCGCGATCGCCTATGCCCAGTCAACAGTATTAGAGAAGCAGAAGCTAGGCCGCTAATCATCTGGGCGAACATAACGTTTTCAACCAATGGATTGAAAGTAAAACAAATTGCAATTATTGATGAAAAACTCAAAAGCTGAAGGACATTTGTCAGCAATTTATACCTCAATATTTCCATTTTTGAGTTTTGATGTAGGAAATACACACATGATCCAAGTGCAAATTCCCACACTCTAAATGGCATCAGATAAAAGACCGCATTTGGGAATTTAGATGATAGCAGTATGGACAAAAGTGCGAATATCAACGAAATAGAGCCAACGAGTATCGACCGAATTTGACTCCGGACTCTATTGATAACTAGTAGGAGAATAGGAAAAAGCAAATAGAATTGCTCCTCAACTCCGAGGGACCAAGTATGGATCAACGGTGAATACGAATTTGTTTGATTAAAATAGTCAGCACTTTTTTTCCAAAACCAAACATTCCCAGCCAGAAAATTGATGCTTACAACACTTTTCAAGACATCCACAAAGTCAAACGGATAAAGCAAAATATAAGAAACGAGGATTGTGAGTGCGAGAGTCAAAAATAACATGGGAAAAAGTCTTACGATTCGCCGCGCGTAGAATTCAACCATTTTTAGCGAGTCATTATCTATTGCATTCTGAAGACTCTTACAAACAACATACCCACTAATCACAAAGAAAACATCAACACCGACGAAGCCACCAGGTACCGGCAAGAAAGAGACCTTTGAATGGTAGAAAACCACCGCGATTACGGCAAAACCACGTAAACCGTCTATTGATCTAATTCTATGGGTCGAAATCGCGTTTTCATCGGTTACTACTTCCATTGGGAAACAGTAAAGGGTCCTTCACAAGTGAGCAAATAGAACTTTAAGCCGGAGATTCGGATTCTCCCCCGAAGCTCATTTGGTTAGCAAACAAAAACCCAGGCCTTGTTTTACATTCAAGACACGACCATTCGTTTAGCGTAGGATAGGATGCGCAAATGCCTGGCCAAACACACGCAACCGATAGAATTCTTAAAATCTTTTTTTTATTGATATGTTTTGTTTTAATTATATTCGGTCTTATTGAAGGTTTTCGTCCGATTGAGTATATCACCCGTTCATGGCACGGCGGGTGGGGGAACGGATTAACTGGGCATGAGATACATTTGGCCGTTTTGTACGAAAAATTGCAGGCATGTTGTCTTGTCGCTTGGTCCCTGCTAGCGCTGATTCTCTTCATGGTAGTGAGAGTTAGAAAAAAAGTGCTGGTCACTCTCACCTTTTCTTCACTCGATTTAACGTTGACAATTCTCACACATTACGTCGCCAAGTGGTCTGACTATATAATTCCATTCCACTTCTTGGTGTTGCGTGGCTTAATGGACTTAACTCTATTATTTCTGAGCATACTAGTTGTGATTGACTAAACTGTAAATAATTGAAATTGATATCAAGCCCAAGATTCGGGATACCCGATGGAACCAAAAAGTTCTTAGTCTGGAGGCTTTGAGCTTCGTAAGCCTAGAGAAATTTTCTTGTGGCTAAAAGGATCCTATTGAGTTAAAGGTTGAATAGTTTCCCCTAAAACGGAAACTCTATGTGCTATTCAGATAGGTTCATCAATGAAAGCATGCGCAGTACTTTATTTCGAGTATGTAGATGTATATGGCGTCCGTTATGAAGCAGTAATTGGATTTCCAATAAGACAATGAAAAGACGAGCGCCTTTAAGTCAGATAGCCAGTTCCATTGTTAGTTTTCGAACAAAGCCAAGACCATTTTCAATTGGGCACTCAGACATTAATTTAATGGATAAGTCAAGCTAATGCATTCACTTGATTGAATAATTTTTCGGAAACACTTCCCTGTGGATTAAAATTTCAGCTACAAATATTTCTCAATCGAGCGAAGTGCTATCAATTCTTGGTAAAGGCTGATGTATTGTTCTGCATGATTATCCCAAGACGGTATGGAAACATAATCTTTTGAGAATGGGTTTTCCTCGCCTATCGAAATTCGTCGAATTAGATCAGCCAGTGCGAGATAGTCATCTCGACTAGTCAACTCAAGAAAGCCTTCGTCGCGTCGGTCGGACCCTGTTTTCATCGGAACCTTTACCAAATTCCCCCCCATAAATTCTCTGAAATGAGGAAAATCAAATGTTATAATTTTTGCTTGGCGGCTTAGAACGTGAACCAAAGACCCTGAATTCGTTATAGCCGCAAACGGTGCAAGAAAAATCAATTCTCTACGTAGAATATCCTCGTAGTCGTCTTCACTCAAAAAGATATTTTGAAACCTTACATCAATCCCACTTAAATTAAGTGATTGGCAGACCTCTTCCATTTGTTTTTCAAGCTCAGGAGAATTGCATTTGCCGATGATATCGATGCGTAGAGGTGAAGAAAATTCAACTCCCTTTGCAAGTATGGACTTTAGGAGTTCTAAGATCCCCTTATAGGCGCTTATTGTGCCAAGGAAGATGAATCGCTGGTTAGCGCCGAAATCAGAGTCTTCAAGCATCTTTCCTATGTCCGGGCTCTGGTACTGAGCTGAAATTGCATTCAGACATCTTGGGCAATATATTTTCTGCTCATATGCCCCCTGTGGAATAATCCTGTATACGAATGGCACATTAAGATTGCTTAGCAAATCAACAGAATATGCATTATGTGCGATGACCGCGGATGCATTTTTCAAGAGGATTTTCCGAGCTCTCACATCATCATCGAAGATTGGCTCATGAGGTAAAAAGTTGTGTGCGGTCCAAACAAATCTTAGTCCACAAGCTCTTCCTAGAATGAGAGTTAGATTCAAATGCCATCTCAGACATCGCTTAAGAAAATATAAGTTAGGCATCGTCAACTTGTAGAAGAAAAGCCAATGTACGTGAATGATTCGTGTGCCGCGAATTCGAAGTATCAGCATGTGGAGAGGGAGGAGTAACAAATTAATTGAAGCAGATGGTGATAATTCTGGAAAAAATTCGACATCTATCTTTCGTCGTTTCAATGCATTAATCAAACCGTGCTGATATTGATCTTTATCATGTGGCAGATGCAGAACTGTCGCAGACTTCAATAGGACATTTGAAAATCCTCGATTAAAAAGAGTCATTTAGATTCCAAAGTACTGCTCCAGATGTAGTTCGTTTAGGAAACTCCCACCTCAAATGTTAGCATAGTTCAGCACCTACTACTTGGTATGACAGTGAAAGACTCAATACCTATAGCATCCTGAACCGAAATTCGACGCAATGTAGTCAAGAATATAATAATTTGTCAACCGAAGAAATCAACCATTGCGACAATTTCGCTGCTTCAGCATCAGATATATGAGAGCCATCTCGGTAGGCCACTACGCCGTGCGCATAATAGTGGCATGTCGTGGTGCACAACTGACTGGTTGGATCAATTAGGAACAAATGCTCGTGCTTCGATGGCTTCAAACTTTTCCACAAATGGAACTCGCTGCACTTAGACACCCTTCTCCCACTTATACAGATGGGGATGTTGTAGCTCGGGTATGGAGTGTCCTGAATATATAGAATCTTGGTATGTCTCGAGGAGAGATTAGACGCAAAAGTATTGAGCGAATTCAAATGGTAGCTATAGCTCGATATTCCTCGAGTCGGCGAAGGGGTCCCCATTAATGCACTCATAACTATTAGGTCCGGATTGAAACGCGAGATCAAGACCAGATTTCTCAATCTCCATTTCTCGCATTCACTTCGAGCCATTTTTGTTGATTGAGGTTGGTTTTCCAGAAAACCCGTGCAGCCCGCTTTTGTTAGATTCAAAAATTGAACGTTTCGGTCGGACAGCAGAGGTTTCAAACCGGAGATCCATTGTTCGGCGTGCGAATCACCCAACAATACAACTCTCTTGACATTGCGCTTCTGAATTGTGCAATTTTCCGAAGCAAAGAAATTCGAAACATACACACCTTCGCAGTAACCACTTCGAGCTGATGAAAACTTGTGTTGAAAGTCCGAAAATTTGATGCGCTCAGTAATTCCGTTCCCAACTTTAACTGCTATGCTCGGTTGGACTTTGCTTACTTCGAACGAGAATGCAAGAGTTGCGAATATAACAACCGCTGTAATTGCGACAGAAAATTTACTGGGTAGGGAATAACGAAATGGTCGCTCTATCAACATAAACAATGCCGAAGCCGCTATGCCTGTTATGAAGAGGGTCAATCCCAATCTCTGAAAAAAACCCAGCTCTGGGAATACTTCATTCAATGCTAGTAACACCGGCCAATGAGTTAGATATATGCTGAAGGATATTTCTCCTATCCACTGAAAAACTCTAAGCTCGGCAAATTTCATCAAAAATTTAGGCCATGATCGTTCGAATAAAATTAGAAAGCAGGAAAGAATTACAACAATGAGTGTGGAAAAGTTAGGCCAGGTAGAAGAATCCGAGACGATCCAGCACGAAATGATCAAGCCGGTTACACACAGAAAATTGAGTACTTTCTTAAGAAAGCTCACAGTCGCTAAGTACTGCAATTCAAAAATGGAAACTAACGATCCTGCCAACAATTCCCAAATTCTTGAGGGAATCCCATAGAAATTTAGGAGAGGATGATTACCCGAGAGAAGGAAGCAAACTAGTAAGCTCACACAAGTTATCGCAAGCGAAACAAAGGGGAGAATTTTTCTTCTGTAGTTTCTTAAAGTTAAAACCAATATAGGCCACAGAAAGTAAAATTGCTCTTCGAGTGACAGAGACCAAAAATGAAGTAGAGGCAAATTATGTGAATCAAGGGCTCCATATTGTGCCCCCGTTAATGCAAGGAAAAAGTTCTGCAAACTCAATAAGGAAAAGATGGCGGAACTGAAAATCGATATTCTTAGAAAGGTTGGAAAGATTAGAAAAGCCATCAAAATTACCGCGATAATAGTTGCGGTTGATGAGGGGAATATTCTTCTAAATCGCTTTATATAAAATCTTCGTAAACCTTGCAAAATCGGTTCTTGTGGGTATCGCAATATGCTTGAAGTTATTACGTAGCCACTTATGACCAAGAATATATCAACCCCTATAAATCCTCCTCGAAGACTGTTTGCATGGTAAAACACGACTGAAAGGACTGCGAACGCTCGCATGAATTGGATGCTGTTTTTTTTCACTAAACCTCCCTAATCGTCTACGATTTCCAGAGCCATCGGAAATGATCAAGTGACGATAAACACCACACCAAGAAATAGAACAAATACGACAGCGGTAGGACTTTCAATACCGAAACATTCATTGCTGGAAGTCGCACCGCGCAGACGGAATTTACCATTTCATTGGAATCGAAAGACAACAAGAAACTTTAGGTGCCGCCAGCCATCGCTCCAGGTCCTGAGATGCGATTCTCTAAAAGAGCCAGATTTCCTCAATGTCGTTGGAACTTGAGATATTCGGCAATCCTCTTTGGCGGCCTTGCAAATCATTTCACTTGCAAACTCGAAGCCCGATGATTTTAAATCGAGTTTAATCATTGAATTACGATTAAACACGCGCAAACCACAGTGGTAATCGAGGCCGTCAGTTCCATAGAGGAAATTTCCAATCCAGCTAAGAATAGGATTACCTAGATGTCGATGCAACCAAGGCATAGCTCCGGGTTCAATTTTTCCAGTGAAACGATTCCCGATTACCAAATCATAGCCCTCAGACAATTTATTTAGAAAGAGTCCCAAATTCTCCACTTCATAAGTATCGTCACAATCGGCCATCGCAACCACAGGAGAACTACTGTTCACAATGCCAGCTCGCAAAGCAGCACCGTAGCCCCTCTCAGCTACGTCTATCACTCTCGCACCTAGTTTGCGCGCGACCTCACGACTGCGATCGGTGGATCCATTATCCGCTACCAAGATTTCCCCTGAAATATTCAATTTGTGGAATGATTCGTAACATCGACTAATGACAGACGGCAAATTCGCCTCTTCATTTAGGCAGGGCAGTAAGACGGTCAACTCAGTTTCGCGTTCCTTTTGATTCATTTAATGTCCCGCCCGTGATAGGTTGATTGAGTTACTTTAAATCTTAATGCTATACGTCCTGTACTTTAACTTCTCTTGAAAATAGAAGTTCCCTGAATCTAAACCAACTAGGCCATCTGAATGTAAGAAGGTCACACCGCGACGAAATAGTTCATCAATCAGTGTCTCCATCGCCACCCACCGCGACTCTCCGCGAATCAAACTCAGGCATAGGAAGTTCTTTGCATATCTCTGCGTGTAAATAGCTGCACTCATCGAGATAAGTGTGTTGTCTGCGCTCCATACGCAAGCCGCTATGACTTCTATGTCGCTTGCGATTGCTGGAAAATTGAAAACGTCTGTGCATGGCTGCTTCCAACCTCGAGATTTTACGAATACGTTCAGCATCTCTTTTGCCGATTCGCCTGTCACAATGCTATTAGTATAGCCAGTTTTTCTCGCGACATTTAACTTTTGTCGGACTATGTGAAAACTATTACCCGACCTTGAGATCCTTTCTAGGTCGAGAATTAAAAGACGTTGAAGTGACAATTTAAAAAGATCAGACTTTACATAGATACTCGATGCAATATCCTCCGTGGGAAAATTACCGTAGCGGAGAAGGTTCCGGGCCTCGGGAATAGAAATTGCATCGGTTACAGCTATCTTCATCAAATAGAATGGGAGGATAAGTGCTTTGCAGAGCAGTGACACTGATATCGATTTAGAATCAAATCCAGCAATCACTTTTGAAAATTTGGATTTCGTAGGGTCGGCTCTTCGATAGACTAGGTAGTTTCTATCATCACAGTAGGTGCGCAAAAACATCTTCACTTATGGTTCAACCCTAATTCTCTCTGCGCTCGAACTTCATCAACACTGTCGACTGCCGTACGAATCGGGACCGGAAACGTTATCTTAGTGTCGAAAAGACCCTTAGGTATTTCCTTGTGGGATACAAGAATTATTGTCGAAGTGTGGTGTAACCTCTCCAAAACTTCGAAAATGCCGGCCTCTGATGACTCATCCAAATTTGCAGTTGGCTCATCCAGAATTAATAGACGATTATCGGCAAAAAGTAACCTAGCAAGTATCAAACGTTTTTTTTCACCAGTGGAAAGCGAGCCGCCTTCCTCTCCGATTAGTGTCTTCAGCCCATCCTGCATTTGCGAAACTTTCACCGCGAGTCCAACGCTCTCTAGAACCTGCCAAATCCTTTTCTCTTCGTGCTCGCCGGCAGGCCTTAGAGTGATATTGAATAAAACGTCCTCATCGAAGAGGACTGATTCGGGCCCCAAATATCCAATACCCACCACATTCGGTCCCATTGGGATAAAATTATCCTTTTCACCGAATTCGATCGACCCTGAATCAGGGAATAAGAAACCGCATGCGAGATCTAAAAAAGTAGTCTTGCCGCTACCACTTGGCCCACTAATCCAGATAGTTTCATTAGAAGGAATGGTAATGCTTAGGTCTTCAAGAACATAACTTCCTTCGATATAGCAAAAATTGACCCTATCGAAGATCAAACTTCCCCCAAAATGGACAGGAGCTTCATGGCGAGTGGGGAATTCGACAGATATCGGCCTATTGAATATGTGATACTCGTTAGCCACTTCGAAAAGTCTATTTAACGGAGCCCAGGTTTGTTTTATTGCAGCCACAACAATTAGGATCATATTCACAGAGGGTAAAATTCGATATCCGGCTGCCACAAGCAATCCCAAAACGGGAAAAATTTCCTTTGTGTGATGATTTGGCCAACAAAAAATCAGTACAGAAAGGCCGACAATAAGTCCAACCTCCAAGAAATATCTCGGTAGTTGCTGATAAAACGCTTGGATGCCCTGCATGTTTGTTAGGGTTTTCTTCTTTTGATAAACTTCTTTTAAGTACAGATCCTCCAAGTTTGAAGTTCGAATTTCTTTTTTAGAACGTACAATTTCGGAAAAAAGGCGCATTGAGGAACGACTAGCTGCCAACGCTATCTGCCCAGATTTCTTTTGGCGCGCGCTTAATATCTTTGAATAAATTGTACCTAGCAAGGTGAAATAGCCAATTGAAGCGAGCGCTACGAAAGGGCTCATGATGATTAAGCCAATCGACACGGCTAAGACGGTAGCGCATTCGGAAATGGCAGTCATGCATGGCTTGAACAAATTTGTAAAAATGTTCGTCAACGTTACAGTAAAAATTCCTGACATCTCAGAACTGTGCTCGCGTGCCAACTTATAATTGTAATTAACCAGATATGACTGCAATAAAAAAGTAGAAACTTCTGCTTCACGCGACGACAAGACCCGAGACGTTATTCGCTGGAGAAGTACGCCTCCGAGATTTTTGGCAATCACGACAATTACTATAAGAAAAAAAAGGAATTGGGAAGAATAATTCAGAAGGAAGGACCTCTTCAGCAAGATAGGAAGTTCCTTTCCGCTGATACTGCTAATGAAAGCCGCAATGAGAGCAAGAAATGCCACATCCAGGAAAGCAAAAATGCCCTGTATCGCAGCGATGAACTTCAACTGACGAATGAGCCTGGCACCCAAAATCCAGCTTGCAGTCTTAAATTGGTCGTTATCCTGGAAGAGTACTTTGCGGAATTTAAGCATCATCGAATCCTTTTGATCGCTAGTTTTATAAGCATGGACAACATCCCCAGGGCGTAAACATAATGTAAAACTAAAGTAAAGTAAGGGCGCCGTCCTCTGCGATTTTTAACGACAATAGCGCAATTTGCTGCCAAAAAGATAGATAATGTAGGGATTGCTAATCTAGCTGGTCTAAGCGAAATACCTATAATGGTGGCTAGGATCAACATAGGGTAAAAGATTATTTCAGGGGAATTTCGTACTAGGTTTGCTCGCTTGTCCTTATGAATAGAAAAAAGATTTGTCATCGCTTTTCCATAACGCCAAGATCGCCTAATTTCACGTGAACTAGTCCCTCCATTGAGACTCATAACTGCCGATGGAATCGAAGCATGAAGGATGCCTAGTTGCTCTGCTCGCCAAATGAAATCAGCATCGGAACCATACTCAAGCGATTCTCGGAATCCACCTACTTGGAGATAAACATCCCGAGACATCGCCAAATTTGCGGTGGTCTTGACTTGCAACTTAGTGCCATAAGGTTGAAGGTTGTACTGACTGGTCGGGGAAGCTGTGTTTGAATTTAGAATGGGACCTCCAACAAGACTAAATTCGCCACTAAATAGTGGAGCCATCAAATTGTCTAGCCAATGTGGATCAGGAATTCCACCAGCATCGCAAAAAGCAATAAATTTGCCGGTCGAAGCGCGCACTGCAACATTTCTTTGCTCCGGAATGGATATCTTTTTGGATTTCGGTGAGATGAAATCAATCCATTTGACCCATGGGAAAGACTTTCTAATGAAGTCTAACCGACCCTCGGAAGCGTCGACGACGACGCATTCGAATTGCATGGTACTACTATGCGATTTCAATCGAGTGAGAGTGTCGGATATCGATGGCTCGTCCTTCACAATGATGAGAATAGATGGCTCGAACTCGTTAATGATAGACAAGTGCACCCTCTGACGAGTAAACAAGGTTTAAGTTCTTGTCATAGTAATCAAATGGTACAGAAAAATCGAACAATCCGCCGGTTGTTTTCAAGTTGGTGCCTTCCGCTACCCCGGTTACTAGATTCGAACTATCAATAAAAACATAGGACTTTTGAAACAACCCAAAAGGTGCGATCTGACCAAACGACCACGTGGGATTGATTGCAAAATTTCCAGTAATCATAAGACTGCCATGATAGTCGGCATTTATGGGTGTCTTATCATCAGCCTTAGCCCCAATGTATTGACTTGCGTCTCGATCAGCCGGCGTTACAACATAAGGGTAAGAATCCCCAAAATCAGTCGACAAGCGGGAGGTTGCGTCACCAGTAATAAACGTTGAAAGTCCACTCTGGTTTTGAAGCACTATGAAAAGTGCTACCCCGGCGAAAATGGTCAAAAATTTCCTTAAGGGCCTAAACATTGTTAAAGAGAACTGCAAGAACAGGGCTACTGGTAGTGAGAAAAGCATGGCTAACTGGAAGGCTGCCCGCTCTGGATTGTAAAAAGCCCCCAAGGTACCTGAAATGCGAAGAACTACGGCAAACGCTAACGATACGATTAGAATTGGGGTGACGTCTGAATATAGAGAGTTAACTGACGGTTGAAAACTTCCACTCTGCCTCAAGCGGCGATTAAAAAATTTTAAGCGGGACCAGAGAATAAAAAATAGTAAGGTAACAACTATCAAACCTTGAGTAAGAACGTTTACAATAATGTATGACCATACGAACACTAATCCCCCTATTCGACCCAGTTCTAGCTTGGATGACGAAAATTTGGCTGGGGACACATTGGCGGCCAGACCAGTTAATGGGGTGGACAAATTTGGGTCCTGGGTTAAGTCAGCTCGGACAACCTGAGTTTTAAAATCAGCTGGCAATGTATCTTGCCATTTTTTTGCGCCGTTCAACCATCGGTTAACGAAGCTCTCTTGTTTCGAAGGTAGTAACTGTCCGCCTAACTCTTGAAACTGGGAATACTGCGCCTTTGTATCCTGAAGAGAATGAGTGATAACCCCGTTATAAAGCGTTACAAGTGCCAATGCGCCAATAGCAACCGAAAAGCTCAAAAAACGAACCTTACGTGTAGATTGTGAACCAGCGAATGAGACTGTTATCATTCCTGAAAATAGGAATATCGCGACAGCTAAATAAGCGGACGAATAATGTGAACAAGATAGTCCAGAACACATTAGAAAAAAAAGTAAATATTTTCTTTTTTTATCTATCGTCTGTGTAAAAAGAGCGAAAATCATGCCGGCAAAAAATGCTAGTCCAATTACTTGTCTGCATAGTGCAGTTAATTGCGATATGTAAGAAATAGACCCAATAAGTAATAGTAAAGTGACAAAATATGCAATTTGACGGTTTACGAATTCTTTTAGTAGGGAATAAATGAGAATTGGAAATAGTGCAGCAACTAGAGGGAAAAATATTTTAAAAATTAGCGCGATACTAAATTTTAACAGTATTGCAAGCACTGCTGGCAACACTGTTAACGAGAGCATTGCAGCGTATTCGGATCTTTGTCCGGGCGGGAGCCAATATTGATGGTGAATTACTGCTTGCGCCGCTGAATATTCGTTATTGATGTCGAAACCCCAAAACCCTGGGTTTCCTCTCAGAGCTGTTTGAAAAAGAACTGCTAAATTGATGTTGAAGAATAGAAAGATTTTGAACGCTTCGGATTTGAAATGTTCGTGTTTGGGTTGCACGACCACAAGGGAGATGTAAAGCAGAACACACGCGTAAGTAAAAGCGCGAGACAAATATTCAAATTTTCCAATATTCAATTCTGAAACTACTATAAAGGATAGGATTGGCAGGGCAAGAGGAGAGAGAAAAACAAAAAACTTAGTATCAATTACTGGCGCTTTGGTTGGTATAACGACATTCAAAAAGTTTGGTTTACTCTTGCTGATTTTGCGAAAGGACAAAAAAATTAGAGCCGATTCGACGATTTCAATCGGTATCTTGGATAGCATACTATGAAAGCCAAATTTGAACATCACTGTACTCAACAAACCGAATCCAACCTCGATTATGAGGATTGAAAGCATTAAAGATAGAAAGGCCTTGGGAAAAACTCGAAGTCTCTCCAATCCCATGGTTAGTAAAAGAGCGTAGCCGGGAACAAGTAGGACTATTAGAGCCACAAGGAGGCTCACAATCGAATTCTGAGGAAGAATGAAAGATGCAAATAGAATTAATCCCACAAGAATTTGGGAGTTCACGCAAAATTGCGTCTTTCTTGCTGTTGCGATTAACATCGCCGGAAATGTTCGAGAGATGGATCTCATCAAAACTTCTTCACCAAATTGCTAAACATTCGACTTAAAAACCCAATGTTGTTTGACATTTCGTAGATCACTCGTAAGTGGAAATCTAAAACTTGCCTAGAATTAAATGATCTAGATCGAGGATCGCCTATGGCAAACAAAATGGGAATAAATGCCATTCCGATGAGGGCTCCCGGGAATGAAAAGCCCTCATAGAGCAAGAATAGAGCCAACAAGTAAATTGAAGGTAGCGGAAGAAATGTAGGAATCCCTCCTGTCCGAAGGTAGGCGTCACATAGCGATTTTCCGTACCTGTAACTCCTGCGGCAAGCACTAGAAATCGTAACCTTATCATTTTGATAGACTCTGATATTTGAATCAAAAAATATGGATTTTGTGCCGTACTGCGCGATTAAGCGATTGCAGATATTCTCATCTTCACCGCCTAGGTTCAACTTTACGTCATATCCCCCGATTTCTACGATGGAATTCATCTTGATACTCAAATTTCCATTCGCACATCGGGACACATGCCGACTAGAAAGCTCTAATGAGGGATACATATACTCTTTGAGTCTTGCTAAAAATCCAATATTGCCGTTGACTTGCGAATGAGATGGAGCAAAAGGATTGTTCCTTCGAGCATACGACGCTGCTACGGAAGTTCCTCTAATTATCATTGGCCCTCCAACCGCAGTCAATTTCTCATAATTCTGCCATTGCTTGTTTAAGTTTCCCCACCATTCAGGCAATATTTCGCATGAATCATCCAGGAAGGCTATAACATCGGTATCGCAAGCATCGACAGCTGACTGGCGAGCTTGTCCGTATCCGAGATTTCGAGAATGCTTCAAAATTCTCGTTGTAAAATGACTTGCAACAGCTGAAGTGTCATCCTGCGACCCATCATCCACAACAATTAGAGGTATATGTGACGGGACATATTTTGCAATGGCTTGCAATGTTTGAGGAAGCCGAGATCCACTATTGTAGCAACAAATTGCAATCGAGATAGTAGTCATGAAGTTACCAATTCGGTCCAAATATCCATGTATCCTTGTGCCAATTGGCTCTCTAGTTTCGGCACCAAATGTGGCAAGGGCTTGACAGTATCTTCGAGCGCTCCCGCCATCGCTTGATGTAATTCGTTCTCATCACCATCTTTGAACACTCGACCGGTTATTGAACTAATTAAAGCCTTAGAGGCATTAGATGGCGAATCTGAAACTATAGTCCAAAGACCTAGAGTGACTGCCTCCGCAACCGCGATTCCATAGCCTTCACGGGATGACGCAGATACAAATATTTTGGAATGTCGGAATATATTCATCAGTTCAGCTCGACTATCGATATGGCCCAAAAATGATATGGAGTGATGAACCCCCAATGATTCTGCTAGATTTTTTAGGGGCTCGAGCTCTGGTCCCGCTCCGATAATCCCCAGCGATACCCCAGATCGTGTCGCTGAAAGTTGAGCCCAAGCTCGGATCACTAAATCTACATTTTTGTGTTTGATAAGTCGCCCAACGTATATAAAGTCAAATCCAAAATTACTTAGATTATCAACAAAATCAGCACATAGATCAATCTCGTTTTCTACAATCTCGACTCGATTGGGGCGAATGCCAGAATTCAACAACTCGCGATACGTTAACTCTGAGGCAGCAACTATCTTATTTGGCAATTTGAGACTCAGCCTCATAATTCGGTGCATTAGATATCCGCCCTTAGGGCTGTAGTCCCGCCAGTCATTCAAGGTCCATGATTCATGCCAGGTAGCGGTCAGCGGAATACCCTTAATTTTAGCAATCAGCCACGCTGGGAAAATTGGAAGAATAGGGAATTGGTTTACCTCTATTAAGTCAACTTTGGCAGTAATGAGTCTCAGGGTACAAAGTGAAAATATCACAGAGCTTAAAATTGAACGACGTCCGTTTTTGTATATTGAAATATAAGGTGAAATGAACTTGTACGAACTATTTTTCTTCTTATCCCATTTCATGGTTGCAATTTCAAATTCGACTTCAAATTTCCTTAAGCCTTCACGAAGTTGCTCAATCCTTCTTTCTGCTCCTCCTACGCTCCAAGGAGGCGCAACGTCACTTACTAAAATCACTTTCATTTTCTTCATTATACGACTTTTATCGTTAACGGCCTAGAAATCCCAGATGCATATATCTGCAACGGGTAACCGTTTAACGCACCAATAGAGGGAACCGCAACGGTCTCTACCTTCCCAGGCAAAACTCGCACTTTGCCGGAAACCAGATTCATGCCATCACTAACTGCGCGCCACGAGTAAACGTGAGTGGAGCGATCGCCATTTTTGATGTCGATCACAACTAAGTCTCCTGACGTGATTCCGGCCTCAACTATTGAAGGGTATTGAAAGTATATGGCACTAAATGGCGCGGGATCTATAGGAATTCCAATGAATCGAACAATTTGCGGGGTCCAAAAACCCAATATGAATATTAGAATCGGGATAAGAACTAAAACAAATTTGGAGCGCACGGGAGTTCGATTCTTAAAGATAGAAAGGAAGTCGACTATCTTTATGTTGCGCGTCTTTTGCCTCTGATCATTTGCTCCAAGGATCTGTTGAGTATCCGTGCCGTTTAATAGAAGCTTATTTTTTTCTTTCCACTGCTCCAGAAAATCCACATACCCCGTCGGGATTGCGGCTGTCCCATTTAGTACTTCAATATTTGCAGTAGTTTCCCGACGAACAAGCCTTGCTCGCTTTGCCGACTTTGCTTTGGGCGTTGTTTTTGCCGTCGACTTTGCTTTGGGCGTTGTTTTTGCCGTCGACTTTGCTTTGGGCGTTGTTTTTGCCGTCGACTTTG
>Ga0007854_10001090_pt1 | contig 17557 bp, 14 predicted proteins | sample CryBogCBH12Aug08_FD_60382 | JGI IMG/M metagenome (GOLD analysis project Ga0007854, IMG submission 60382) | Freshwater microbial communities from Crystal Bog, Wisconsin, USA - CBH12Aug08 | ecosystem: Environmental > Aquatic > Freshwater > Lake | place: Crystal Bog, Wisconsin, USA | collected...
GGTGGGGTCACACCCGTTCCCATTTCGAACACGGCAGTTAAGCCCACCAGCGCCGATGGTACTTGGGGGTCCCCCCCTGGGAGAGTAGGTCGCCGCCGGATTTCTTGAAAACCCCCCGCCCAACGGCGGGGGGTTTTCGCATTGCACAACGCGAATCCGACGCATTCATCTCTCGCGGAGCACGTGCTGCGCCCGCGGCGACGAGCGCGTCGGGGAGATCTACTGGGTGGTGTGCTCGTTGGAGATGAGAGTCGCGTGGCGTTGGTGAGCTCCCTTTCCGGAGACCAGTCCAGAAGAGTCGCGCTGAGTCGCGCGGGCGTCACGTTGAGGGTCCTCTCGTGAACGCATTAAATGGATGACGGCCACTGGTCTCGAGTCACTGCACGGTTGAAAGCAAACTCAACCTAATGTCTAAAGGTTCGTTCACGCGGAACGCACACAAGTTTGCGAAGAGGAAGAGCATGTCTCGTTCTAGATCCCATCGTCCGTATCTCCGCGGCGCCATTATGTTCGCCACCAGTGCGAGTCTCCTCGTCGCGACGAGTGTGACGTCAGGTGCGCTCACTCGTGAGGGCACGCGCACGTCTACGGTGCCGACGGTCCCGACAACGACCTACGCGTACGGGTTGGGCTCGCCGTTTCAGCAGACCGTGGTGGGTGCGGATATCTGGGTGACCGACCAGGCGTTTAATCGCGTCGACGAGGTGAACGCGTCGACCGGCGCCGTTGTCGCCGCCGTCAATGTTGCAGCGGCTCCTGGTTACCTGGTCTACGCCGACAACTTGCTGTGGGTCACGTCGACCAACCAGCACTCCAGCGAACTCTTTGTGATCAATCCGGCGACCGCGACAGTCGTCAAGCAAATTGCGGTGGCATCTCAGGGTCGCGAGCTCGTCGTTGGAAATGACCTGTGGGTCACAGACGACGGCGCTACGGGCACGGTCACCGAAGTCTCCCTGTCGACGCAAAGTGTCGTGCGCGTCATCCCCGACGAGTTGTCGGCTTCGAACCAGTCGGGACCTTTGAACATGGTCAACGTGGGCAGCGATCTGTGGGTGACGAACAACAACACGAACACCGTGACCGAAATCGATGAAACAACCGGAACGGTACTGAACGTCGTTGCCGTGGGGTCCGGGGCTGATTCGATTGTTGTCGACGGCGGAAAATTGTACGTGGGCTGCGACAACGACAACAACGTCTACGTGATCAATCCCGGGTCGGCGACCGTGTTGACGACCATTACCGTCGGTGCGAACAACGCCCTCAGCGTTCAAGATGGTCAGCTCATTGCGGCTGCGTCCAATACTTCGGACCACATTGACGTCTTGGCCCCCGCGACCGAGTCCATCCTCTTGAGCGTTCCGGCGGCGGTAACCGAAGCAAACGTGGTCTACGGAGACGGCTTTTTGTGGGCGGCGAGCGCGGAGACCAGCACGGTGTCGAAGATCAACCTCTCTTCGCACAAGATTGTTGGAACGTCAACCATTACGGAAGATTCCGACATGACCAGCATTGGCGTGGCTGGAAATAATGTGTTTGTGGCCCTCACGAATACCGCAGACCTGGCCATGATTGCGGCGAGCACGGGCCAGACGAGCCTGGTGTGCGGCATGTACGACCAGGGCGAGATTGCTACGGACGGGACGAATCTTTTCCTGCGTGGAACCCAAGGACGAATTGACGAATACAACACGGTGACGCACGCCACTGCGCAAATTGCCAAGTACCTCGGTGCGGATTATGCGTTGGCCTACGCCAACGGCGACTTGTTCTACCAGTCAATGGGTTCACTCAACGTCTATAGCGTGGCGCAGGCCAAAGTCATCAAGAGCATCCCGATCTCGAACGAGGCGTTTTATCTCGACGTGGTCGGCAACACGCTCTGGGGCTCACTGTCAGACACCGGCCAGCTCATCAAGGTCAACCTGTCCACCCTTGCCCTCAGCACGATCACGTTGCCGACGGGTTCAAGCCCCTGGACGATCACGTCGGGTGGTGCTGACGTGTGGGTCGTGGGATCTAATGCCATCTATGAAGTGAACCCCACCACCAACGCGTTCACCGCCATCCCCGTGGCGGGTCGGCCAGAGGGCGCGCTGTTTGTGAACGGACACCTCTGGGTCGACGTAACGGTGACGCAACATCCTGCGATCGTCGGCACGATTCACCCTCACGGCCCCTCGGGATCTGGAGAACTTCTTCGAGTGGCTGTACCTTCGGGAACGGTCGAGCAGACCATCAGCATTCCGCCGCAGCCCACGTCATTGGTCTTTGACGGAACTGCCTTATGGATTGGATCGCAAGAAAATGGTGTCCTGACCGCCGTGAATCCGGCAACGGGAACCATTGTTGGACAAAGCGCTGGATTCAACGGCGGGGCGACATACAGCCAGTTGCTGGGAACGACGCTGTACTTCGATGGTCCTGGACTCTCGCCGTTGACGACCGTGGGCCTGTCCGGTGTTCTCGGCAGTGTGTATTTCGCCAATGGAGTGTCAACCGTGCCGGCAACCAGCTCGACGGCGAACAGCCTGAAGGCCGTTGCCAAGGCCATTGTGAGCGGAACCTACTTCGCCGTGACGGTCGATGGGTACGCCGACTCATCGGGCACGCCGGCACAGAACAAGCAGGTGTCACAGGCTCGTGCCAACGCGGCCGCCGCCGCGCTGAGTAAGGACCTGAAGGCCCTGGGAGCGACGCACATCACGGTCACGGCAGTTGGTCAGGGTGTATCGACTTCGTCGAAGAACCCCGCCCTGGACCGCCGCGCCGACATCACGGCCCTCCGGTAGACGAACGCCGTCACGCCCTACTGCGCGTTGTGCGCAGTAGGGCGTGACCGGTCGGCCTCACTTCACGTGGTCGCCACGATCACGAGATCGCAGGACATCGAGGCGCCACGGCGTTGCGTCAACATCCTGCCGAGACGTATTCGATACCTAGGGTGAGGACCCTACGACGCCGTTTGGTTTCTCTGTCTCGCCGCTCGGAGTCGGGGGCCACTACCAATGGACGATGCGATCCGCCCGGAGCCGGCGTTTGATCACGAAATCACGACTTTCGCCGCATGGATCTGCGCGGGTTTCTCCTATCCTCGTCAACACAACAAGTGTTGTCGTCGCGATTTCTGTGCGGTCGCATGTCTACTCAGTTAGGAGCTGTATGAGGTTTCGCATCGAGACACCGAAAGGTCGCATGGCGCGTCGAGTGGTTCTGACCGGGGTCATGTCCATGGCGCTACTCGCGTCGTCCGCTGGAGATGCGCTAGCAGTGCCGTCGGCGACGCTTCCGGCACCAACGATTGCCTCGAAGCTTCTGATTAATCAGGGACCAATCGACTATCAGGGTCAAGTGGCCTTTGACGGTGCGAATTATTGGGTGGCCAACTACGACGATAACAACGTCGTTGAAGTGAGTTCCTCCACGGGTGCGATTCTGCGCACGCTGACTGACAACACGAACTTCAATGATCCGTGGGCGATCGCGTATTCGAATGGTCGTCTGTACGTGGGCAACTACGGGAGCGCGACGGTCGCCATCGTGAATGCCAAGACCGGCGTCACCATTACCACCGTGACGGTCGGACAAGACGATCATTTCATTCTCGCTGCCGCCGGGTACGTGTGGACGGCTAATGAGGCGACGAGTTCCGTGACCCGTATTAATCCGACCACGTACGCCACGACCACGATCTTCTTTTCGCGGACCCAGCCGGTGTCATTGGCCTATGGCGCGGGGAAGATTTGGGTTGGCACGGGCATTGGATTGCTGATGGCCATTGATCCCGCGTCGGCGACCATCGTCAAGACGGAAGCGACGTCAGTAAAGGTCAACGGGGTGGCCTACGCCAACGGAAAAGTGTGGGTGTCGGGAACCAAGATCACCACCCCGAATGTCCGTCCGCGCCAGAGCGTTACTCATGACATCACTACCGATGTGGGCGAGGTCGTACCTTTTAACCCGACCACCTACGTGGCTGGTACGCCCGTGCTGGTGGGTTCGAACCCGTGCGCATTGACCTACGACGGCTACGACTTGTGGGCGAGTGACTACGACACGCTGCGCACCTACGCTCTGTCAGCGTCGACCGGTGATGTACTCGGTGACGCAGTCACGGGAGCGGTGCCGTATTACTCAACCGTCGGTCCGCAACAACTCCTGGTTTCGAATCACCAGGACAGCTCGCTGTCGGTGATCTCCTTGGCGTCGACAACGTCGAGCATCTTGTTCGCCGATGGTGTCTCAACGGTGAAGGCGGGTTCGGCGACCTCGAAGCAGATCACGGCGTTGGCACACACGTTGGCCGCAGGCGGTTACACCTCAATAACGGTGACGGGATACTCAACGCAACAGGGAACACCCGCCCAGAATCTTGCTCTTTCCAAGCAGCGCGCGACGGCCGTAGCGGATGCGCTGAAGTCTGCGTTGGCTGCCGCGCACGTGACCGGCGTGACCGTGACCGCCATCGGTGGCGGCGTTCTGTCGACGTACAAGAATCCGGCATTGGACCGACGAGCCGACATCGTAGGACTGCGCTAAAGAAGTGTCAACCACACATCCCTCGGGGTCGTGGGCGCTGGGGGATGTGTGGTTGAACGGCACGCAACAGGCGACGAATCGTGTGGCGTGGCACTACGCATCGATGTGTCTCGCGCGGCGAACTCTCGTCGCGACCACGCTCTTCACAGAAATGACGATGTGAGTCAACAAGAAAAGGGTGTTCGTGCTCCCTCCGTCACTCCAGATGTGCGTCGCTACCGCAGGCTGGTGGGAGTTCAGCAGGGCACCTCGACGAGTTGTCCAGCGGTGCGTCGACACAATTTTCATCTGTGAAATAGGAGAAATGTCGCGTAGCGCCTCTCTGTTCTCCTATTCTCGTTTCGACACCTATCGTTTCTTTGGTGGGGAGACTTGCGCCCCGATGGGTCATTGACGAGGAGTTGTATGAGATTACGTATTTTTCACGGGGGCACGCGGAGTGTCTCGAGGCGGATTTTGGGAGTTGGTGCGGTCTCGTGCGCGCTCGTGGCCTCCTCGGCGAGTGTCGCCGTTGCGGTGCCGTCGCCGACCCTTCCGACCCCGACCATTGCCTCAAGTCTGTTGTTTAACCAAGGACCCCTTGACTCGCCGGGCCAGGTCGCGTACGACGGTACGAACTATTGGGTCGCGAACTATGCGAATAGCAACGTGGTCGAGATCAATCCCACGACGGGCAAGTTGCTACGCACGATTACGGACAACACCAATTTCAGTGACCCGTGGGCCCTCGCGTACTCCAACGGTCGGCTCTATGTGGGTAACTACGGCGACACCACGTTGGCCATCGTGAATGCGAAGACGGGCGTCACGATCACGACTGTTCCTATTGGAAAAGACGTGTACTACGTCCTGGTCGCGGACGGATACGTGTGGACCGCCAACTACGGTTCGAACTCGATTACGCGAATTAATCCGACCACGTACGCCACGGCGACCATCTCGTATCCGAACATTCAGCCCGTCTCTCTGGCCTACGCCGCGGGGAAGATTTGGGTGGGCACAGGGATCGGATTGCTGATGGCCATTGATCCCGCCTCGGGCAATATCGTAAAAACGCAGGGCACGACGCTGAACGTGAGTGGTCTGGCCTACGCCAATGGGAAACTGTGGGTATCGGGCACCAAGATCTTCACCCCTGGTGTCCGTCCCCGCCAGAGGGTTGCTCATGGCTCCGTTGCTGACGTGGGCGAAGTGGTGCCGTTCAACCCGACCACCTACGCCGCTGGCACACCCGTGCTGGTGGGTTCAAACCCGTACGCGTTGAGCTATGACGGATACGACTTGTGGGCGAGTGACTACGACACGCTGCGCACGTACGCCCTTTCGGCGACAACCGGTGCCATTCTCGGCAACGCCGTCACCGGAGCAAGTCCCTATTACTCCGTCGTCGGACCGAAGCAACTGGTCGTCTCAAACTACGAGGACAGTACGTTGTCAGAGATTTCCTTGGCGTCGAGCACGTCGAGTGTGTTTTTCGCGGACGGTGTGTCGAAGGTCACACCCGGATCAGCGTCGGCGAAGCAGATCACGGCCCTCGCTCACACGTTGTCAACGGGTGGCTATACCGCCATTACCGTGACCGGCTACTCGACGAAGCAGGGAACACCCGCGCAGAACCTCGCGCTCTCGCAGCAGCGCGCGACGGCGGTGGCTGACGCCCTGAAAGCGGCGTTGAAAGCGGCACACGTGACCGGTATCACCATTGCCGCCCACGGTGGCGGCGTGTTGTCGACGTACAAGAATGAGGCGCTCGACCGACGAGCCGATATCGTCGGACTTCGCTAAGAAGTTCGTTGCGCAAGAGCCCCGGCGTCATTGGCGCCGGGGCTCTTGCGTTGAACGGCCAGGTCGAATAGTGAGACGCTGTGGAGAGGACGTCGATCCGCCACGAATCAAGGTGCCTCACTAAACTGCGAACATCGCAGAGCGTGACCAAGTAGGGGACTGGAATCCCGAGCAGTATCGCCGATTCGCCGACGAGCGCTCGCAGCCATTCTTTGATCTTCTGGGCATGATTGACTCGCGCTCAACGGACACGGCCGTCGATCTCGGCTGTGGCCCCGGGGAGCTGACGGCCCTCGCGGCGCGAAAGTTGGGCCTCTCCGACATTGTGGGCATTGATAACGCGCCCGCGATGCTGGTGGCCGCCAACCAATTTCGGTCTTCGGGCGTTTCTTTTCGCTCCGGCGACCTATCTACCTGGCGACACGAATCGGCGGTGGACTTGATCATCGCCGCGGCGAGCTTGCAGTGGGTCCCACACCACGAGAACGTGATCGCACGGTGGACGGAATCTCTCAACCGAGGCGGGCAATTGGCGGTTCAGGTGCCCGCTAATTCACACGCGCCGACGCACGTTATTGCGTCGCAGTTGGCGAGCGAAGAGCCGTTCCTGTCCGCGTTCGGTCCGTCGGGTCCACCGCTCGATCCCGTCCACGAGAACGTGCTGCGACCCGACGAATACGCGACGATTTTGCGTGATGCGGGTTTCGAGCATCAGAAGGTGTTCCTGCGTGTGTATCCCCACGTGTTGGATGATGCCGACGCCGTTGTCTCGTGGGTCCGCGGTACGACCTTGACGCGATTCGCGAGATCGCTCCCGACCACTGTTTTCGATGACTTTCTCGTGGAATACGGCGAACGTGTGCGGGAGCACTACGGCTCAGGGCAACAGGTCTTTTTCCCGTTCTCTCGAATCTTGTTCTGGGGTCAGCTACCTCGTTAGACCCCGTAGTGCGGGTACGCCGCAACGAAATTGGACAGGCTTGACGAACAGAGTGTGGCCAAATTGGTGGGCAGGGTGCAAGTGACGATGTAGCTGCCCGTCGCGTTGGCGCCGTGGCGAGAGAAGAAGACACGGGTAACTGCGAAATAGGGACCACCGGACGGTGTGCCGTGACCGACGACACCGGGTGGGTCGATAACCCCAACGACGCGCAACGATCGCGCCGTCACCACTTCACCGGGGGAGAGTCGGCAATCCTTGGTCGAACTTCTGGCGTGATGCAGCAGAGCCACCGCAGAAGGAAAGAACGGACAAACCTGCGCCAAGCTGCACTGGCTGCACGTGGGAATGCCATTGAATTGCACACGGGCGCTGTTTGATTGATTGTTCGATGGCTCGGGGAAGAAGCCCACTGCGTCAGTGGGGTCTGGGGCAATCGACATGATCACGTTCCCGTCGAAATAGACGCTGGTCTGACATAGCCAACCCATCGGGGCGACGAGTCGAACGCCGCCACCTTGGTAGAGGGCGACTTTCCCAACTACGTTGCTCGCCAGGCTGAGGGTTTCGGTGGTTCCGACGGGCGCGGCCGGCGGCAACTGGGGCCCTTGGCTACGCGCAGGGCAATTACGCACCGGAACGGGAACCATCACGTTGTGGACTGGTGCCAGTGTTGTTGAGGTCGAGGAACTTGCGGTGCTGACGTGCGATGTCGTAGGAACGGTGACGCCGAGCACGACCAAGAGGACGCCGATGAGGACAATAAGCCCATAGAGACGACGCATGGCACGACACTACTGAGGTGGTTGGGACCCGCTCCTCGTTCTGCCGGTAGAATCGTGCAATGCCTTCCTCAAGCCCCTCACCCCGACGCGTCCCGTCCAGCGGACGTTCCGGTCGCCCCGGTGGTTCCGGTGGCAAAGGGGACGGCTCTCGTTCAGCTCGACCGCCGGCTCCTCGAGGTTCATCATCGGGGCGATCCGAAGGCCGTCCGCCCTACCAGCGCGACGATCGCCGACCGTCAGGCCCGCGCGAAGACCGTCCTTACGGTGACCGACGTTCGTCATCGAGCGGCTCTCCGACCGGTCGTTCCGATGGCCGACCGCCCTACCAGCGCGACGATCGCCGACCATCGGGTCCCCGCGAAGACCGTCCTTACGGCGACCGTCGAACCTCCGGTGCACGAGAAGGTCGTCCGCCCTACCAACGCGACGATCGCCGACCGTCAGGCGCACGAGAAGGCCGTCCGCCCTACCAGCGCGATGACCGCCGACCGTCGGGTCCCCGCGAAGACCGTCCCTACGGTGATCGTCGACCGTCAGGCGCACGAGAAGGTCGTCCGCCCTACCAGCGCGACGACCGCCGACCGTCAGGCCCCCGTGGAGACCGTCCCTACGGTGATCGTCGACCGTCAGGCGCACGAGAAGGTCGTCCGCCCTACCAGCGCGACGACCGCCGACCGTCAGGCCCCCGTGGAGACCGTCCTTACGGTGACCGCCGCCCGTCAGGTCCCCGCGAAGACCGTCCTTACGGTGATCGCCGACCGTCAGGCGCACGAGATGGTCGTCCGCCCTACCAGCGCGATGACCGCCGACCATCGGGTCCCCGCGAAGACCGAGCTCGTCGCGACGATGGAGTTCGTCGGCCCTACAACTCGGATAGCAGCTCGTCCGGTGGTCGACCTCCGCGGCGTGAAGATGTCCCGCGTCGGTCGAACTCTTCTGAGGGACAACGTCGCAATGCTCCGCGAGGCCGTTTCGAACGTGAAGTGAGCCCCGAAGAACAGCAACGCAGAGATGATGCCGCGAAGGCGAGTGCTCAGGGATGGGGGGGAGTAGCGCGCAAGGGTGCCGTCATGATGCGCAGCGACGGGGCGAAGATGGAATCGGAAAAGTCGAAGCCTTCGGCTCCTGTTCCCCTGGCCGCGTGGGTTCCCGACGAACGCCCGAAGGCGCCGAGCACCAAGAGTGCCGCTGTTCAGCGCGGCGAGCGGTACGCCTTACCGGGTGACGTTCAAGCGGAAGTTCGCAAGGCGTTCGAAGGCACGACCTACCAGCGAGAGAAGATGGTGACGTTTCTCACGCGGGCGGCCGAGGCCTATGACCGCCATCGCTACGAAGAAGCGCTCCGCCTCGCCAAGACAGTTGCTGACGCGACTCCGGGCGTAGCTCCCGTGCGTGAACTCGCCGGCCTCGCGGCCTATCGCGCGGAACGCTTCGCCATGGCTCGTGGGCATCTGCGCGCGTATTTTGAGCTCACCGGCGACGCTGTTCACTTGCCGGTGGTGATGGACTCGGAACGCGCCGGGCGCAAGTACCGCGCGGTCGAGAAGACTTTCGAAGAGATCGTGGGCAGCGAGCCGACTGCGGACGTTCTCGCGGAGGCACGCATCGTACTGGCGAGCGCACGCGCCGACCAGGGTAAGTACACCGAAGCGATCGACGAGTTAACCAAGGGCGGCGCCACGAAAATGCTGCGTAACCCCGCGTATCGACACGTTCGCATGTGGTACGCGCTCGCAGACGTCTACGACCGATCGGGTGACGCGGCGATGGCCCGCGAATACTTTGGTCGTGTCGTGGTGGCCGACCCCGACGCCTACGATGCGGCTCGTCGACTCGAGGATCTGGGTGCTGTAAATATTCGCAAGAACCGCAAGCGCAAGACCACGTCCGTGTCGAAAAAGAAGTTTGTTGATTAGTTCTTGGCGGCAACGAGCGAGGACGATACGCTTCGCTCGTGTGCGACACGCTCGTGACTGTGACGGACGACGGTGTCCTATTCGCCAAGAATTCGGATCGCGACGCGAACGAGGCGCAGGCTCTGGAATGGCACGCTGCGGCTGATCACCCACGTGGTGAGGTGGACTGCACGTACGTATCCATTCCCCAAGTCGAGCACACGTATGCGACGGTGCTATCTCGTCCGTGGTGGATGTTTGGTGCCGAGATGGGAGCCAACGAGCACGGCGTCGTGATCGGCAATGAGGCGGTCTTCACCAAGGAACCACTTGGACCGGACGCGCTGCTCGGCATGGACATGGTACGACTGGCCCTCGAGAGGGCGACGACGGCACACGAAGCAGTCGGCGTGATTATTTCTTTACTCGAGCACTACGGACAAGGTGGCGCCTGCAGCGTCGAGCGCGAGGGTTTCACCTACCACAACAGTTTTCTCGTGGCTGATCCTCGTGGTGCCGTCGTCGTGGAGACGGCGGGGAGCCGGTGGGCAACGGAGGACATCACTCACGGGGCGCGGTCGATTTCAAATGGGCTGACCATCCCTGACATGATGCCGTATTCGCGCCCGGTGAAGAGTCGGGTCGTGGCGTGCGCGATTCGGCGAGAGCGCACGGAATCCGCGGCGTCGCACGCTGCCTCCGTGCTGGATCTCTTTGCCGCTCTGCGCGATCATGGCGACACCGCGGGGCCGCACTGGTCCTACGTCAATGGTTCTCTCTCGGCGCCGTGCGTGCACGCGGGTGGTCGCTTCGCGTCCAGTCAAACTACGGCGTCGCTGGTCGCCGACCTTCGCCGTAGTCCACTGCTCTGGGCGACGGGAACCTCAGCGCCGTGCACGTCGCTGTTCAAGCCCGTTCGCGTTCTTGACCCGCAGCCTCCCGGACCGTCGTTATCGAATCGCGACGACAAGACATCGCGATGGTGGCGTCACGAGCGGCTTCACCGTGCGGTCATGCGCGACTACGAAGCGGGCATCTCGACGTTTCGTAACGCTCGAAATGACCTCGAGACAGCCTGGGTGGCCGAGCCACCACTCACCGCAGTGGCATTCGACGAGGCCGATCAACTCGACCGAGAGTGGATGGAGAAGTTGCCGTTAGTCGCCGTCGACCGCAGGCCCTGGTTCGTTCGCCGCAAGTGGCGCGGTCTCGACGACGCTGCGGGATTCAACGACTGATGCAACGGGGGACGACGTGCGTTGCGGACGGCGCTTCGGACCGGCCGCCGCGGCACGGGCGTCAGCTGCGGCCTGGATGCGGGGAACTCCCCAGCGAACGTAGACCACCGACACGGTGGCGAGAAGGAAGATGACCGTGAACGGAGCGACGGAAAAATGTCGTGAATTCTTCGGGTCGGCGAATCCGGTGGCGACGAACAGGATCGTGAAGACAACGACGCCCATGACGGCGAGCGGTCGACCAGCGACCAAGGTAAAGGGTCGCTCGCGCGTTTCGCGGCGGCGCAATATCAGAAGACATAAGGAGCCCAAGGCGTAAATCCCCGCCTCGATCGTAGCACCGACGGCGACCAGTAGTAGCCACTGGCCCGTCGCGAAGACGATGCCAGCGACCACCGCGGAGAGGACGGCGAGTGACATCACGGCGACCCACGGGACGGCGCGGAGATTGAGTTTGGCAAAGGCTCGCGGCAAGGTGTTCTCCCGTGCCGCGGCGTAGATGAAGCGTGACGCCACGAGAAATCCGCCGTTGAAGGTGTTGAGCGCTGTCAATACGGTCAGTGCGAGCATCCAGATTTCCCCCACGGTTCCGAGAGCAGCCCGGCCGAGGAGAAGTTGGGGGTAGGCGCTGCCGTGAAGGTGTGCGAAGGGAACGAGATGTGAGAGGCCCACGACAAACAAGGTGGCCACAATCCAGATCAGAAAGGGTGCGATAAACAAAGCTCGAGTAATAACCCGAGGTTCTCGCGCCTCCTCGGCCGTGGTCGTCACCCACTCGAAAGCGGCGAAGAGAAACAGGGCGAAGGCCACTGCCTGAATGCCGGAGAACGAACCGCGCCCGAAGAGGGAAAAGGGGTGCGCAAAGGTGCCACCCACGTGAAAAAGAGCGATGATCGACAGAATGCTGGTGCCGGCGAGCACCGAGTAGGTAACCACGGTTTGCACCCACCCCGCCAAGCGAATCCCACGAAGATTGGCGGCGAGCGCAATGCCCAGCAGGACCGCAATCCATACGTAGGCGAGAACCGCGGGTTCGTGCAGAACGTGACGGACGGCGGCGCCAATCAGAAAGGCATCCGCCGCAATCACGAGCACCACGGTGGTCATGTAGGTGAACGTCACCGACAGAGCCGTGCGGTGGCCTATCGCTCGACCGAGGTACAGACGTATTCCCGCCGCACTGGGGTAGAGCCCGTTGAGCTCCGAAAAGACCCCCGAGACGAGTAGGACCAGAATGCCACCAATCAAGATCGCGAATGCCGCGGTCGTACCTGGCGCGTAGGCGAGAATCGAGACCACGCCGAGATAATCAATCGCGGCAAACGCGAGACCGGCCGATGTCGCCGTCGCCGTCGCGGTGCCCACCATGCGCCGCAATTGGGGAACCACCGTAGGGTGGTTGGCCGCCATTAGAACTCGGGCCAAATCACGTAACTGATGGCGTCCAGTCGCATGACATCCTCTTGAGAACCCTTCACCTTGATCTCGCCCCTCAGATATTTCTGCACGGGATTGAGATCGCCCCAGAACATGTCGCAAAAGGTTTCCGACGTGGTGGTGACGATGATGTCGGGAATGCCCTCATGTCCGTGAGAGGTGCTCGTAATCTCGCCTCGTTCGACGACCATCGTGAAGGTGTCTGACGTGTCGGAGCACACAAAATGTAGGAGGCGTGTCCAATCTCGCTGCATCTTGCGCAGCCGCTCGTTGGCGTTGCACGTCGAGGTGTATTCCTCGAGCGCATCAGTCAGTTCATCCCAATCAGCCACGGGATCCTCCTTCGGTCAGTGGGGTCCGCGAGGGTCGACGTCGCGGACGCGACGATTCTGCGGGCTGCGGGCCGCGCCCCTCGAGCAAATCCGCGATAGCCGCTTGAAGCGCCGCAAGGAGGAAGTCGATGTCATTCTCTTCGACGACCAGCGAAGGCATGAGACGCATGACGGAGGGCTGATTGCCGCTGTAGATCGCCAGTACTCCGTGTTGGGCGAGGTGGTACGACATCCGAGGTCCCAAGGAATCCTCGGCGTACTGTACGCCCGCCATGAGTCCGAGTCCCCGCACGTCCACGATGACGTCGGGATGCTCGGCGGCGATGGCGTGCAGCCCCGCGAACAAACGTTGTCCCATCGCGTCGGCGTGGTCAACCAGGTGCGTTTCCTCGATGATGTTGAGCACCTCGAGCGCCACGGCGCACGCGAGATCTGAACCACCGAAGGTCGACAGATGGATAAAGGGGTTGGGAATTAGGAATTCACGTAATTCCTCGGAGAACATTGTCGCCGAAATCGGCACCAGTGAACCACCGAGGGATTTCGCGGTGGTCATGATGTCCGGGACGACGTTGAAGTGCTCGCTGGCCCACCATCGTCCCGTCCGCCCGAGTCCCGTTTGGATTTCATCAAGAATGAGGAGAGTGCCGTGTGCGTCGCAGAGCGCGCGCACCCGTTCGAGGTAATCGTGTGGTGGCACGATAATGCCACCTTCACCTTGAATGGGCTCCAAGATGACGGCTGCCGTTGACTCGTCGATGGCCGCGGCCAGGGCGTCCGCGTCTCCGAACGGGACAGCGAGGAACGACGGCATCAGTGGCTCAAAGGGGGAGCGAAACGCATCGCGACCTGCCGCCGAAAGTGCAAATCCCGTGTGCCCGTGATAGCCGTTCACGGTGGAGATGATGGTCGGGCGTCGCGTGGCCCCCCGGGCGAGTTTGATCGCGAAGTCGACCGCCTCACCTCCGCCAGTACCAAACATGGTGCACGAGAGGTCCCCGGGAGCAAGATTCGCGAGGCGGGCGGCGAGCTCGGCCTTCTCTCGTGAGCACAGCAAGAAGTTGCCGTGGTCCAGACGATCGACGGCGGCGTGCGCGGCGGCGACGACCCGAGGATGCCGTCGACCGACGTTGAAGGAACCCGCCGACGTAAAGCAGTCCAGGAAGCGGGCGCCGCCAAGATCGAATACCCACGGTCCACTGCGCTGGGCTTCAATAATGTCCAGTCCCGCGCTGCGCATGACGCGCACCTTTTGAGGGTTGAGATACGTCGCGAAATCCTCGAGAGCACGCGCTTTTCCCGTCGGGTCAGGCGCGAAATCGCGTTCGACGTTCCACGTCATGTCACTCTCCCCACTCGACACGTCTCGACGATATCCCTGTCGCGACGCCTCCGGTGAGTTCGTGCGGGACGGTGTAAACCTCGAGCGCGGTAGTTTCTCTGTCAACGTGCCGTCGCGTCGATCAGGAGGAATGATGAAGCATCTCGTCGCGCGCATGTGTGCCGTCATCGTTCTGGTGGCGTCGGGTGTGCTCACCTCCGTGTCGTCCAGTGCAACCGCTGCGCCGTCCCCGCAACCTCTTCTCCGCGCGGTGGGCTCCACGCTCGAGATCGGTGGTCATCCCGTCAAGATGACCGGCTTCGCCGCGTATTCCTTGGCCACCGAGTGGGGCAGTAATCATGGCTGCGGGGGGCAATTCTCGGATGCTCAAATGGCATCGTTCTTTAAGTCCTTGCCTCCTCATTCCCTGGTCACCTTCGACGCGTTTCAGTCGACGATCGGCCTCAATGCGGTGACCGGCAAGGTGTCCTGGGGTCCTCTCGATCGAGTATTCGCGGCGGCCGCGGCGGCGCACGTTTATCTGGTTCCGGTACTGGCCAATGAATGGGGTGGCTGCGACGCCAATCAGTACAAGGACCTCACGTGGTACCAAAACAGATTTCGCAACAAGGCACCCGCGGCCTTGGCGCGAGCGGCGGGCATCCCCGTTGAGGTCATGAGTTACTTAAATTGGGTCCGGATCGTCGTGGCGCGCTATCGACACAATCCGGCCCTGGGCATGTGGCAGCCCGTGGGTGAGCCGTCAGCTGGTTCCTGCGGCGGAGAACCGGTAGCCACCGAAGCTGCGTGCAACAAGGGCACCGGCCCCACCTGCGAAGAGGGGACAGCGCTTCGAGCGATGTTGCATTTCGAGACCAGCGTCGGTCAAACCATCCGATCTCTCGACCGCGTTCACCTCATTGATGGGGGGACTCTCGGAGGCTCGCAATGCGGAGAGAACGGGTATGACTGGATCACGCTCGGATCGTCGAAGTACATCAACGTCTTGTGCTTCCACGACTACTACAACGAGAACGGCACGTTGGCTCCCTCGCTTCCCGGTGGCGATGCCGTAACCGGCGTGATCGCGAGAATGCGAGAAGCTGGATGGCTGCACAAGCCACTCATCGACGGAGAATTTGGCGTTCGCTCCGGTGCGCCGTGCGTGAGTCCTACCCAACGCAGTGTGGTGATCGCCACGACCGGCGCCCTTCAACTTCATCCTCCGGCAGCGTGGTATGTGCCGGACGTCATCGACGCGTTCCTCGTGTGGGATTACGAAGTTGCTCCCTCGACGGCAACGCCCTCGTGGTACGCCTGTCGCTTCTCAGTTTTCGCCGGAGATCCCGCATTGACGAAATTGGCCAAACTGGTGAAATAGGCAAAGCACAGAACGTCGGACGAGCGTCGATACGATGCACGTCATGACTCGCACGAATCGTTGGCTCGATCGCTTCGATATTTTGGCGGGCATTTTGTTGGTCGACTACGCCATTCTCGTGACGAATTTGGTGAGTCGCTACACGGCCATTGCGGTGGTGCTGCCGATCGTTCTGACCGTGCGCATTGCCCAGTTGGCTTCCGGGCTCCGGGGAATTTGGCTGCAGGTCGGACAAGTGGCTGCGGCCCTGGGCCTCCTCGCTGCCGTGGCGGACGGGATCTGGCCCGGACGCGTGACCGGCGGTCTCGTGAACGCCCTATTCGCCGTTGCCATGTTCGCCTCATTCATCCTGGTCGCGACCCACGTGCTGCGCACGGAAGATGTGACCGCGCGCACGATGCTCGCGTCCCTCTGCGTGTATTTGCTGCTGGGTTTGTGTTTCGCGCTGATAGACACGTCGGTGGGTCAGGTGTCGCGACATTTTTTCATGCAGCGTGGCGCGCACGACTACAGCGATTACTCCTACTTCAGCTTCATCACCTTGACCACGGTGGGTTACGGGGATCTCACACCGTTTGGGTCGGTGCCACGAGCGTGCGCGGTTCTCGAGGCGATTAGCGGCCAGATCGTGCTCGTGACTTTGGTGGCCCGCACGGTTTCTTCGGCGACTTCGATGCGGCATCGTCGGGATCGCTAGTTCCCGAATACCTCGAGGGAGATTGGTAGCCTTCCTCCATGGACATAGCTGCTCTCTTGGGTGACGAAGCACCGTCACTGCTCAATCACGTTGCCACTGCTTTTCCGAAGGAATTGCTGACTGCGCCGGGACCAAATTTCATCGATGAGGTGTTTGCCTACTCCGATCGGTCACCCTCGGTGCTGCGGAGTCTGGGTGCGATGTACGGTCACGGTCGACTCGGCGGGACGGGTTACTTGTCGATCCTGCCCGTGGACCAGGGCATCGAGCACTCGGGTGCGGCGAGCTTTGCGAAGAATCCGACGTATTTTGATCCCGCGCGACTGTGCGACCTCGCCATCGCGGCCGATTGCAGCGCGATTGCCACGACGCTGGGCACGTTGGGCGCCGTCTCGCGCCGTTACGTGCACAAGATCCCCTTCATTGTGAAGATCAATCACAACGACTTCCTCCACTACCCGAACACGTATGACCAGATCATGTTCTCCTCGGTGCGCCAGGCAGCTGACCTCGGTGCGGTGGGTGTGGGCGCGACCATCTACTTCGGATCGCCCGAGTCGGACCGCCAGTTGCAGGAAGTGGGTGCGGCGTTCGCAGAAGCCCATCGCTTGGGGCTCTTTACCGTCCTGTGGACGTATTTGCGCAACCCCGCCTTCAAGACCTCGGACGCCGACTACCACCTGTCGGCCGACCTCACCGGACAGGCCAACCACCTGGGTGTCACGATCGAGGCTGACATCATCAAGCAAAAGCAGGCCGAAAACAATGGCGGCTACAACGCGGTGAACTTCGGCAAGACCGACAGTCGCGTCTACAGCGACTTGACGACCGACCACCCCATTGATCTGACCCGTTGGCAGGTGGCCAATTGCTACGCCGGACGAATTGGTCTCATTAATTCGGGGGGCGAATCCAAGGGAGACAGCGACATGGCCCAAGCTGTGCGTACCGCCGTGATCAATAAGCGCGCCGGGGGACAGGGGCTCATTGTCGGACGCAAGGCGTTTCAGCGGCCGATTGACGAAGGCGCGGCGCTGGTGCACGCCATCCAAGACGTGTTCCTCGATTCGGCCATCACGATCGCCTAATGCCGATGAGACAAAAGTGAATCTTTTGTCTCACGGGACTAGGTACAGTGGAATGAGCAAAGTGATGGGGGACTGATGAAGCAACAAGACCTATCCACCCTCGACAGTGTGGTGTT